>JAEIGA010002664.1_pt1 | contig 28354 bp, 23 predicted proteins | sample 9270691 | NCBI WGS metagenome assembly JAEIGA01 (sample SAMN17057246, study PRJNA624740) | gut metagenome | biome: biome; isolation source: fecal sample | host: Bos grunniens | place: China: Xizang | collected 2019
CCGTCAATTGCGGTTCTGCTCGGGCTTTTGTTAATTGCGGAAGGCTGGCTGATTCAGAGGCGCGGCTCCCTGCATGCATCTCCTCTTTATGAGAAAGGCAAAAGAGGGATGCTTGTAGGAGCACAAAAGTCAAAACGAATTTGGCTTGTGCCTGTTCTCCTTTTTGTACCGGATGGCCTGCTTGATGTGCCTGGTGATTTCTGGCCGGTATTCGCTTTTGGGGAGACAGAGTGGGCGCCGCTTGTCGTTCCATTCTTTATCGGTTTTTCCCTGAAGGCGAAGAGTACATTGCTCGCCAATATTGTGCGGCCGTTAGGAAGGAATATCATCTCGCTTGGTTTGGCGGTGCTAGCCGTAGCTGCTGCGGGATATTGGGTTCCTTATATGAGCTTGGCCGCAGTCGTTATTGCGATGATTGGGCGTGCTGTTATCTTCTTTGTTTATCGGAATAGGGAAGAGACGCGTTCTTCCTTCTTCACATCTTCAAAAAATGGACTAATGATTCTTGGTGTATTGCCGGAATCGCCGGCAGAGCGGATGGGTCTCTGCCCAGGAGAGCTGCTGACAAAGGTGAATGGACGGATTGTCCACTCAAGAGCCGAGCTTTATGAAGCACTGCAATCAAACCGTGCGCATTGCAGGCTTGAAATTTTTGATATTAATGATCAAATCCGGCTTGTCCAAAATGCCCTGTATGAGGGTGATCACCATGAGCTGGGAATCCTGGCCGTGGAAAGCCGGATGCTGCTTCCGATGGAGGGGGCACAATAATTCCGTTTCTATATCTGCAGACAAGACCTACTGATTTCGGGTTCTTGTCTGCAGTTTTTTTATGAGAATCTGTCAAAAGTGAGCATGGATGAACAGGAAATCTCGTAGCCGGGTTGGTAATCTTAGTTTGGAAGGAGATGGATTTCATATGGATGGTCTGCACAGAATGGCGGATAGTATTGACTATATTGAGGAGCATTTGGCTAATGAACTGCGAATAGAGGATATAGCCGCGGCTCGCGTGCATGTCTAAGTTTCATTTCCAGCGGCTGTTCGGCATGCTGACAGGCTTTACGGTAAGTGAGTATATTCGTAACCGTCGTGTCACCTTGGCTGCACAGGAGCTCATTCATACAAGAGCGAAGGTAATAGATGTAGCCATGAAGTATCAATATGATAGCCCTGAGTCCTTTACGAAGGCTTTCCAGCGCATCCATGGAATGACGCCATCAGCTGCTAGGAAAAACAGCCAGTTCCTCAAGGCCTATCCAAGACTCTCTTTTCAAATTCGGATAAAGGGTGATGTAGAAATGGAGTACAGATTGGAAGAGAAAGAGGCATTTGCGGTAATAGGAAGAAGCATTCGAACGAGGGCAGTGGACGGACAAAATCATCAGGATATTGCTGCTTTTTGGACGGAGTCTAACCAAGATGGGTTCGCCGCAAAACTCTCCCGATATTCTGGCAAGCTGGGGCTTTTAGGAATCTGCTTCGATTTTGATCAGAAGCAAGAGAATCTGTCCTATATGATTGCGGCTGAAAAAGGGGAATCAGCTGTTCCAGAGGGCTGGGAGCTAAGCATAATTCCTTCTGTAACCTGGGCTATATTTCCTGTAAGGGGAGCAATGCCTGATGCTATGCCTAAGGTGTGGGAACGCATCTTTTCTGAATGGTTCCCTTCAACAGGCTATGAGCATGCCGGGGGACCTGAGATGGAAGTGTATTTCAACGACGGAGATATAACCGCGGCTGACTATTATAGCGAAATCTGGATACCGGTCAAGAAAGCTTAATAAAAGGGTTCGAAGTCTTTTAAGACTTCGAACCCTTAGTGAGGTAATCGCTGCTGGAAGACTCCTCGCGAATTTCTCCGACGATGTTTTCTAATACATCCTCCATTGTCACGAGACCTGTCATTTGTCCAGCATCATTCCTTACGATGATCATATGCATGCGATTTTTTTGCATGTCCAAAAGCACGCTTTTGATTGATGAGCTTTCAGGAAATGAGGCGATTTCATGAATAAAATCAGTAATGGCTATATTGCGTCCGACTGCCATGTTCGTAAGCATTTCCTTCGTGTTAATGAACCCGATGACTTGGTCTGAACCCGCACTGTCAATCACTGGATACCGTGTGTAATTATATTTGTCGAGAATCGTAATGATGTCATCAATCTTCATCTGTTTTGTTAAGAAGACAGCCTCAGATTTAGGAATCGTAATCTCTTTTAATACACGGTCCTCAAATGAGAAGATATTCTGAAGGTAAGCGAGCTCTGTTTCATTGATTTCACCGCTTCGATAGCTTTGGTTGACGATCAGTTCCAATTCTTCCTCTGAATAAACCGTCTCATGACCGGCCGGCTTGACGCCAAACCAGCCAAGGAATATCTGGGATGAGCCATTCAAGAATCGAATGATTGGATTCGTGATTTTGCCGAACCAATAGAGCGGGGTAACGAGCATGAAAGTTACTCGTTCAGAGTACTGAATAGCCATCGTTTTTGGAGCGAGCTCCCCGAAGACGACATGCAGGAATGTAACAATCGCAAGCGCAATCGCATAGGACAGCACGGTCGCGACCGCCTCTGAAACTTCTAATCTCTCAAAGACAGGATGAAGCAATTTCTCAACAGTCGGCTCCCCTAATGCACCGAGTACCAAGGCGGTAATCGTGATTCCAAGCTGGCAGGCAGATAGATAGTAATCTAGATTTTCTGTCACTTTCTTCGCCAAGACAGCTTTTTTGTTTCCTTCGGCAATCAGCTGATCAATTCTTGACATCCGCACCTTCAAAATCGCGAATTCTGCGCCTACGAAGAAAGCTGTCAATCCAATGAATACCACTATTAAGAATAAGTTTAACGCAATTAATCCGTCCAATTAGTTCCTTCTTTTAAGAAGGATTCACCTCCAAATGAATTAAGTTCATAGTCTATTAAAGTTTCCGCAGGGTAACTAGTTTGATAGAGTGATTTTCCATCTTCTCAACGAGCCATACATAATCCCCATGTTTCACTTCAACGCCTTCTTGGACCTCTTCGATGTTTTGAAGAATCCAGCCGGCAATCGTGTCAATATCATCACTTTCTTCAAATGTCAGTCCGAAGCGATCCTCGATTTCATCTAATAGGACACGGCCATTCATGAGATATTGGTTATCCCCGATGACCTGGATATCCGCTTCCTCTTCTTCATCGAATTCATCTCGTATCTCACCGACGATTTCTTCTAATACATCCTCCAATGAAAGGATTCCTGCAGTGCCTCCGTATTCATCAATAACAAGCACCATATGGACCTGTTCTCTCTGCATGGTCAATAGGGCATCCTGAATGGGGGTCGTTTCAAGGACGAACGGCAATTCACGGACGAAATCAGCTGGTTTGGATTCCCGATTCGCAACAATTTGCGTGAGCATCCTTTTAACGTTTAAAATCCCAACGATTCTATCCTTATCCCCGTCCTCTACAACAGGATAGCGGGTGTAATTATTCTCATCCAAGATGGAGATGATGGTCCCATAGTCCATGTCTTTATCAAGAGTGACCATCTCCTTGCGCGGGACCATAATATCCTTTGCAACACGTTCGTCAAAAGAGAAGATATTCTCCATATAGGAGAGCTCCGTCTTGTCGATTTCTCCGCCTTGGAAGCTCTGCGCCATAATGATTTTTAATTCGTCTTCTGAATAGGTGTCTTCATGGCCAGCGGGCTTGACGCCGAATAGTCGCAGGAATTGACGGGATGTTCCGTTCAATGCCCAGATGAATGGGCTCATGACTTTTCCGAACCAGTACAGCGGCGTGGAAAGGAGAAGGCTCATTCGTTCAGCATATTGTATGGCGAGTGTCTTAGGTGCCATTTCTCCGAGAACAACGTGGAGGAATGTGACGAGTATAAAGGCAATCGCATACGAAAGAGCGGAAGAGAGAGCGTCTGAAATATTCAAGAAATCAAATACAGGATACAAGAGCCTTTCTACAGCTGGCTTTCCGAGCGCTCCGAGACCAAGAGCGGTGACGGTAATGCCCAGCTGGCAGGCGGACAGGTAATAATCCAGATCGCTTGCCACCTTCTTGGCTGTGATGGCTTTCTTGTTCCCTTCACTGATTAATTGTTCAATTCTAGACATGCGGAGTTTGACGACGGCAAATTCAGCCCCGACAAAAAAAGCAGTCATAATGAGTAGGATGATCAAAAGTAACAAATTTGTGAACGTAATTATATCCAATTACTTCCCTCGGATGAGGGATTCACCTCCATGGTTATATTGTAAACTGACTTAATATTTGGAAAATTATTGGCAATACTGTATCTTGCTTGATATGACAGGGTTTCTGATGGCCACCTGAGGCCAAGTTGATGTTGAAGGGTTACCAGCTCGTTCCCAATGGAGCCACCTCCCTTTATTGTTATTTTGGCAAAAGTATAGCATATGGTGAATAGGTCGTACAGTATTGATGTCCTGTGAGATTAAAAGGAACGAGAGTTTGAACTGTCTTATATACATTTTGAGAAAATTAATAGGTGAGCTAGAGTATATAGGTTTAAAACAATTACTATATTTAGAACAATTTTTCATACTTGATGTAGGGTATGCTTAAGGGCGTGATTGCATGCCTGCTATAAGCATAACAGAAGGATTTTAAATCACCAGTTTAACCTCTATCAGGGGCGACGGACATTGCTTGGCCTTGGAAGGACAATTGAGTTTCCTGCCTCTGAACCTATTATAAGGAATAGAAAATCTCGCTGCGCAAGTTATTTATTTAAGTATTCAAAAATATATGACATTTATGATTCGTTTATGATATAGTCGCTATATTGCTATTTTACAATTGAATAGAGTGTAAGGGTTGGTGCCAAACGAATCATGGTTTGGCTTAAAAGGGAAGTACGGTGAAAGTCCGTCGCTGTCCCGCAACTGTAAATCGGAGCATATCGCAACATACCACTGCTAATCAAGCGGGAAGGTGCGATTATAATGCGTTGATGATGAGCCAGGAGACCTGCCAATTCTAGTACACACCAATACCTACGTGGAAATAGGGGGTGAATTGTGCCGGGGATCACGGCACTGTACGAATCTAAGGTATCAGGCGAACGCTTGCCTGTCTTTATATTGCGAACATTAATCAGCCATTTCCCATAGGGGAGATGGCTTTTTGGCATTCACGAAAAAACGATGCATGGGGAGGAACAAAGGATGAAATGGACACGCACAGCTATCGGCTATCCGTATATTGGTGACAACCGAGAGTGGAAGAGATGCTTAGAGGCCTTTTGGAAAGGGGATGTGACAGAGGATGTGTTTTTGCAGCAGCTGAAGGACATTCGCTTAGGCAGATTAAAGAGACAGATGGATTTGGGTCTTGATTATCTATCAATTGGTGATTTCACCATGTATGACCGTATGCTTGATACGGCCGTTATGTTTGGAATGATCCCAAGCCGATATGCCGCAGAAAGCAGAGAATCTGACTTATCCGTTTATTATGCGATGGCACGGGGAGCAAAGGGGGCCGTTGCCTGTGAAATGACTAAATGGTTCAATACCAATTATCATTATATCGTTCCGGAATATGAGGGGCAGAAGCTTAGTGTGACGAAGAATATCCTGCTCCAATGGTTCAAGGAAGCGAGGGATGAGCTAGGCATCGTCACCAAGCCGACGATGATAGGACCATACACCTTCATTAAGCTTGCGAAGGGCTTTGAAAATCGAGAGGCATTTGCGGCCGAAATCATCCCGTTGTACAGGCAGGTGATGGCTGAGCTTTCTGAAGAGGGGGCTGTTTGGATTCAACTGGAGGAGCCGGCCCTTGTCCTGACATTGAGCGAGGAAGAAGTCGCGTTCGTGAAATCTGTTTATGCCCAGCTGATAGTTGAGAAACCAGCTTGTCATATTATGCTGCAAACCTATTTTGAAGGATTATCTGCTTATGATGAGCTTGTCAATCTGCCTGTTGAAGGAATTGGCCTCGATTTTGTCTCAGGCTATCAGCAAAATATCGCATCCTTGAAACAATTTGGGTTCCCAGCTGAGAAGGTGCTAGCCATTGGCATCATTGATGGACGAAATATATGGCGTGCCAACTTGGCAGAAAAAGCGGAGCTGCTTAACTCCATCCTTGATCAATCCAAGGCAGGCGATGTATGGGTCCAGCCGTCATCCAGCTTGCAGCATGTTCCCATCTCCACGGCCTTAGAGCAAAAGATGAGTGATGATATCAAGAGGCTGCTCGCTTTTGCCGATGAAAAAATCACGGAAATCAATCAACTCGTCCTTTCGTTCAATGACATAGGACTCCCGCTTGGCGGAAATGGACGCACGACCCAAAAGGCTTCTTCTGAGCGAGCCGTTACTCCTGATGATTTCAAACGTCCTGCGCCTTTTCCGGTTCGTCAGGAAATTCAGGCTCGGAAACTAAACTTGCCGGTTTTCCCAACAACGACGATTGGCAGCTTTCCTCAGTCAAAAGAAGTGAAGGAAACACGTAAGGCGTGGCGGAATAAGGAGATTACTGATGAGACCTATGCTGCATTCATTGAACGAGAGACGGAGCGATGGATTCGCATCCAAGAGGATTTGGGACTTGATGTGCTCGTGCATGGGGAGTTTGAACGGACAGATATGGTTGAATATTTTGGGGAGAAGCTTGCGGGCTTTGCTTTAAGTGAGAAAGCATGGGTCGTTTCCTACGGATCGAGATGTGTGAAACCGCCAATCATTCATGGAGATGTGAGCTGGCTTGAGCCAATGACTCTTAAAGAGACGGCAGCGGCACAGGTTATGACAGAGAAACCGGTAAAGGGGATGCTCACTGGTCCTGTAACCATCTTGAATTGGTCTTTTGTCCGCGATGATATTTCAAGAGAAGAGGTTGCTTATCAGCTGGGATTGGCGCTTCGTAGGGAGATTGAATGTCTAGAACAGGCAGGTATCGCTATCATACAGGTCGATGAACCGGCCTTAAGGGAAGGATTGCCCCTGCGGAAGGCGGACTGGGAGAAGTACCTGAGATGGGCGATTCGCTCATTCCGTTTGGCGACCTCTGGTGTTCAAAATGAAACGCAAATTCATACCCATATGTGCTATTGTGATTTTCATGATTTCGTGAAGCCAATCGAAGCACTCGATGTTGATGTCATTTCCATTGAGACATCCAGGAGCCATGGGGAATTCATTCATTCCCTGCAGAAAACCCCTTACGAAAAGGGAATTGGATTAGGAGTCTATGATATTCATAGCCCTCGCATTCCATCGGAAGAGGAAATGCTTGAAATCATGCAGGATAGTCTTGAGGTGCTGGAGCCCCGTCAATTTTGGGTTAATCCCGATTGCGGGCTGAAGACGAGGAAGGAAGAAGAAACGGTAGCTTCGCTTCGCCATATGGTCCATGCAGCTAAACAATTGCGCAGCTATATGAAGATGAGGCAATTTTAACAGTTGGAGGGGGATGCTCTATGTGCTTTGTTAGTACAGCGGGTATCCTTTTTCTCCGTAAGAATATTAATCCCTTGTAAAAGATACAGATATTCGATATGATAGAAACACCATATATGGTCGTTTTAATAATAAACAAATCAATATATAGTGTTGGCTAGAGAATAAGATGCGTATAGACGCTTAATAGGGAAATCGATGAGAATTCGATGCTGCCCCCGCAACTGTAAGTGCTGACGAGCTAAACATGAGCCACTGTATAGGGTTGTCTCTTCTTTAAGAGGTGATGATACGGGAAGGGTTTAGTGAGAATGAAGCACAAGTCAGGAGACCTGTCTTATTTTTTTCGAATTTCGATTTTCTCCGGGGAGTGAGGAAGGAAATGATAGCACACAGAAGCTCATAGTTGTTATGTGCCTTTTCCCTGTTATCTTTTCACCCGCTCAAAGAATAGAGTGGGTTATTTTTTTGCCCTCGGAGTCAATTTCATAGTTTAAGGGAGATGGATGAATTGATCGAGGAACGGTTATGGAAGACGGAAAGGCTAATAGAAGAGACTGCTCATGAATATAGGCTGGATATCGAGGAGCTGAAAGAGCTGATTGCCCGCGGTAAGGAAACTGATGCGAATGAGACTGCCCTTCATTACGCTCTTAATAGAATTACGATGGATGCGCCTGACTGGACATTCGTCGCTGCAAGGCTTTATTTGCAAAAGCTGTACAAAGAGGCAGCGGAAAATCGAGGGTATGATGAAGAACTCAAATATGGAAGCTTCTCTGAATTGGTTCACACACTTGTCGATAAGGGAATTTATTCAGAGGAGCTCATGCAGGCCTATTCAAATCGTGAATTGGAGGAAGCCGCGAGAGAGATTGTCCCTGAGCGCGATTACAGCTTCAACTATATTGGTCTGTTCTTGCTCGCGGACCGCTATTTAGCTCGGGATCACGAGCGCCGTCTATATGAATTGCCGCAAGAGCGCTTTTTAATCATTGCCCTGCAATTAATGAAGAATGAGAACCCTAATGAGCGAATGGAGCTTGTTAAAGAGGCGTATTGGGCGCTCAGTCATTTATATATGACGGTCGCGACGCCGACGCTTGCGAATGCGGGCAAAAGCTTTGGGCAGCTATCCTCCTGCTTCATTGACACGGTGGAGGATTCCTTGGACGGCATTTATTTGAACAACTGGGATACGGCACGCCTCTCTAAGGATGGGGGCGGAGTCGGAATCTATTATGGCAAGGTTCGTGCGCTTGGGTCTGATATCAAGAAGTTCAAAGGGAATTCATCTGGGGTCGTCCCATGGATTCGCTTGATTAACGATACGGCTGTTAGCGTTGATCAGCTTGGTCAAAGACAAGGTGCGATTGCCGTTTACATAGATGTTTTCCATAAAGACATCATGAATGGGTTCCTTGACTTGAAAACGAATAATGGCGATGAACGACGCAAGGCGCATGATATTTTCACTGGGGTATGCATTCCGGATCTATTCATGGAGCAGCTTCAGAAAGTGGATGAGAACGGGCGAAGTATCGGGGAGTGGCATACATTCTGTCCGCATGAAGTGAAAAGCATCATGGGCTGGAAGGATGAGCACGGCAATCCGCTTGGCTTGGAGGATTTCTATGATGAGGACAATCGGAAATTCTTCACGGAGAAGTATATGGAAGCGGTGAATCACCCGCTCCTGCCGCGCAGAACGTATCGAGCGATGGACATCATGGCAAGGGTCATGGTCTCCCAGCTGGAAACGGGCACACCGTATATGTTCTACCGTGATGAAGTCAATCGTCAAAATCCCAATAAGCATGTAAACGGCGAGGGACGCACATCCATCTATTGCAGCAATCTGTGCACGGAAATCGCGCAAAATATGTCGGCTACAAGGATTGTGAAAGAATATGAGGATGAGGACGGGAATATGGTCATTGTCCGGAAGCCTGGCGATTTCGTTGTCTGTAATTTATCATCTATTAATTTGGCAAAAGCGGTTCCTGCCAATGTGCTTGAGCGCCTAATTCGTATCCAAGTACGCATGCTGGATAATGTCATAGATTTGAATACAATCAGTGTCGGCCAAGCAGAGAAAACAAATAAGAAATACCGCGCGATTGGCCTTGGGACGTTTGGATGGCATCATCTGCTTGCTTTAGAGGGGATATATTGGGAGTCCGAGGATGCAGCGCATTATGCCGATCGGTTATATGAAGACATTGCTTATTACACGATCCGCTCTTCGATGGAATTGGCTGCTGAGAAGGGTGCATACAGCCAATTTGGCGGTTCTGAATGGGAGACTGGCCGTTATTTTGAGCGGAAAGAGTATGTAACGGAGCGCTGGGCAGAGCTTCAGGCGAAGATCCAGGAGAAAGGAATGCGCAATGGCTGGCTCATGGCTGTTGCCCCGAACTCCTCTACGGCGAAAATAGGCGGCTCAACGGATGGAATTGACCCAATCTATGCAGTCGAATACGCAGAGGAGAAGAAGAACTTCAAATTTAAGGTCACAGCTCCTGATATTAATCATAGAACCTATGAATACTACAAGAAGAGCAGGCATCAATTGAGCCAGGTGTGGAGCATCAGGCAGAATGCTGCGCGCGGCCGCCATATTGACCAGGGAATCAGCTTCAACCTGTATGTGAAGCATGATATCAAAGCGAGGGATCTGTTGAACCTTCATCTTGAAGCCTGGAAGAACGGCTTGAAGACGACTTACTATGTAAGAAGCACCTCGCAGGCCGAGATTGAGGAATGTGAATCCTGCCATAGCTAAAAGGAGAGAGAACGATGGTGAACAAAACATTGAATAAAATTAAACTATTAAATCCTGAATATCCGAATAAATCGACAGGAATCATCAATGGGAAAACTTCCGGTCTATTAAACTGGAATGATATTGCCTATCCGCAAATGTATGATCTATACCAAACCTTGCTGTCTAACTTCTGGAAGGCCCAGGAGATTAATATGCAGGATGATATCAAGCAATGGGATTCCTTGAGTGAGACGGAGAAGGATGTATTCCTCCGTATTAATACCCAGCTCGCATCCCTTGATAGCTTACAGACGCCGACGATGAGCCAGGTCATGGATTATGTGACGGACTCTAGCTTCAAGGCAATCTTTGCGGTCATTTCCCAGCAGGAGGCGGTTCATAATGAATCCTATTCCTATATCCTCAGCTCGCTCGTGCCGCTGCAGGAGCAGAACCAACGCTTCAATGAGGCGAAGGATGACCCGATTGTGCAAAAGCGCAATAAGCTGATTTTGGATGCGTATGAGCAGTTCCGCAACGAGCCGACGCCACTCCATCTATTTAAGCTTGCAGTCAATTCGATTAATCTTGAGGGAATTTATTTCTATGCAGGGTTTGCTTTCTTCTATAACTTGGCGCGCCATCAAAGGATGCTGAAGACGAGCACGATGATCAGTTATATCCAGCGTGATGAAATGCAGCACGCTTACTTCATCTCCCAGTTTATCCGCATCTTACTGACGGAAAATCCGGAATTGAATACAGAAGAGAATATTGATTATATTTATCGTACGATTGGAGAAGCGGTCGAGCTTGAGAAGGAATGGTCCCGCTATATTCTGAAGGAGATTGAAGGCATTGATTTAGACGAGTTTGAAAACTATGTGGAGTACTTGGCCAATAAGCGCTTCCGCCAGCTTGGTTTGAAGAATCTCTACCCAGAGCGCACCAATCCGATGCCATGGATTCACGTGTTCAGCGATGAGATGATCAATGAGACGAAGTCCGATTTCTTTGAGCAGAAATCTAGAACCTATACGAAGGTAACCCAATCAAATGGATTTGATGAGCTATGAAAGCCGCCATCACTTATGCTACGAAAACAAGCAATACGGAGGAACTCGCACTAGAATTGCGCGAAAGCCTATCTCGGCATATTCATACGGATATATATTTGGTCGAGCGCTTTCCTCTAAGTCAGCTGAATGACTATGAGATGGTTATCATCGGCACCTACACTTGGGGGATGGGGGAAATCCCGCATGAGATGATGCCCTTATATAAATGGATAGAACGAGAGGACGTCAACCATCTCACAACAGCTGTCTTCGGAACAGGCGACCGCTTTTATCCGAACTTCTGCGGAGCAGTCGATGAATTCCGGGATATGCTCTATGTCCATACCAATCTCGCTGCCACCCTCAAGGTTGAACTTTCCCCGCAAAGCAGTGACCGAAAGAAGTGTGAAAAATTCGCTGACATTTTAATGAATCGAATCTAGCAACATGTATATAAAACGTCAAGGCTGTGAGATGTCAACAAAAGGGATTGAGAAGCGTTATTCTCAATCCTTTTGTTGTGCTTACATCCCGCTTGAATGAACAAGTGTGTATTCCGTATGCTTGTATTTTACATATAGACAAAAAGAAGTAAGAAAATTATGATTAATAGGTAAAGGGGTGGGTCATTTGGGATAAAAATAGGAAAACAACTGCTCGATTCATTAGCAGGAATCGTGCTCATGATTTTAGGGGTCATTATGATCAGCGGGCTTCCCAATCTATTTAGGGGGATTGGCTTTCACTTCGCTGACTATCTTGAAAGTATAAAATATGTCGTACTTGCGATTTTGAATCCTCAATCCATCGATTATGGAGGCACGGGGCGGGCCATCTTTCCGCAAATTTTCATACCTTATGAAAATACGATGCTCATGATCGCCATTAGCTTCATTGGATCCGTACTTATTGCGTTCTTGATGACGTACATAATCTTATTGTTAGGAAGAAGACATGCTGCAAAGATTGAGTGGGCATTGTCCCTTCTGCAAGCTCTTCCGGATTTATTCTACATTGCTTTCTCCCAATGGATGGTTGTCATTATCTATAGGAGTACAGGCATTCTGGTTATGGAGGTGGCGAGTGATGGTACATTCAAAAGTCTGGCCTTGCCGTTACTCTGTCTCTCGCTGCCGCTCGTTTTGCTGCTTACGAAGTTTTTGCTGCAGCAATTTTTGAATGAGAAGAGGAAGTTATATGTCGAATATGCATCCTCAAAGGGCTTCTCAGAACTGTATATTTTCAATACACATATATTCCGGAATGTGTTCTTCAGCTTAATCAATTACTCCAAAACGGTTATATGGTTCATGATTTCTAATTTAATCATCATTGAACTCTTATTTAGCATTAATGGATTAGTCGGGTTTATCTTCCGTTACCTTACACCAGAGGTCTTTGCAATTGGAACGATTATGCTTATGCTGCCTGTCATGGCCTTTTTTGAATTAACCCAATTGCTTATCCCGCAAAAGAGGAGGGGATAAGAGATGTTTAAATGGATCATCAGAAGCAAATCTTTCATGGCAGGGTTTCTGTTCTTAAGTGTATTGATGCTTTTAAGTATTGGCAACACCATATTCAATGACGGGGAAATACGCCGTGATGCTTTTCTGTCAGACGGGGAGGGGACAATCATTGATGCTCCGCCATATCCTCCATTTACAGTATTCCCGCTCGGGTCTGATTTGGAAGGGTATGACCTGCTGCACATGATGATTGAAGGAGCGAAGATTACGATAGGAATTGCTCTCATGATTGCGGTATTGCGCATTGCGCTCGGCCTTTTGATTGGCTCACTGCTCGGGATGTATGCGCGCAGATGGATTGCTCCCTTTGAGAAGGTCTTTTCAAGCTTCACGCTGATTCCGCTTACCTTAGTAGCGGCTTATTTGCTGGTTCATGTTTTGACGATGCAGCCAGATGGATTTGCGAATCCATTTTGGAAGAGAGCGCTCTTTGAGGTCTTTGTCCTGACGATTTATGCGGTACCGACATTGGCCATCTTCCAGGCAAATGAGATTAAACGACTGCATGAAGAGGACTTCATGGAAGCTGCCAGCGTGCTTGGCGGAGGAGCTTGGCATAAAATGAAGGTACATATCTTTCCCCATCTGAAGGAAAATTTAATGCAATTATCGATTCAGCAATTCATTCAAGTATTAATTGTTCTTTCCCATTTGGGGGTGCTCAATATCTTCTTTGGCGGTACCTTCGTTGATTACGGGACAGGCGGCTCGCCTAAGTCGATGTATTATGAATGGTCAGGCTTGGTAGGGACCTATTTCCGTTCACTTAATTTCCATCCATGGATCGCGCTTGTGCCCATTGCCTTTTTCACGCTGACCATTCTCGCTGCGCAGCTGATGCTCAATGGATTAAAGAAAGCGAGTGAACAAGCGAATGAGGAAAAGAAAACACGGCATTCTGCTTCCTCGCTGCATCCAGATAATCATACCGCCGAAGAGTTATTTGCCCTTCATCAGAGAAAAGAGGCATAAAAAACAACAGATTGCCTGCACAAAAGGCAATCTGTCTTTCCTTAACGAAGAGCTATCCTTCTTACCGCCCATTTACGGATTTCTTCACAAAGCATAAAGAGCACCGTAAAGATTGGGAGCAGAATGAGATGATGCCATTCCAATGCAGCCGTTTCAAAGACATACTGGAAGAGCGGTGTATAGGAAATCAGCAAGAATAAGATGATTTCCAGGACAACTCCCCAAATCATCAGTGAATTAGGCTTATTAAATGATTGAAAGAATGGCTGCCTAAAAGACCGTGATTCTAAGAGGTTGCCAATCTGACAGGCGATTACAGCCCCGAATCCGAGCGTAATGGCATAGCTATAAGCATGCATGACCTCACTTGGTGCCGTATTTGTTGAAATCATGTCCGTAAAGGAACGGATTTCTTCAAAGGTGTACCCGAAATAATCCCACGCAAAGAAAAAGGCAATGAACAGGCAGGCTGCCTGGATTATTCCTAAGAACCCGTAAGCCCTGAGTAATGTAGGACGGTTGAGAATATTGCTCTCTTTCTTCCTTGGCGGCTGGTCAAGAACATCCTCATCCGGCAGCTCCTTCCCCAGAGAAATAGCGGGAACAATATCTGTTCCAAGGTCTATGGCAAGAACCAATAGGATAGGCAAGGCGAGCGGGATATTGAATAATCCCATCACAAGGAATGGCAGAATCTCCGGTATGTTTGAAGCTAAAATATAGCTAATGAACTTCCGGATATTTTCATATATTGCTCGGCCTTCTTTAATAGCCTCGACGATGGTAGCGAAGTGGTCGTCCAATAAAACGACATCAGAGGTTTCAATCGCTGCATCTGATCCATTTTTACCCATTGAAATGCCGATATCAGCCTTTTTCAAAGCTAATACATCATTGATTCCGTCACCGGTTGCTGCGACGACATGGCCGAGACTTTGATAAACTGTGACAATTTTCAATTTGTCTTGCGGTGTTGTCCGCGCAAAAATAACCGGATAATCTGTATCGATTTTCTTCGCAAGGGCCCCCTCGCTCATTTCTCTCAGCTCTTCACCAGTAATGACGATATATTGATTCTTGATGATGCCTGTTTGCTTTGCTATGGAGAGAGCCGTTTTACTGTAATCCCCGGTAACGACCGTGATTTTGATACCCGCACGATAGCAGTCACGCACTGCTTCAAATACGCCTTCCTTCGGCGGGTCATACATGATGGCAAGACCGAGCAGCATGAGTGTGCCGTCTTCAGGTCCTGAACAGGAAACGGCCAAAATACGATAACCGTCACTTGCCATTCCATCATTGATAGCATGAACTTCCTTGCGGTCCGCCTCGGTCATCTTTACGGCATTGCCGTTTCGGTACATGTACTGGCATTTTCCTAAGATTTTATGCGGATCTCCTTTTGTGAAATGAATCGATTTTCTAACAGGGAAAATGTCAGCTGATTCATTTTTTGCGATAACCGTCATATATTTAGTTTCGGAGCTAAAGGGCTGCAGGCTCTCTCTTCTATATAGCTGTTTCGTTTCTTGGACATTCATGCCATACTTCTCGGCAGCCATTAAAATGGCCGCCTCTGTTGGGTTGCCTATGTACTCCCACTCTTCCTGATTGTTTTCTGCCGTTTTCAAAACGGTTTCTGAGCATAGGATCGCAGATGTGAAAAAGCGATCAAGGCACGGCTGGTTTTGAGGAGTAATTCCGGTAAATTCACCAGTCTTTTCGTAGCCATTTCCGCTAATGTCAACCAAGCCGTCTGGTGTCCATATCTTCTTTGTGACCATGGCGTTTTGTGTGAGAGTCCCTGTCTTATCTGTACAAATAACGGTCGTCGTGCTAAGGGTTTCAACAGCTGATGGCTTTCTGACAAGGGCATTTTTCTTGGCCATTCGCTGGACGCTCAGTGCAAGAGATAGGCTGACGGTAGGCATCAAGCCTTCCGGAATATTTGCGACAATCATCCCGATGGCGAAGATTAACGCTGCATTGACTTCAATATCCGTCAGGAAGATGGATACGCAAAAAGCCAAGATTCCAATGGTGACCGCGAAGGCGGCCAAAATCTTGGTGATCCGCTGGATTTGAACCTCTAATGTGCTTTTCTCTCGTTTGATTTGAGCCGTTGTTTCGGTAATCATTCCGATTTGTGTCTGTTTGCCTGTCCCGTAAACGACTGCTGTTGCTTCTCCGCTAATAATGGATGTGCCTGCAAAGACTAAATTGATGCAATCACTTACTACTCCATTGCTATGTGTGTCTATTGCTTCACCTCGATTTACCGGCAATGATTCACCAGTGAACATTGAATTGTTAACCATCAAGCGATTCGAAGAAAGAATCCGGCAGTCAGCCGGGACTTTGTCACCCGCTGTGAGGACCAGGACATCTCCTGGTACCAATTGGTCAGCATTGATTGATTTCATTTCACCATCGCGATAGACTTTCACACGGCTTGGCATCATTTCAGACAAAGCTTGCAAGGCTTTGTCCGCCCGGTTCTCTTGTATGAAGGAAAAGATGGCATTAATCAATATGATTGCCCATATGACATAACTCAGCAAGGGCGTGCCAGAAATGAATGCAAGAATACTAGCTGTCCAAAGCATAATCGCTAATAATCCGACAAGCTTTTCTATAAAACATTTAAAAGGATTAAAGGTTCTTTTTTGTGCCACCTTGTTATACCCTAATATTGTCTGTCTAACTTGGGCTTCGGTTTCAGATAATCCATCAGGATTGGTTTTTAGTGAGCTAAGCACATGGCCAGCCTCTTTTTTTGCCCATGTTATTGGATCTGTCTTTTGTATCTCCAGCAATGTGCTCTCCGGTATTCCTGGTTGATGTTTTTCCATCTTTCTGACCTCCTTTCTAGGTAATAAACTATTTCAAAATAATTATACCTGTATTTTGATAATTTAAAAAATATTGAGTGACGGGTATATTCATCTTAGAGGTTAATAGAATTTCTTTGAGAGAAAGCGTGAATTGTTCGGTTACAGAAGCTGTTTGTTACGTATTAATAATTCCGCCGCGAAATTTGATTCCGAAAATTCGTTTGTAAAAAGGGATAACCGACAAGTTTCTGGTAGAAAAAGCAGGATTAATAAAGGACATAGCTGTTTTTTGTAGAAATTTGAGGAAAGAAAGACGTATAAAGCAAGTTTATAGGTTACAAAATATGGCAAATAAAATGGAGTACCCCGTATATACTAGGATTAATACATAATTATGAAGGCAACTAAATTGGCAACTTTTTTAGGCCTAAAGTAGCAAGTGCTGCCGAGAAGGCTGGACTGCCTAAGAAATCAGAATGATTAAGGGAAGGGTAGGCGATGTTACGAATGCATAATTCGGAGTTAGATGGTGAATGGGTGAACTTGATGTTAGTAGCCCGGGAGCTTGGACTGAGCAAGGAGGAAATAAGGGAATTTTTAAAAAAGAATCAGCTGCCTGAGAAAGTGAATACCCCTACATAAAAAAACACTCACCAACAAGTTGGCGAGTGACTATTTATTTTCGTATAGAAATCACATTATTTATCGTTATTGTTTATTTTCCATTTATTAAATTCAATGAATTCCCGGAATTGGTCTTTCGAAACCCCTGATTCCATCGCTTCTTTGACAAGTATTGCCCAATCTTGGTCCAGAGGATAATCAGTCGGCTTGTCCTGTAAGAGAACATCCAATGGTACATCGAGGACAGCGGCAATCTTTTCAAGAAATTGTATGGAAGGGTTCGTCTGTATATTTCTTTCTAATGAACTCAAATAAGATTTAGCTACGCCTGCTTTTTCTGCTAGTTCAGTCATAGATAATTTCTTTTCAGTTCTTAATCTTTTGACACGATCACCAATCATCTTACAAATTCCTTCCTGAACAGTATATTTAGAAAGTATTCGCTTCTAACTCATATTATAATAATACCATCATTATCAATCAATTCCCTATAGTCTTTTATCCTATATTACATGTTAATTGCATGTCATTGATTACAGCAGACAGGATAAATTAATGCTAATTAACTGTATAATATGCCGTAATCTTGAAATATTTAGGGGTAATATGAGGAAAAAGCACTGTGATGCGCAGGGAATGAGGGCATATATCCCGATAATATGAAAAGGGACGAGGGATAGAAGAATGGTTAATGGGCTGAATGGGTCTTTGGTCTCTTTTAGCCCAGGGAAATGACCATACCATTATGGGGATATATAATATGCATTTTTGAGAACCTGGGTCCGGTTTTAGAACCAGACGCAGGTCTTTTATTTTTGCTTTTGTCTTTGTATTGAATCTCGGGAGATGGAATGATAAAAGCGGCCGCCTTCAACAGGCAGACAGCCGCTTCTTCAAGTTCTCAAAAGCTTTTAAGAGGACACCTAAATGCCTTCACTCAGCCTTCATATATTTTTTTAAATCATCGTGTACAGTCCGGTCGGCAAGCTTTACGTTTGAGCGATAGGCTGCCCGGCAGATGATATGACCTGCAACTGGGGCAGTCAGAAACACAAAAAATATGCCAAGAAGCAGCCGTATGCTTACATAACCTTCATCAATCCAAAAAAACATGAATGCTCCAAGAAGGATGAACAGCACTCCGAGAGTGGTGCTTTTAGAAGCGGCGTGGGAGCGTGTATAAACATCCGGAAGCCTGATCAGCCCAACCGTACTTAGAAACGTTAAGAGTGTCCCTGAGAGGATTAAGCCGGCAGCAATCCATTCACTTATCATTTCCGCGTTCAATGACCACACCTCTTTCTATGAATCTGGCAAACGCTATCGTTCCGATGAAAGATAGAATCCCTAATAATAAGATGATATCCAAGAAGGCGTGCGATCTGAACAGAACCGATAATATCGCTACACCTGAAATTAAATGAATTCCGATGGAATCCAGTGCCATAACCCTGTCCGGCATGGAGGGACCCTTAAGCAGGCGATAGAGGGCAAAAAGAATTGATAACGTCAAAATGAACAGGGCTAACGTCAAGACTTTCTCAAACATTATCGTGTAACCTCCTTAATCGCCTTTTCAAAACGCATTTTTGACTTAATGATGGATTGTTTGGATTCCTTCATATCCATGGCATGAATAAAGAATGTTTTGTTATCTGGTGAAATCTCCAATACGACAGAGCCTGGTGTCAGTGATAATAACAGGGCCAATATCGGTATTTCCCAATCACCATTCAGTTCTGTCTTTAAAGCAAATACACCTGGCTGAACATCTATTTTTCTGCGTGTGACCTGCTTCAGGACAAGTATAGTGGAGGAAACGAGCTCTTTCATGAATACAAGCAGCAACTTCAATATGGAAAGAAAGGTCCCTAAATAGAAGGACTTACTGAAGAAACGACGCATGAAAAATAAAATAACCATTCCCACTAAATACCCGGCAACGAACGATGGGAAGCTCCATTTATCCTGCAAAAGCATCCATAAGAAACCAATGAATATATTAAGCAAAACTTGAATGGGCACCATAACCACCCCTTTTTGTTATTGACTTAGCTACTACTCTCCTAAAACCGCTTTAATATATAAATCAGGGTCCATCAAGCCTTCAGCGGCCAATTGGATATAAGAGGAGATGGATTCTCCTCCCAATCCTAAAAAGACTATTACCGCCGTTAAAAATGTAATTGGTACAATAATTCCTCTGGTCGTCCCTTTCTCCATGTCTTCACTTAGATTTGTTTCTCCCCAGAATACGTTCATGAAGATTTTCATAACGGAATAAAGAACCAATAAGCTTGATATCAAACCAATTGCCCCAAGCCAATATTCTCCTGCATCAAAGGTGCCTTTTGTAATCAGCACCTTCCCGAGGAACCCGCTCAAAGGCGGGATGCCAGCGAGCGCCAGGGCTGCTATAAAGAACATCCAGCCAAGAAACGGATGTGTCCGAATCAAGCCGCTGATTTCTTTTAAATTGGATGTGCCGGTCAGGTAAATGACTGTTCCCCCAATCAGAAAAATTAAGGCCTTCACATTGATGTCATGGACTAGATAGAAAACGGAACCAGTGATGCTGCCTGTCGTGAATGCAGCCAGACCGGCCAAAATCAACCCAACCGATACAACGACATTGTAGGTCAATATCCCCTTTATATCCCATTTGGAGACTGCCCCGATGGCTCCGAGCAGCATGGTCGCTGCACCCATAATTCCAATCAGCAAGTGGGTAATTTCAGGCTGATGATAAAAAATCAATGTAAACATACGGAAAATGGCATAAATGCCAACCTTGGTGAGCAAAGCGGCAAAGATTGCTGCCACCGCTGTCGGAGGGGCACTATAAGACCCCGGCAGCCATTGAAACAGCACAAGACCGGCCTTTAGACTGAAAACCATTAGCAGCAGAATAGCAATGGTCGTCATAAGCCCGCCTTGTCCTGCTTCAGCAACACGGACTGAAAGATGGGCCATATTCAGTGTGCCTGTGACGGCGTATAGATAGGCAACGGCCACAAGGAAGAAGAAAGATGACATGACATTAATCAATATATACTTGATTGATTCCCTGAGCTGTTTTCTTTCTCCCCCAAGGGTTATCAGCGCATAGGAAGATATCAGCATCAATTCGAAGAAAACGAACAGATTGAAGATGTCACCGGTCAAAAAAGATCCGTTCACACCGCTGATCATAAAGAGGAACAGCGGATAAAAGAAGTTCTTCTCTCTTATATTTCCGATTGTGTAAAAGGCGTAAAACAAACAACAGAAGGACACAAATGCCGTTATGATCAATAGGATGATCGCAAACATATCGGCGACGAGACTAATGCCATAAGGGGCAGCCCATCCGCCTGCCTGCAGCACTTGTATGCCATCACTCTTCACTTGCCCGGCCAGCAGTACCGCGACCAGCCCCGTGGAGAGTATTGCCAAAAGAGCAATTGATCTTTGCGCATATACATTTTTCCTGAATATGACCATCACCAGCCCCGCGATGAGCGGAATAATGATGGGCAGAATGATTATATTATTCATCTTCATTTCCCCTTAATTGATCCATATCATCAGTTCCCAAGACCCGGTAACTACGATAGGCAACCACCAGGAAAAGACCTGTAACAGCAAAGTTAATGACAATCGCGGTCAGAATGAGCGCCTGCGGCAGGCCGTCTGTAAAGGAGGAGGTACTTTTCAACCCGAGCAAAGGCGGTCCTCCAGTCTTCAATCCCCCCATCGTCAGGATGAGAAGGTTGACTGCGTGGCCAATCACTGATGTCCCGAGTATGATTCTCAACAGACTTTTGGACAGAATCATATAGGTTCCGATTGCGAAAAAAAATCCTATTATTATAGACATGACTGTTTCCATAATTATCGATCCTCACTTATGCTCAGGATAATCGTCACAGCTGAACCGATGACAGCTAAGGCTACACCCGTGTCAAATATAAGCGCGGTAGCCAGTTCGGTTTTACCTAAAATCGGAAGCTCAAAATAACCATATGTTTGAGAGAGGAAGGGCGCATCGAACAAAAAGGAACCGGCACCCGTAAGAACAGCAATCAGTACCCCGATTGCGGCGACTGTCTTAAAGTCAACAGGGATAAGTTTATTGACCGCCTCTGTTCCAAACGTCAAATACATGAGAACAAGAGAACTGGCAATTCCCAAGCCCCCGATGAATCCTCCTCCGGGATTGTGATGCCCTGAGAAGAACAAATCAATGGAAAAGGTAAGGATGATCAAAACGGCGATTTTTGTTACGGCTGCCAATAAAATATCATTAGGCTTCATTTTTTACCCCTCCCTGTAACATTGACCTTGATTAATGTAAATACAGCCAATCCTGCAATACACAGGACCGCTACTTCAATCATCGTGTCGAGACCCCTGAAGTCGACCAAGGTTGCGTTCACAATATTTTTAGCTCCCGCAAGCGCATAGGAATTCTCGAAATAGCCAGAAATCGTTTCAAATAAACGCGTTCCATTGGCGGAAAGGGCCAAAAGGGTCACGGTCAAGCCCACCCCAGCAGATATCAGCATATTGGTGAATTTGAAACGAACCTTACTGACTTCCTTTCGAAATTCGGGCAAATGATAGAAGCAAAGCAGGAACAAAGCGACCGTCACCGTTTCCACAACCAATTGCGTCAGCGCGAGATCCGGCGCCTGAAAGATGACGAAGAGAATAGACACGAGATACCCTAAGGCACCAACAGCGATTATGGATGTGAGCCGATGCTGGGAGAACAATGCAATCAAAGCAGCTATAATCATACCAATGACCATGACAGCCTCATAAATGCTCACCGGTGAATTATTGGACATATCGAAAGTAAACCCGTCAAATAACCATAGAGATCCGCCAACAATGAAGATGAAAAACGCAAAAATATAAGCCAGGTAATCACGGGTATAGCCAGTCATATACTTCTTCGTTAGGTCGTCGGATACCGTTTCCAGCAGTTCCACTGAACTGATGTATATATTGTTAAACGTCATGCTTTGCGGGTACCAGTTGAATATCTTGGTCCACTTTGGCAATAGCTTATATAGTATTAGGCCAAATAGGACGACACCGATTGTCATGAGTAATTCGGTGTTAAAACCATGCCACGCAGAAATCTCTTTGCCCAATCCGCCTTGGGCTGCATAATCGGGTAAAATCGATATGAATGCTGGATCCAAAATGTATTTGGCCAAAATGTTAGGGAAAAAGAAAATGAGTACGACTAACATGGCCAATAGGGCAGGCGGGATTAACATGCCGATAGGCGGCTCATGAGCCGGCTTTGACAGCATCTCGGGTTTATGTTCTCCTGCGAACGTCTTAAAGACTAGAATCATACAGTAGACAAACGTCAGGACACTTGCTGCCCACGCAACAACCGGGAAAATCATTCCGAGCGTTTCCATCTCAAAAATATTCATCCCTGAGGCATTCACCACGCCGGTGAAAAACATCTCTTTACTCAAGAATCCATTGAATGGCGGCAAGCCGGCCATCGAGAAGCTTCCTATCATCGTGATTGTGAAAGAAATTGGCATGAGGCTCATTAATCCGCCCAGCCTTTGGAGATTCCGGGTACCTGTCTCATGGTCAATGATTCCCACAACCATGAATAGACTCCCTTTAAAGGTTGAATGGTTAACCAAATGGAATACAGCCGCCATAATGGCAATCGCATAGACTTTTGATTCATCGCCATAGCCAAAGTAAATGGCAGCTGACCCCAGTCCGAGAAGGCTCATAATCAAGCCGAGCTGACTGATTGTCGAATAAGCAAGCAGGGCCTTCAGGTCTTTTTGACGGACCGCGTTCCATGACCCGTATAATAAAGTCACGATTCCGACGAGGGATACGGTCCAGAACCAAACGGCATCACCGCCGAACACTGGAGTTAACCTGGCCACCAAGTAGATTCCGGCTTTGACCATAGTAGCCGAATGGAGATAAGCACTGATTGGTGTCGGTGCTTCCATTGCATCAGGCAGCCAGAGACTAAAGGGGAACTGGGCCGATTTTGTGAAAGCTCCCAATAAGATTAAAATCATCGCCGGAAGGAAAAGGATATGCTCCTGCAGTGAATCCACTTGGGTAATCATTTCACGAATGCTGTATGTATCTGTGATGACAGAGAGGAGCAGCAGCCCGGCCAACATAGACAACCCGCCGAAGATGGTAATCAGCATGGATTTCTGTGCGCCGTCTCTAGACTTTCTCCGCTGGTACCAATAGGCAATCAATAAGAAGGATGAGATGCTGGTCAGCTCCCAGAACACGTATAGGACGACAACATTATCCGAGAACACGACTCCCAGCATGGCCCCCATAAACAACATCAGGTATACGTAAAAATTATGAAGCTCCTCACGCTGCCTGGACATGTAGAAAATGGAATATAGAATGACGAGCGTACCGACACCGGTGATCAGCAGGCCGAAAAGGAGGGATAGGCCGTCGACATAGGCCGTGAAATTAAAGCCGAACGAAGGAAGCCATTTCATTTCACTTGTCCATGTATCTCCAGCTTGTGTAATTGGGATATACTGTAATAAGAAGGTAAAGATGGCAGCTGGCATAAAAAGGATAAACCAGCCAATATGTAATTTGTTGTTGAATAAACGATGGAGGAAAGGTATTAGAACCGCAAAGAAAAACGGCAATAAAATCATTAAGTTAATCATGTCCTCCCGCTCCCTTCATCATAGAATAAATGTGCGTATGCATAAATGTATCCCTATTCAATTAAACCCTTGTTATATTGGAAATATTGCCACTCTTTTTTGTAATAATAATTGACTGAAAATCCAGCATAGGCTATATTCGTAATAGTCGATGACCTACCATCTATTTAGAGGTGAACTTTTAATGAAAAAATGCAAAAGCCGAATGGATGAAAGCATACTTGTATGTGTCTATTACGGCCCTAATGGTGATCGCTTAATCCAGCGCGGCAGTAAAATTGCCAACATGCTGGATTGTCCCCTGTATATTTTGACAGTGGATCCAAGTCCCTTTGATGAACTAGACGCTGAGAAATCCGAAAGTATCGAGAGATGGCGTCAGCTCGCCGAAGAATTGGAAGCAGAGGAATTTATTTTGAAAGATAATGAAAAACGACCATTTGCAAAAGTGATAGCGGATGTCGCGCGTGAAAAACAAATTTCACAGATCATTATTGGTCAAACAGCGCAAAGCCGCTGGGAACAAATTGCTAAAGGTTCAATCATAAATACTTTGTTGCGGGATATTCCATTTGTTGACCTTCATATTGTTTCTGTCGCCCGGGCATTGAGGGATGACCCAGACGGCCTTTATGAAAAAGGCGTGCGTGCCTATCTCGAAAAAGAAGGCAACCAATATCGTCTGAGCTTCGAGCATACAAAGGATAGCGCCTTTGAAGGAATCTTCTTTAAAGAAATTGGCACGGATTTTAATACCGGTATCTTTAAATTCATGAAAAACAATCAAACACTGCAAGTGACAGTGACTGATGACTATGTCAAAGAAAAATTATGATGGCAAACCTCCACGAAAAAAATGTGGAGGTTTTTTTCATTTTCAAGAGTAGAGTTACATCCTCTATAGGTTCACATCAACTTTGACAGGGAGTTTTTCATTTTTGTCGATTCCCAAATACCTTAATGTCTCACTGGGGCTGTGATGATGATAAATGTTCATCAGGATAGAAATCGCAATCCCTTTTCGATAGGCATGATAACCAAATGTCTTCCGTAATGTATGGGTTCCAATCTTGCCTGGTATGCCAACTTCCTTAGCCGCGCAATTAATGATTCGATAAGCCTGCTGCCTGGATATAGGCTGCTGATTCTTTTTGGACTTGAATAGATAGTCATCTGGTGAGAAGTCAAGGGTTTCTAAATAATATTTCGCTGCTTCCCTCACATTTTGGTTAAGGTAAAAGGCTCTCTCTTCCGAAGTCTTTGCATCTTTTATATAAAGGAACTCCTTGAATTTTCCGTCTTCCCAGATATCACCCACTCGTAAAGAGAGCAGTTCGCTGACGCGGAGACCAGTATTAATTCCAAAAACAAATAGCAGCAAATCACGCAAAGACTGCTTTTTAAGAATCCTTTTTATGGCGGCAATCTTGCGGATATCCTTTATGGGATCAACGTATTCCAAGGAAGTACCTCCTCACTATAATGTTACTTAATTATGATGTTATCAAAAATTAAGTAACATTACAAATATGGTGACTTATCTCTATTTTCAATCTCTTGTAGATATATTAAGAGGCTTATTCACTATCTTTTCAGTTAACCAATACCCATACATTGCGCTGTTCAGCACAAAAAACGCCCCTTCAAGATTAGGTTTCTACCTAACTTTGAAGGAGCGGTTATCTCTTAATCTTAAATCTCTATGCCCTTTTCTTTGAATTCCTGTACCGTGAGAATAAACATGGCGTGGGACCAAGTGAGCGGAAGAACCCATGCAGGGCGTCCGGTAACCTTGTCAATTTGCTCAGCCAGCAACCCGAGCTCGGTCGCATGGTCAATCACCCAATTATAAAGCTTCTTAGCCTCTAATTGTTGGTTAATGCGTGCATAGTAAATGGCGAGCCATAATGTCGCGATGATCCACGGGTCACCACTTATATAAATGTCTCCCGGGAATCGCTCAATTCCTCCGATGATCTTGGAGCGGCAGAGCCGGTCGATCGTCGCGGCCGTCTGTTTCATTTTCGGGTCGTTGGCATCAATCATATCAAATGGGACTTGGAGTCCGAGCAAGCATATGTCGATGACGTCATCGCGAATTTGGCGGTACACCGGGTATCCTTTTGCATCATACTCCATCGCGACGTCTTTTCCCTGTGCCTTCTTATTTTGGTAAGCCGGTTCGTCAAGGCGCAAATGGAAGGAGCGGAAGAATGAGCCGCTTGTTTCATTGTAACCGATTTGGAGGATCGTCTTTTTCATGGCTTCAGCTGTTTTGACATATAGGTGTGCTTTATCTGAAAAGCCTTGTTTATCGGCAAATTCAGCAGCGCCCTTCAGCCCTCCATAAACCGCAGCAGCTGAATAGAAGTGCTCAGCCTCCCGTTTTTCCCAAATATCCATGCTGGGCAACGGAAGACGGGTAACCGGGTCGATGAACTTCGTTAGGAAGTCAGCCCCTTTTTCGACCGTTGGCCACATTTCCTCAATAAAGGAATCATCCTTCGTAAAAGAATAGAATTGGTGCATCCCCCAAAGAATGGACCCGGTCTCATCAATTTGCATGCCCCAGGCCGGAGCTAAATGTCCGTCTAAATAATGGCGCTGTTCAAAAGAACCATTGTCCTCCTGAAGGGAGCAGGCAAAGCGGAAAAAGTGACGCACACGCTCATGGTAGCCGGCTCTTGCGTAGGCTGTCGCCGTATAGGCTGCATCCCTTCCCCAACAGTATGCATAGCCTCCTGAATAGGCATATTCCTCATCGACTTCAGGCGCTGCTATAAACCCGCCATTCTTATTATTCATTAAGTGGAACATCAAGAGGGAGCGTTCATACAGATTTTTCCCTCGCTCATCTTTAAAATCAACCGGGCTCGCTTGATTTAAGTAGTTATGCCAGTACTTGACTGTCTGGTTATAAAGCTCATCAAAGCTGGAGCGCTTTACCTGTTTTAAATTTTCTAAGGCTCCCTTGCTTCCTGTTCCTGCCGCAATATAGAGTGTGATGGATTGTTCACCATTCGCAGGAATTTGGATGGGGCCGTACTCCATCCCGGCGGAAGAGCGATTGGCAATCCGCTTTCCGGGAAGGTAGCCATCGTTTGTTTCTTTAAAGGTAGCTCCGCATTGATATTTCCTTACATTAGTATCAGAGCCAATCGCAAACCCGTATTCACGGTGATAATGAACAAAGCTGTCCGTTTCTTCGTCAAACAAGACGGTCTGATAACGGCGTTTCTCATCAATCATGAAATCGCTATATACAACAAAATCTAGATTTTGTGGGTAATCAGAGATATTTCGGAAAGTAAAGTGGCGGATATACACATCTTGGTCGGGGACAACAAAATCAAGCTGTCTGATGCTCAAGCCAACTTCACCAAGGGTTGAAACCGTTTCTAATATATTGGTGCCGCTAATGTAGGCTTGCTGATGTTTCCATACGTTATCATGCAAGAAAAAGGTCTTAATGGATCCTTCTATTCCACGGATGCCTGTGTAAAACAAATTTAAGTGCTGAGGAAAGTCAATATTAGGCCATGTAATTCGTTGAGCCTGACCATCCTTCGTTAATGAGACTAGCATACTTGAATTTCCGATAATCGCTTCCGTAATATACGGCTTTTTCTCCATACATATCCCCCTCTATGTTGAAACACAGTACATCAGTTTATCAGTTTATCGTGTTAAAGATTGACATGTCAATTTATATGCAGATAAATCCCACAAATGGGATATTTTATGTAACATCCTCTTTTTTTGTAAAACTATTTAACGGAGATGATGGTTAAATGATAGAGTGCGCTGCCGCTTATAATACCCTTTTTGTTGGCAAGTAAACTTTTTAGGCGATTATGCATCTTACAATCATAGGCATGCTTTTACCATAAGTGAGCTTTAACTTATGATAGATTTATTATATAAACATAATTTAAGAGGGTGTGAAGGGATGAAAAAGCGCAATGATAGAAAGAGAAGTCCGCTTTTACTTTTTGTGAGAGGGATCTTGCTGACGGCCTTTATATTTTCAGGATATATCCTTTGCAGCTATTTGATTGAGCTTTATCAACTGAAAAATACGCAAAGTGTCATGGCTGATATTTATCACCAGTCGGTAACGAAAAAGGGTGAAGGGGGAGGGCAGGAATTTACGCTCGATCACCTTCAAGCCATCAATGAGGACATTGTCGGCTGGATTTCGATTGAAGGGACATCCATTGATTATCCTGTTGTGCAGGCCGAGGATAATGGCTATTACTTGACTCATTCTATTTATAAGGAAGATTCTTCAGCCGGGGCGATTTTTATGGATTTCCGTAACTGTCCTTCCCCGCTAGGGAAACACACTGTTCTCTATGGTCATCATATGAGAAATGGCACGATGTTTCGCGATTTGATTTCTTATAAGAAGGAAGAGTTTCGCAAAGAGCA
>JAEIGA010002665.1_pt1 | contig 28349 bp, 24 predicted proteins | sample 9270691 | NCBI WGS metagenome assembly JAEIGA01 (sample SAMN17057246, study PRJNA624740) | gut metagenome | biome: biome; isolation source: fecal sample | host: Bos grunniens | place: China: Xizang | collected 2019
GTTTGGGGAAATCACCCACACGTAACCCAAGAATGGGAAGTTTTCAAAGATGATAGCGGAAAGGTGCGAAAAATGATAATGTATTCCACAGGGAACACAATTTCAGGTCAGAGAGGTTGGCCTGATTATGAAAATCCAGAAGGAAAATACGAATATACAGGGGATAGCATCCTTATGGAAATTTCCCTTGTAAACGATAAAAACGGGGTTTACATGGACTTTTACAATCCAACTATTATAACAACCCACGTTGAATCAAATGGTGATTATGTAATCAAAAAACTTACTCAAGGTTTTATAAATCGACAAACTAATAAAGATAAAAATTATTACACAAAACGCCTTGAATTAATGAAGCAAATTAAGGGAATAGAAAATGAACTATAAAAAAATGCCTGTTTATGAGCAAAAACAACGAATTTTAGACACATTGGCTGATAATCAAGTAATTGTTGTTCAAAGTCCAACAGGCTCTGGAAAAACAACCCAAATCCCAGTGATTTTACATGAAGCAGGATATTCAAACACTGGTGTAATTGCAGTAACCCAACCTCGTCGTATCGCGGCTTTGTCTGTAAGCGAGTTTATATCAAAACAACTTGGAACAAGTTATCCAGGATTAGTTGGATATAAAATGCGATTTGAGGATAAAACTGATTCCACAACCAAAATCAAAATCATGACTGATGGAATCCTTCTTCAAGAAATGAAACTTGATCCATGGATGAGTAAATATTCTGTTATCATGGTGGATGAAGCTCACGAACGAAGTTTAAACATTGACTTTGTACTTGGTTTACTAAAACGTATTTTAGCCGAACGTCCAGATTTTAAAGTGATAATCAGCTCTGCCACAATGAACGCAGAAGCTTTTTCCATGTATTTTGATGGTTGCCCAATCGTTACAATCGATACAATCACCTATCCGGTAACCCTACTTTATGACCCACCAGCAATTTGTGGAAGTACAGCCTCGGTAGCCGCAGAAGAGGCTCTGCTAGACAAAATAGAAAGCACAATTGACCGAGTTTTATCCCAACGTCAATCTGGGGATATTTTGTGCTTTTTGCCCGGAGAGAAAATAATAAAAGATTGTATGAAGCGTTTGTATCACGCAAGTTTTTCTCGAAAAATCCACATTGTGCCGCTTTACGGGCGACTTGCAAAGGAAGAACAGGAAAGAGTTTTTGATTCAGCACCATTTGGACGAAAAAAAGTTATTTTATCCACAAATATTGCAGAAACCTCTGTTACAATTCCTGGAATCACCACCGTTATAGACTCTGGACTTGCAAAAATCAATTCCTATAGTCCACGAACTTTTACATCAAGTTTGAATGAAGTGGCTGTTAGTAAAGCAAGTTGTAATCAGAGAAAAGGTCGTGCGGGGCGAACACAGCCAGGTCTTTGTTACAGACTTTATCCACGAAAAGAGTTTGAAAGTCGCCCTCTTTACACTTTGGAAGAAATTTACAGAACTGACCTTTCTGAAGTTGTTTTACGAATGGCAGAACTTGGGATTTACGATTTTTACAAGTTTGATTTTATCTCACCACCGGGAAAAGAAGGAATTTCTGGGGCAATAGAAACATTAAATCTTTTAGATGCTCTAAATCCAGATAACAGTCTTTCAAAAATCGGTGAATTGATGGTAAGATTTCCACTTTTACCACGGGTTAGCCGAATGATTGTGGAATCCATAGTGAAATATCCTGATGTAATGGAACAAGTGTTGATTGCGGCAGCTTTTTTAAGTGTCCACTCGCCTTTTATCCTGCCACCGGGAGAAGAAACAGATGCTCGACAAGCTCACCACAAGTTCCGAAGTGACGATGGTGATTTTGTTTCTTACGTAAATCTTTACAATCAATTTGTAAGTTGTGAAAATACAACTAAATTCTGTGAAAAATCATATCTTGATGAAAGAGTGATGGCTGAAATTGTAAATATCAAAACCCAGCTTGAAGAAATTGTTGTAAAAATGGGATTCCCAATTTTAAAAAGCGGAAAAACAGAAGATTATCTAAGTTGTGTTGCCAGTGGAATGATTCAGTTTGTTTGTATGCAAGAAAAAAGGGATAGCTACACTAGCCTAACCGCAGACCACATCTCAATTCATCCAGGTTCAAATATGTTTAGAATGAACCCACAATACATTGTGGCTGGTGAAATTGTTCGCACTTCTAGAATGTTTGCCATGTCTGTATCCCCTTTGAGTAAGCAGACATTTTTACGATTAAAACAAGAAATTGAGAAAAAACTTTCTCTTACTCGCAGTAAAAAAGATTTCTTTGTAATAAAAGAAGATATAAAGAAAAACCAAGAAAATATTATTACAATTGGATATCAAGACTTTATCCTACGAAAGATAAAAGGCAAAAAACACGCTATTTTACCTTACGAAAAGTTTATGACAGCCCTTTCTGAAAATGAAAACGAAGGCAAGTTAAAACAACTTGAAGGGTTAAAATCAAAGGTGCTAATTGGTTCCTATGAAGTTTTGGCTGGTGAAAAATTGGAAACCACAATAAAACTTGTTAAACAACTTGATTTTAAAGTGCTTTCGGAAAAAGACTGGAATAGAAAACTAAATGTGCATTTTCCAGAGGATAAAGAAAAACTCTTAGAAGCTCTAAACTGGATTTTACGAATTGCAGTTGCAAAGCAAAAAAGCAAAGAGTTGGGCTTTATTTGTCTTTTTACAGACGGAAACGGAACATATTGGCTAAAGGTTTCTAGAGGATTTGCAACCGCACTAAATGAAAGTTTATCTAGTCTTGAAGTTTTAAGCGATGAAAGCAAGGATATTTTCACAGAAGAAGAAAAAGCCTTGTTTAACAAAGTTTACAGAAAACTTCACGATTTATATGAGGATTAAGATTTTTTATCAAATCCTCTTGAAATCAATTCTAAACACATTCTTCCATTGTGATATGGACATTTCCAAGGTTCTGTAATGCCACGTTCTTCAGGCTTTCCAGCTTTTGAAACTGACCAAAACCATTCAGAACCTTCTCTTTTATCCGTTAGCACATTTTCAATATACTCAAAGATTTTTTTTCCTGCGTCAAGAAATTTTTCTTCTTTTGTAACTTCGTAAGCGTTTACAAATCCCACAACAGCTTCCGCCTGAACCCACCAGATTCTGTCTGTATCAACATGTTCTTTTCCATTGCCATTTGATTCACCAATTTCTCCCCGACTTTCGTTGTTTAATGCAACGCCGTCAAAGGCAACTTCTAAAATTCGGTTTGAAATCAATGGTGTATATGCAAGTGTTGATTTTACGATTTTAAGAGCATTATTTGAAAAATTCAAATAGTTTGAAGGATTCTTTGAAATTACTTCTTCTAAAACTTTGGCAGCTCTGTCTAAAAGCCAGGTTGCTTCAATATCGTGACCATAGGAATGAATATCTGCAAGACTTTTCATTTCAGAATCAAAAAAAGTTTCTAGACGCACAAATTCTGGGTTATATACCTGGTGAGCAGCAATTTCTAAAGTTTTCACAAGGGCTTCTCCCACAACAGGATGGGCATCTGCTAAAAATAGTTCTGTATAGGCTTCTAAAACATGCAAAAGTGTATTCATAGTTTTTTCAGCAACTACTCCCTGATCGCAAATAGCACTTTCCACAGGTGATTTCCAATCTTGACTAAAGGCTTCTTTGTAACCAAACTCATCTTTGCAATAGGTTTCAAGACATTCAAAAAGTCTATATGCAAGGGAAAGAGCTTCTTGATTCTTTGTTGCTCGATAATAAGAGGACAATCCATAAATACAAAAAGCTTGATTATATGCATTTTTAATTGGGTCTTTTACAGAACCATCAGAGTTTAACATCCAAAAAATCCCACCATAAACATAATCAAAACAATGTTTTTTTATGAATTCATAAGTATGAGTTGCATTTTCAAGGTTTTCTTCACCACCAATAGTTAAATAAACATTGGAATAAAACCATAAAATACGACTATGTAAAATACATCCCTTTTCAGAATCTTTTAATGTTTCAAGATTATAAGTTTTAAAACCGTAAAATCCACCATTTTGAACATCTTTCATTGAATTCCAATATGGCAAAATTACATTTTCTAGGTGATTTTTAGCGTTAAACATTCTGTCCTCCAGTATAAAAAAAAGAAAACGGTTTCCAATTTTCAGTATAAATAACAAGACTTGATTTTGCAAGAAAAAAAAATGATAAAAAAAAGCATGACAACTTTAGAGGTGCCCTTCATGACTTAAAAATCACTATTTTTTTTCTATACAAAAATTAATTTTCCTTGTAAAATTATTTTATCATGTCAAAGCTAACTATCAATGAAATTGCAAAAATGGCAAATGTATCTAAAGGTACTGTTTCAAAAGCAATGAATGGTCAAAAAGGTGTAAGCGAAGAAAATCGACAAAGAATACTTTCCCTTGTTAAAGATGTTAATTATAGACCAAATGCCATTGCAAGAGCTCTTGCACAAAACAAAACAGGACTAATAGGCATTGTGTTGCCCCATTCAGTTTCAACTTCCCTAATGGAAAATTATTGGATAGAAATTATAACATCAGTTACCGAAGAAATTGAAAAAAAAGGAAATAACTTAATTGTAATAGCTCCATCTAGCCAAAAAGAAGACCCTTATGAATCTTTAAGAAATATTATTTTACGTCGTGCTGTAGACGGTCTAATTATGGGAGCTGAAAATCTAAATCCTGATTTAATGGAACTTATAATAAGTAGCGGAATTCCATTTATTTTTATTGGTCAAAATCCCAAATATCCCCATTTTGCAATTGATGTAAACAATAAAGAAGGTGCTTATCTTGTTACCAAAGAATTAATTAATCATCTTGATAATAAACCTAAAAACATTTGTTGTATAACAGGTCCTGAAGAATATATTTATACAAGTGAACGAGTTAAGGGATTTTTAAAGGCTGTAAAAGAAGAAAAAATAGAATCTTTTATTATTTCCCATACCGATTATTCTAAAGAATCCTTGGAAAAATCTATTTTACAGATTTTGGAACGATATCCAGATCCCGACGCTTTTTTTATCGCAGCTGGTGGAGATTTTTTTCTCTCTATAATGGACTTTTTAAGATTAGAGGGAATAAATATAAAAAAGAAAGTTGTTGGAGTTTTTGATGATTCAAGAATATTTGATTATCTAGATTTTCCAATAATTGCAGCAAAACAACCTCTTAAAGAAATCGGAGAAATTACAGCAAAAAATCTTTTTGATTTAATGATTGAAAAACAACCCTATAAAACAGTAGAATATCTTCCAGTAAAAATAATTCTTAGATAAGGATATTTAATGTTTGAATTGATTTTAAAAATACTTTTTTTTCCTATATGGTTTCCAATCCTTCTTGTTTTAGCTGTTATTTTATTTGGAATTTCAATTGGCGTTGCTGTTACAGGCTTTGCAGTTTTTATTACCTTTGCTTCTCTATTTTTAAGTGCCATAGTTATTTTCTTTGTAGGATTTTACATTTTATTTTCAAACTTTTTTACCGGTTTATTATCCTTTGGCTTAAGTTTGATTTTATTAGGTTTTGCAATTCTTTTATCAATTTTTGGAATATTCCTATGTTCCAAAATTATTCCAAGTCTTTATAATGGAATTAATTCCATGTTCAAAAAAATGTTTAGCATAAAAAAATCAAAAAAATACACTTATTCATCAAAGGAAATTACAAAATATGAAGAAATCAACTAAGTTTTTTTGTTTTATAGGTTTAATTTCCATATTTTTAGGCTTGATATTATGTGGAATTTCCTTTATTGCAGGTGCAAACTTTGAAGAATATGCAGACATCTTTGCAAAAAGCAAAATTCTTTCATATTTTTATAGAAATAATAATCAAGATTTATCAAAAGACGCTTTAATTTGGGAAAATGCTGAAAATACTCAAGATAATTTTTTTATCATAAATCCCAATGAAAAAAATGAATATCCTTTAACTTCAATTATTGTGGAAAATATCAACTCCAAAATTTTATTTTCCCTTGGGAATTCCCTAGAAATTAAAGTTTCAAATCTTCAAGAAAATGCAATCACATGTAAATTATCAAAAAAAGGTTTACTGACCATAAAGGATTCCACATCCTTTGGAATTTTCAATATTTTTAGTCGGCACAATTATACTGAAAATGGTACCATTGAAATTGTTTTGCCAGAAAATATTTATCTTGAAAAACTTTCAGTCAATGTAAAATATGGATATTTTGGAAATTTTGAAAATCACATAAATTGTAATGAATTATTAATTCATAATCATCATGGGGAAAGTTTCCTTTACAATATTTCGTCTCAAAACTCAGAAATTATTAATGATTATGGAAAAATTGATATTCAAGGTGGTTTATATAACAATTCAAAGATTTTTTGCAATTCAGGTAAAATTGACTTAGCATTAAATAATAATTTTTCCTACTCTGTGGATAATGGAATGGGAAGTGTTATTATTAATGGATTAAGTCTTTCTAATTACAATAAAAAAACTTTTTCTGAAAAAGCAGTAAACAACTTAGATATTCAATGCAAATTAGGAACTGTAATTATTGAAAATCAATAAAAAATAAAAAATCAAATTGATAATTAACAAAAAAGTAATCCAAACTTTCGGATTTGCTTTTTTTGTTTTGAAAAATCCTTTTAATTCTTGATTTTCTTGAGAATTTTCTTCTTCAAAATAAATTTGGCACAAATATTCATCAATTGATTTTAGATTTAATCCCATTTTTTTTCTATTTTCTTTATCCACCGATGAAAAAATGTTAAACCAATAAAAGACATTGGAAATTAATTTTCCAAAATTGCCCTTTATTTTTATTTCAAAGGAAGTGGCAAGTTGGGAAATAAAAACCATTCCACAAAGCACAAAACCTTTTTTTAATCCAAGGAAAAAAGCTCCTTCTGTAATTTTAAAACTTCCAAGGGAAAACCAAACTTTTCCGAAGGGCGAAAGCAAACTAAATATCACCAAGGAAGAAATTACAAAAAAACTTGGCAAAAGTTTTACACGTTTTTTTCTGATAAAAGCAATTATTACCATGGTTATAAACTGGAAAAATACAATAAAAATGTTATCTTGCAAAACCAATGGAAAAATTAGTAATAGGCTTAAAATCAATAAAAACATTAGTAAGCCTCCACTTTTGAAAACCAAGTTGAAATTTTAACAAATCTGTTTGTAAATATTCCAATTAAAAAACCAGTGATAAATCCAAAAAACAAAATTAATGGAATTGCGTAAACTATGGTTTCTCCAAAAAAGAAAAAATAACTTAAAACAATTTGTACTAAATTATTTCCTAATGCACCAAAAAGACTAATTCCTACAATTGATATTTTGCTTTTAAAGAGATTTTTTGCTATTAACATAAATAAAGCAGAAGCAAAACTTCCCAATAAGGAATATATAAAAATGTATGAAAAAAAAGTTCCACTTATTAAACTTTGAAAAATTACTTTTAAAAAAACTAAAAAAAAGTATTCTTTGTGTTTTAACTTAAAAAGTCCCAAAATAAAAGGAATGTTTGCAAGTCCTAACCGTAAAAAAGGCAGTGGCTTTGGAATTGCGTATTCAATTAGGGAAAAAAACATACAAAGGGCCGCAGAAAAAGTAAGGTATTTAAAAGTTTTAGAATTCATCTAAGATTACCCCATTTTCAGCTGGAATATCAGAATTATGGCCTTTTATTGTAACAATCACCATATTTGGAAGACAAGCAATATATTTTGATTTTCCCTTTCCCGCTTCGCCCATTTTTATGCAAGTTGAATCAAAACAAGTACTTTCTAAAAATCGAATTGCACCATTTTGAATTTCCAGCACAGACTTTCCCATTTCTCCATCAAATTCCAAAATACAATCTTTATCCAAAGGATAAACGTACTCTGTGTCTTTTACTTTTATGTAAGCAAGATTATTGCCAGAGGATTTTGAAAAAAAAGATACAAATAAAAAAGATACAGCTATTATCATAAGAAAAATTATAATAACAACTGTATCTCCGATTTTAATTTTCATTAAACACGTGGATCAACTGTACAAGCGTCTAAATCTGCACAGATTTTTGCTTTGTCCATTTTGCGACCGATGAAAACAAGTTTTACCATACGGTCTCCAAGTTTTTCATCCCAGTTTTTGGCAAATTCAGGATCCTGTTCCATTGCTTTTTTGATTTCACGCTTTGAAGCAGTGGCCATCCAATCTCCAGAATATCCACAAGTTATTTGTTTACCAGCCTGTTCTAAAACGTAAGCTTCATCGTTTACATCTGAAAACCAAACTAAGCCCTTTGTGCGAATAACTGTTGCTGGCCAATTTTCAGCAAATTTTTCAAGTTTTGCTCTATCAAATGGACGTCGAACATAGTAAACAAAGGTACCGATTCCGTATTCTTCTGCTTCACCTTCTCCGTGATGGTGGTGATGACAACCACAGCTACACTTTTCCCCATGTTCGTGTTCTTCGTGGTGATGTTCGTGCTCATGGTCATGACAGCCACAAGTACAGTTTTCATCATGCTCCTGGTGATGTTCGTGATCGTGACATCCACAAGAGCATTCTTCATCATGGTGGTGATGTTCGTGATGGTGTTCATGTTGATGTTCACCTGGTTTATGTTCTTCAGCATTGAATTCTTCAAGTTTTTTAATCCAACCGGCTGTGGAATAAACCTTTTCAAAATCAAAACTGTTTGTTCCCAAAATCATTGATAAATCAACAACGCCCTTTTGGGTTTCAATCATATTTGCAGAAGGCTGCAAAGTTCTAACAACAGATTTCACTTCTTTTAGTTGTTCTTCTGTTACAAGGTCAGTTTTATTGATTAAAATTGTGTTACAAAACTCAATTTGTTGAATTAGAAGACCTTCAATATCTTCTTCATCTAAGTTTTGATTTAATAAAGAGTTACCACCAGCAAATTCTGTAACAAGACGCAAAGCATCAACAACTGTAACAATATTGTCTAGTTTTACCACAGCTGGAATTGATTTTTCACCAGTTTCTCCAGATAAGGCCATAATACTTTGGGCAATTGGCATTGGTTCACAAATTCCACTTGCTTCAATCAAGATGTAATCAAATTTTCCAGTTTCTGCAAGAGAAATAATTTGATTCATTAAATCAGTTTTCAAAGTACAACAAATACAACCATTTTGAAGAGGAACTAAAGAATCTTTGTCTTCTTCTACAATACTAGCTTCTTTTGAAATCAAAGCTGCATCGATATTAACTTCACCAATATCGTTTACAATAACTGCAACTTTGTAGCCTTTTTGATTATTTAAAACGTAATTAAGTAATGTGGTTTTTCCTGCTCCTAAATATCCTGTTAGGAGAGTTACTGGGATTAATTCTTTCTTTGCTTTCATAGTCTTTTTAATATAATAAAAGTTTCTAATCTTTGCAATTGATATTTTATATTTGTGAAAAATATTAACATAAATAAAAACAGTTTTTTGTAGCATTTTTTTTTGAAAACTTGAATAATTCATTTCAACGATTTACAATGAATTATTACTATATTTAAAGGGATACTACATTGAAACAGATTTTTGGAGTTTTATTTATTCTTTCTGGCTTAGTTTTATTTTTTACTATTAGAAAATGTAAAAATATCAAAAATCCTATGATTGATTCCATGCGGTTTCTTTTTTATTCCGCAATTATAGCCACTCTATCCAATTTAATAACTCTGTTTTCACAAAATTCCATTCTATCTAGTATTTTTTATTCCTTTTTCTTTATCGGAATTGACGGTATAATTTTCTTTTTGTTTACTTTTGCTTTACATTATACAAATATACAACTCAGTAAAAAAAAGTTGGCTACAATTTTATTTGTAATTTTATCAGCAGACGCATTAAATATGTTGTTAAATATTTTATTTGGTCACGCCTTTGGAATAAAAGAAGTCTTTTATAATGAATCTCTATATCTCTTAGCCGACCACTATTTGCTTTACAACATTCACTTAATTTTGTCCTATTCGGTTATTGGAATTGTATTTTTATTACTAGTTTACAAAGCTATTGTTTCTCCAAAAATATATAAACTAAAATATTTATCCCTTTTAATAGCCTTTGGACTTGTAACAATTGCTGATGCTTTTTATGTATTTTTACATTTACCAATCGACTTTTCTGTCATTCTTTTTTCTAGTACTGGTGTCGTTTTCTATTACATCACTTTTCACTTCATGCCCCATGCACTAATAGAAAGATCTCTTTCATTAGTTGTAGAAAACTTAGACCACGCAATTATATTTTTTGATAATAACGGAAATTGTATTTATAAAAATAAAAGTTCTGAGGACTTACTAAAAAAATATCAAAATTCAGGAATAATCCCAGAATATAATACATTAGAAGAATGGTGTAACAATAATTTATTAAAAGATCAATTTGCATATGGTTTACAAGATAAAGAAATCAACAAAGTAATAGAAATTAATGGGCACAATCACTATTTAAATATCAAATTTAGAACATTAGAAGATGAAAAAGAAAAATATATTGGAAGTTTTTTCTTAATTCAGGATAAAACCCGAGACGAAGAAAAAATTAAATATCAAAAATATCTTTCAACCCATGATACTTTAACAGGCTTATTCAATAAATATTATTTTTATGATAAAGCACAACAAATCATCAAAAAAAATCCAGATAGCAAATATGTAATGATTTGTACAAAAATTTCTAATTTTAAGTTTATGAATGAAATTTTTGGAAATTATGTTGTGGATCAATTCTTATTAAAATATAGCAAAGAATTAACAAAACAATTATCTAATTCAAATTGTTTTGCAAGACTGGATAATGATGTTTTTGCGATTTTAATGGAAAAAGATAAGTGCAAGATTGAAGACCTAATTTCAATAAATCGGGGATTTTCAAAAATTTCTTTGGATAAATACTTTCCAATACGATTTCAAGTTGGTTATTACGAAATAGAAGATAATCACACTCCAATTTCCATAGTTTGTGATAGAGCAAATATGGCAGCTGCTTCAATTTCAGCTTTATCTACAGAAGAAGTTGGTTATTTTAACATTGAAATGAAAAATCGTCTTTTCTTTGAGCAAACAATCATTAGTGATTTTTCGAAGGCAATACAAGAAAAGCAATTTAAGATATTTATTCAACCTCAATTCAATTTGGAAAACAAACGTTACGGTGCCGAAGTTTTGGCCCGTTGGTATCACCCAACTGAAGGTCTTCTATCCCCCGACCAATTTATTTATTTGTTTGAAGATAATGGAATTATTACACAACTTGATATGTATATTTGGGAAGAAACTGCAAAAATCTTAAAAAAATGGAAAGATGAATATAATAACCCAATTTCATTGTCTGTGAACATTTCACCAAAAGATTTTTGTTATATCGATATTTATGACTTCTTTACAGATTTAGTAAAAAAATATAATATTGAGCCATCTCAAATCAAATTGGAAATAACAGAAACAGCTTTACTGATTGACACAAAAACACAGAATTCTATTATCAAAAAATTAAAAGATGCTGGATTTATTATTATTTTGGATGATTTTGGAACTGGTTATTCCTCATTAAATATTGTAAGAGATGTTTTATTTGATGAAATTAAATTAGATTTATCCCATTATGTACAAAGTGATAATAAAGCTCGTACAAAGAGAATTGTTTCAACAGTTTTGCAATTAGCAGCAAATTTAGGAATTCCAACTGTAGCAGAAGGCGTTGAAAATCAAGAACAATATGATTTATTAAAACAATATGGATGCAATTTGTTCCAGGGATTTTATTTAGAAAAACCTTTAGATGCTGCATATTTTGAGAAAAAATATATTTCCAAAGAATAATGTATTATCATAAATAAACTAGGAAGTAAAAATGACAAAAAATACTCATATAAATAAAAAAGATACCTTTGTGCCAAACCTTGATATAAAATATCCAGAGGAACCAAATAGCCCTTTCCTTTCACCAAAGATAACAAAAGAAGTTGTAATTGATAAAGATTATCATTTTTTACCAAAAACATTTACAGAAAAAATTCAAAATTGGTTCACCTACTTTGTAATTTTTTCCTTGGTTTTCCCAGTTCAAAAAATAAAATATGGGTTAAAAATCAAAGGAAAAGAAAATTATCGAAAAAACAAAAAATATTTTAAAAATGGAGCACTAACTCTTTGCAATCACGTTTATCGTTGGGATTTTCTAGCTTGTTTGCAAGCTGTTAAATTTAGACGAATGTGGTTCCCAGCCCGTGCAATTAATTTTTCAACAAAAGACGCAAATTTAATAAAAGGTGCCGGTGGAATACCTATTCCAGAATCAATAAGTGGATTAAAAGCCTTTAATGAAGCCTTTGATACTTTACATAAAAAAAAGAAATGGATTCACTTTTTTCCAGAAGCATATCGTTGGGATTTTTATCAACCAATAAGGCCTTTTTTAAAAGGTGCTTTTACTATGGCTGTAAAATATAATATTCCTGTTTTACCTCTAGTAATTTCTTATAGAAAACCAACAGGGATATATAAACTATTAAAAATAAAACAGCCTTTGATTACCATAAACATAGGTCAACCAATTTTCCCTGATAAAAATCTTTCAAAAAAAGAAAACATAAATAATATTCGAAATGAAGCCCATAAACAGATGGTGGAAATGGCTGGAATTGAACAAAATATGTGGCAACCAGATGCCGATTAATTAAATAAATTGTACAAATCTTCAAAAGCAACCAATTGATGTTGAGGTTTATACTCTTTTTTTGTTTTGTGAGTTTTTATTTCCACAAACTGCATATTTGCACTAAAAGCACCTTCTCCGTCTGTATCTTTACGGTCTCCAATCATAAGACAATTCTCTGGACTTACATTGAGTTTTTTTGCAACTTCCAAAAATCCTCGTTTTGCGGGTTTTAAGCATCCAAAATCTTCACTTGAAAAAATTCCATCAATAGAAGAGATAAAATCATTATTTAATCCAATGGCACAAAGTCTTTCTTTTAACATTCCGTAATCAGAATAAATTGCAACTTTTACGTTTTTTGATTTTAAAATATTAATCACTTTTTCTACATCTGGTCTTTTATGATATTTTTTAGTTAATACTAGAATCATTTTTACCATGTATACATTTTTATACCAATTTATTGCATTGTCCTCATTTTTAAATCTGCCCAACTCAGTTAAATACTTAAAAAATTCTTTTTTATATTTTTCTGAGGAAGAAAAATCAATTCCTTTTAATTTTCTTCGAACTTTTTGAACTGCATTTATTTTTAAAATATTATGAAACGAAGAAAATACTAGATTTTTAGGTAGCCCTTTAAAATCATACAAAGTTCCGTCAAAATCAAAAATTACTGCCTTTATTTCCATATAACCTCAAAAAAATAAGCCAAGAGAAAACCCTTGGCCTATTTTTCAATCCATTTAAAATTATTTTCTAATTAAATCTTTAAACATTCCATGACGTTTTTCATCTTGCATTAAAAGATTTAACTTAAACTGTCCATCTCTTGCACCCATTTCAATACAGCGTTTTTTATATGTTTCAAAACTTTCAGCCTGTAAAATATGTGTGATAGGGTCTTTTACACGGAAAGAATCACGTTTTGCTTCATATTCCACGTTGATTTTCTTTAGTTTTTCATCTACAACTTTTGTAAATTCTTCTGCCTTTGTTTGATTGATTTCTGTATCACTAAATTCAAAATATAAGTGATATACAGAATTTTCTACATCTGCAAATCCAACATAAAATTTTACTTTAACGCCTGTTTCATCTTCAGCTTCATGAACAGCTTCAATAAACTGTCTTTCGTGAACTTTTTCCCCAGTCATAGAAATAATTCCGTTTACTTTTTGGATAAACTGAATTGTTGGAATTGTATTGTATTTTCCAGTAACTTCAACAAGGTCATTCATGTTGTAGCGATACAACCCTGCATAAGTTGTTACATAGATACAATACCGTTTTCCAACTTCAAGTTCGTGAAGTTGATAGAACTTCGGATTAGGATTATCTAAATCTTCTTGAGCTGTAAATTCAAAGTAATGCATGTGAGGGAATAAAACCGTGTCATTTCCACCGTTCATTACAAGACCAGAACGACATTCAGAAGCAAAATATCCAAATTCCTGATGTAACATATTTTCAGGGAAAGAATTCTTAAACTTTTCCATGTAAACTTGTGTATTTCCACATTTCCAAGTTGTTAATACCTGAAGATTTGGCCAATAATGTTTTGGAAGCAATCCATCACCATATTTTTCTTTTAATTCACGAAGCTCTTTTGCTCTTGCTGGATTTGGTTTATACAATGGTTCTAATTTTGCTCTTACTTCTGGGGCAATATCTAAATCCTTATTTAGCGTACCATTTTCAATATCTGTGACGTATTGTTCAAAGAATTCGTTGGCATTGTTTTGCATTTCCACAATTGTAGAAGGGTTCGCTGTAATCAACATATGAATATCTTGTTCAATACCATTACGCATAATTGTGTAATAACGAGCTTTATAATCTGTAATTGCATAAACATCAGCAGTTTCTGCATATAAAACTTTAATAAACTCAGGACAGTCACGGCGAGTAACACCAGAAACAGAACCACAAACTGTTCCATCTGGTGCATAACCTTCAATTGCTTTACCAACAATTGAAGTACATTTACCTTCGTATACATGTTTTCGGTGCATATAAAAACTATAAAGCCAAAGCTTAGTCATTTTACTGTAAACATTGCTATAATATTCGTTTGTGATTGGAATCCATTTTGGTTCTTTTGTAGTTCCAGAAGTTGTGGCATACATCATTGGTTTCCCTGGGAAAAGAACATTTTCTTCTCCGTTTTTATGACGGTCAATAGATGGACGTAAATCTTCATAATCACAAACAGGTTGATTTTTTTGCCATAACTCAACTAATTCTTCAAAATTTTTAGCCTCTAAAATCTTTGAATAATTATGAGCTTTTCCCCATTCTGTGTCTTTTGCATAATCAATAATTCCACGTAAAGTTTTTTCTTGAGCTTTCTTAGTATTTTTTGCCACGTTATCAAGTTTTGCTTTTTGAATCTTTCCAACAGTACCAAGCAAAAATGCTATTTTTCTATGTCCTTTAATTTTCTTTTTTGCCATTATCATAGCCTCCATATTTTGTTATTATTGTAAAGGTGCGTAATAACCAGTTTCTGCGCGACCAGAACGATTTAGTAAATATGCTTCCACTTCTACAGGTAAATAATCCCTACCAAAATTTGTTGGTAAAGAAGATGTATAAGTAAAAGTATAAATTCCAGAATCGACATCATATATATCATTCACAATTTGAGCAAGACCTTCTGGTCTAAAAACATAATACCCAAATCCGTTAGTGTTCTTTACTAAAAAATCAACTTCTGGAGAAAAACCACCCTCTGTAACAGAAATTGCAGAAAATGATATTTCATTATTATTCATATAATTACATAAATCAGTTAAAGAATAATTATTAAAATTAGAATCCTTATTTGCATCATTAGTTATATAAATAATGCCTCTTTTTAATTCACCATTAATTAATTCATTACTAGCAAGTCTTATGGCTAAATCTGTAGAAGTTTTGTTTGCATATTTTGTTTGCAATTTAGAAATTTGAAAATTAGTTACATTAGAAGGATTTGCTTCTAGTTCTGTTGAAGGAATTGCGCCATCACAAAGGATTCTTAAAGTTCCTCTACCATTCATTGCAGCTGCAATTTCTTTTATAGCAGTAACAACTTCGTTTTCATAATTTTTCATAGAAAGATTTCTATCAATTATGATTGTGATATCACAATTTTCATTTTTTTGAGCAGAACCTGTTAAAAGTTGATTGCTTACATTATATTTATTTTCAGTAATTAAAAAATTTATATCCTTTAATCCAACTACAGGTTCCCGTCTTCTATTTTCAACCTTAACTTCAAGAGCAACATGAGGAAAATTATCAGCATTAACTCTAACAATTTCCACATATAATCCACCAATTAATTCAGACATTCTAGAAAGAATATAAACTTGATTTCCAGTAAAATCTGTTGATATAAGATTGCTATTTCCATCGATTTTAGCTGAAATTAATTTAGTAGGACTATTTCCTGTGTTTGCAATTTCTGTAACAGCTCCAGAATCCACATTAACAGCGTGAATTTTGTTTTTATCAGTAACAACAAGATATTCATTTACTACAGAAATTGATTCTAATTTTTCAAAAGTGTCCTTTGGAACTAAATAATCTATAAAGTTTCCTGCATTGTCATAACGATAAATATTGCCTTCCACACTATCTGCAATATAAACATAATCATTTAGAACAGCAATTCCAGTTGGAGATGTGAATTTCCCAAAATCAAATAAATAATTAAAATCACCATCAAAAACACAAACTCTAGCATTTCCATAATCTGTAACAAAAATGTTGTCATTTGAATCTATCGCAAGATATTGAGGTCCTAATAACTGACCTTTACCTCGTCCTTTTTCTCCAAAAGCCGAAATATAATTGCCGTTTTCATCTAATACAGAAATTCTGTTTCCGTTAAATTCTGTAACTAATATTTTATTATCTTTTGTTTTTGCAAGATCCATAGGACCATCAAACCCATTTAAAGGACCTAATTTTTTATCAATAATTGTGCCATTTGCATCAAATAAAACAATTTGATTTGTGCCATAGGAAGTTACCCAAAAAGAACCATCGGAACAAGGCAACAACCCCATGGGATTTCCAAAATATAAGTTTTCTGAATCTGAACCAAAAAAGTCTCCAGCTTCAATATATCGTTCTTCAATGGAAAATGATTTATCAAGACTTCGTCTAGCTTTTATGATTTCAATTAAATTTACAAGAAGTTGTCCATTATGACCTAATTCAATTGCATATTCCCATTGTTGAATGGCTGCACTTTCCAAACCTGCTCTATAATAGGATTTTCCTAGCCACTCTAAAATCAATCCTTCTTCTGGAAGATATGCCAAGGCTTTTTCAAATTGTAAAATTGCATCGTTAAAGGAACCACGATAAAAAGCCTGAACCCCACGACGAAATTCTTCTTCCGCAAATCCAATATCTCTGTTGGTTTGAGCAAACACTGAAAATGTTATACAAAACAAGACTACAAATAAAATAAAAGATTTTAGACAATATTTAATTTTTTGCTGCATTTTATATTTCTACCATAAAAATATTCTATTTTAGAATTTTTCCTTCTGATTCCAATAAATTTATTGCAGAAAAATGTTCTGCAATTTCAGAACTTTTTGAATCCTTATCTCTAGCTCTTTTTATATAATTTTTGGCTTCTTTATAAAGTCCAAGTTTGTAGTAAACCCAGCCTAAAGAATCCAAAAATGCAGGATTATCAGGATTCATATCCACAGCTTTTTTACATAAAGTTAAAGCTCGTGTTAAATCTTTGTCTAAACAAGCTAAAACATAGCCTAGACCGTTTAGTGCTGTAGTATTATTGGGATTTGCTTCTAAAATTCTTTCGTATAAAGCTACAGAATCTTCGCTTTTTCCCTGAATCCAAGATGTATAGGCAAGTGCTCCCAAAACTTCTGGAGTTTGATAGCCGCTTTCTTTTAATTTTTGTAATTCATAATCTGCAAGACGAGGTCTATCGGTTTTTGTATAAATAACTGCTAAAGTTAATCTACATTGATAAATACGCTTTGCATCTTGACCTCCAGTTACAACTTGTTCAAGATATAACAAAGCTTCATCGTATCGCCGTAAACGAGCATAAGAAAGCCCTACATAATAGGCCAAATCAATATTATTAACATTTTCTTCTTGAGAAATTGAAAGAAAGACTGCAAGTGCATCTTTATAATTCCTCATTTTATATAATGTTACACCTTCATTAAATGTATCTGACACTAATATCCCCTTAAAAATCCCCTAAAATCTTAGCACCATCACTTGGTTTTACCACGTAATAAGTTGGATTAAAACCAAATATTTTTTCATATTCGGAAAGTTTTTGTATGTATTTATCTATATCACAAGTTTTCAAAATAGTATAGGTACATTGCCCAAAACCTTTTCCCGTTATTCTAGAACAAGCTGTTGGAAATCCCTGTTTTATAGTTGAATCCTGTTCTAAAACTCTTTTTACAAGCCAATCTACTTCAGGACAAGAAACATTATATAAATCTCTCATACCTTCATGGGATTTGTTTACAGCCCTTGCAAATTGAACAATATTTGAAGTACGTAAACCATTTACAGCTTCCAAAAGCAACTTATGTTCTTGAATCAAGCAAAGAAGATGTTTTCTTGTTTCTTCATTTAACTCTGAAAAAACATCATTTATTTCAGTAATAGAATCTTCATAAACCCAATCATCATTCTTTTTTCGCTTTAATTCAGCCATAAGTAAAAAAAGTTCATCCTGTTGAATTTGGTCTTCATCCCAAACTGAATCATAGGAAACCTTTGCGTCTGTGAGTAAAATTGTATAATCTGAGAAGTTAAAGGGAATTAATGTGTGTGTATTTTTTCTGTGATCTGTTAATAGGCAAGAATTTTCTTCAGAAAAAAGACAAGTGTAAATATCAGCAATATAATTTTCTACACCAAGAAAATATTTATTTCCTCTTTCAATAGCTTGTAATAAGGTTGATTCTGAGCATTTTGGATAAAATAAGGATTTTATCATTAAAGCAGTTGCAACTTTTATTGCCGTTGTGTTTCCTAGTCCCTTATTTGGTTGAATATCAGTCCATAAAGTAATGTTTAATCCTTTACAAGGAAATCCACATTCTGTAAATCCAGCAATTATTGCTTTTATAATATTTGACCATTTATCTTCTTTTCGATATTTACAAGTTGTAACATTTGATTTTTTTCTATCTCCTTTTTGATAATAAAAAAAACGTAAAGAAGAATCATTTCTAACACTGGCAGCAATATAAACTGGAATATTAATTGCCATGGATAAAGTTTTATCTTTAAAAAACCAAGTATGTTCACCAATCAAGTGAAAACGACCAGGAGCTGTAACAACAACATCTGGCTTTTCTGAATATTCTTGAATATGAGCTTGAACAACTTGTTCCATGTTTTTGCGGTTTCTCCAATCTTTCTATTTATAGTTTTTAATAAATAAATAAGACAAAGGTTACAAATATTCAAACAAACAATATTGATTATTTGAAAGAAAATCTCTTAAAATGATACCATAATGAATGGATTTTTACAAATTTTTTTTTATGTGTTAATTTCTTCCCTTTTATTAACCCTTGGTATACCAAATGAATTATTTATTTGGGGTTCACCTGTTTTAGGACTTTTTTCTTTGGTTCCAATGTATCTTGCCATAGAAAAATGTAAATCACATAAAATGGCTGCCTTTGCAACTTCTTTGCAATTTGTTTTAACTCATATTTTTTCTAGTTTTTGGCTTGGAAATTTTAAAGGGTTTGCAATTTTCACCCTTGGTGGCTCAGCTTTATTTTATTTCCTAGTAGGACTTGTTTTTGGACTTGTTTTCTATCTTCCCTTTTCAAATAAAAAAAATAACTTTTCTCTAATTCAAAACAATCAATTTTTTATACCATTTAGAATTATTTATTTTGCTTGTGTTTGGACAATATACGAATGGTATAAATCTGTGGGATTTTTAGCCTATCCTTGGGGAACTGTTTTAATGACAGCCTATTCTTGGAAAGTCTTTACTCAAATTGTTTCACTTGTAGGTACTTTTGGAATTTCATTCTTGTTTAGTCTTTTTTCAGGCACAGTTGCTGAAGGAATTTTGATTTTACGAGACTTTCCTAAAAAAAGTTTTTCCAACTATAATTTTACAGCAGCTTTTTGTATCACCTTATTTGCTTTATCTGGGATTTACGGAGCTTTTACCTATACACAAAATAAAAGCCCAGTAAAAACCTTCGACGCTGTTTTAGTTCAACAAAATGCAGATTCCTGGGAAGATGGAAATTCCACTTCAACAATAAAAAAAGCCCAAGACCTTTCTAAAGAAGCCACAATGGATTTTTTAGAAAAAACTGAAACAAAACCCGATATTATTCTTTGGAATGAAGCTGTGCTAACCTATGCCCTTCCAGACTCCTATTATTATTATTGTACCTATCCTCGAAATAATTCTCTTGTAAAAAGCATTATAGATTTAGGAATTCCCCATTTGATAGGTGGACCAATTTTAGTTGATGAAGAGGAAAATTTATATTCAAATTCCGTAATTCTTTTTAACGAATTGGGAGAAATGGAAGATTGGTATGGAAAAATTCATCTTGTGCCATTTGCAGAAGAAATTCCATATGGTGATACTGAAATCGTAAAAAAATTGATGGATGCAATGGTTGGTTTTTCATCAGGTTGGACTCCAGGGAATAAATTAACCTTATTCAATCTAAAAAACAAAGAGGGTCAAAATATCAAGTTTTCAACACCGATTTGTTTTGAAGACGCCTTTGCAAATCTTTGCAGACTTCACTATTTAAACGGAAGTGAAGTTTTTATAAATTTAACAAATGATTCCTGGTCTTTAACAAAATCTGCTGAATATCAACATTTTGTAATTGCTTCTTATCGAGCTATTGAATGTAGAACAACTTTAGTTAGAAGTACAAATTCTGGATTTTCTGTTGTTGTAGATCCTTATGGAAATATTGTGGATTCTATGCCTCTTTTTGAATCCGTTTCCAAAACAATTACAATTCCAATCTATGAAAGGATTTATACACCTTACGCAATTTTGGGTGACATTATTCAATATTTTGCCATAATTTTCGTTTTAATTTGGGTTGTTTTATACAAAAAAAAAATTTAATTTTTTTTCTTGCTAATTTCTAGTTTTATAAGACGTTATTATATTAAAAAAAAATTCTTTGAGTTTTCCACAACTTTTACACTTGAATAATATATATTTAGTGTTGTAAGATAATGACTGTTCAAATATAACACTAAATACAAAGGGAAAAACATTATGCGTTGTCCTTATTGTGGGAGTATGGATGACAAGGTTTTAGAGTCTAGAACCATGGCAAACGGAGAAAGCATTCGTCGTAGAAGAGAATGTATTTCCTGTGGCTATCGCTTCACCAGTTACGAACACATCGAAGAAAAACCTTTTATGGTAGTAAAAAGAGACGGCAGACGTCAGCCTTTTGATAGAAACAAGCTTGAAAAAGGAATTGACCGAGCTTTGGAAAAGAGACCTGTTTCTACCACATCTTTAGAAAATATTGTAAACGAAATTGAAGACCAAGCTATAATGAAAGGTAAGACCAACAGAGAAATATCTACAGAAGAGCTTGGAGATTTAGTTTTAGAAAAACTAAATATTGTTGATAAAGTTGCTTATATTAGATTTGCAAGTGTTTACCGACACTTTGAAAATTTAGAAGAGTTTATAGAAGCCTGTAATAAATTGGGGGAAAAGTAATGAGTGGCCAACAGTTTTTTCCAGAATGGAATAACTTTTTAGGTTCAGACAAAGATTCTGGAGCAAAACATTTTTTAAAATCTGTTGTAAAGCGTTCTGGCGAAGTTGAAGATTATGACAGAAGTAAAATTCTAACAGCGATTGGAAAAGCAATCGAAGCTGTAGAAAAAAGACCTAATCCAGACAAAGCAGAACAGATTACAATCACTGTAGAAGAAAGACTACGGGTTTTAATGGCTGGACGTCACGAAAATTCAATTCCTGCAATTGAAGAAATTCAAGACGTTGTAGAATCTGTACTCATCGAAGCTAAAGAAGTTGCTGTTGCAAAAGCATACATTTTGTATCGTGCAAAACATGATGCAATCCGTGATGCAAAAAACCTTATGCTTGACATCAACGCCACAATGGACGGATATCTTGGTCAGTCTGACTGGCGCGTAAATGAAAATGCCAACGTAAACTATTCTCTTGGTGGTTTAATCCTTCATAACTCAGGAACAATTACAGCTAACTATTGGCTAAGAAATATTTACTCAAAAGAAGTTGCAGAAGCTCACAAAACAGCTGCATTCCACTTGCACGACCTTTCTATGTTCAGTGGATATTGTGCAGGTTGGTCAATTAGACAACTTGTAGCAGAAGGTCTTGGTGGCGTTACAGACAAAATCACCTCAACTCCAGCAACACACCTTTCCACATTGGTAAACCAAATCGTAAACTTCTTAGGAATTATGCAAAACGAATGGGCTGGAGCACAGGCTTTCAGTTCATTTGATACATATCTTGCTCCATTTATCAGAAAGGATAATCTTGATGATAAGCAAGTTCGCCAGTGTATTCAGAGTTTTATTTATGGTGTAAACACTCCAAGCCGCTGGGGATCACAAGCTCCTTTTACAAACATCACACTTGACTGGGTTTGTCCAGATGACTTGAAAAACAAACCAGCTGTTGTGGGTGGAAAGGAAATGGATTTCACCTACGGTGACTGTCAAAAAGAAATGGACATGATTAACAAAGCCTTTATCGAACTAATGATTGAAGGTGATGCAGCTGGACGGGGCTTTGCATACCCTATTCCAACTTATAACATTACCAAAGATTTTGACTGGGATAGCGAAAACGCAAAATTATTGTTCACTATGACAGCTCAATACGGAACTCCAAACTTCCAAAACTTTGTAAACTCAGATCTAAATCCAAGTGATGTTCGCTCAATGTGTTGTCGTCTACAATTAGACAAACGTGAACTTCGCCGTCGTGGTGGTGGTTTATTTGGTGCAGACGAATTTACAGGTTCTCTAGGTGTTGTTACAATAAACCTTCCACAAATTGGTTATTTAACAAAAACAGAGCAACAATTTTTTGATCGCCTAGATTATCTAATGGAACTTGCAAAAGAAAGTCTTTGTACTAAACGAAAAGTAATTCAAAAACTACTTGATGGTGGACTTTTCCCATACACAAGAAGATATTTATCAACATTAAACAATCACTTTAACACAATCGGTTTGTGTGGTATGAACGAATGTTGTCTAAATTTCCTAGGTGTTGATATTTCAACTCCAAAAGGAAAAGAATTTGCTGAAAAAGTACTTTCTTACATGAGAAAACGTTTGGCAGACTACCAAGAAGAAACAGGTGAATTGTTCAATCTTGAAGCAACACCAGCTGAAAGTACATCTTATCGTTTAGCAAGACACGACAAAGAACAATATCCAGATATCATCACATCTGGTACAAAAGAACCATTCTATACAAACTCAAGTCAGCTTCCAGTTGATTATACAGCTGATGTTTTTGAAGCTCTTGATCACCAAGAAGCCCTACAAACAAAGTATACCGGTGGTACAATGTTCCACGTATACATGGGTGAAGCAATAAAAGATTGGCAAACTTGTCGCGATTTAGTACGTTCTATCGCATCAACTTATAGAATTCCGTTCTTCACAGTTTCACCAACCTACTCAATCTGTCCAGTTCATGGATATATTAGTGGTGAACACTTTACATGTCCAAAATGTAAAGCAGAAGTTGAACAAGAACTAAAACATAAACTAGCAGAACTAGAAGCAGAAAAAGCTTCTCTACTTGCATAAAAAACTAGCGGTTTATCAACTTCTTCGTGAAAAAAAAAGTTTTTCTTGCAGGTTTAGAAAAAAACTAAAGTTTAAATATTGTGAGAAATACAAAGTTTTTCTCACAGGTTTTTGAAAAAACTAAAATTTTTAAATATTTTTGCAAGAAAAACATAGTTTTTCTTACAGGTTTAGAAAAAAACTAAAGTTTAAATATTGCAAGAAAAACAAAGTTTTTCTTGCAGATTTAGAAAAAAACTAAAGTTTTTTTCTAAATCTAACGACACTATATCTAGTGGTAATCATTGACAAAATACACTAGATATAGTAAATTATAAATATATTTAGTGTATATATATGGGAGGATTATATGACAAGAACATTAGAACAAGTTGAAGCAGAAATTGCTCAAACAAGAGAAGCTTTAGCAAATGCTAAAGGTCGTGATACAGAAGTTTATGCTCGTATCGTAGGATATTATCGTTCTGTACGTAACTGGAATAAAGGTAAACGTGACGAATACGACCAAAGAAAACAGTTTGTTTACAATGGTGAAAACACAAGTGTAAATGTTATAAAAGATGCTCCACTTTACAAAGAAGAAGTTGAAAACGTAGAAAAACAGATTGCTACTTGTGAATGTGGTGATATTGCATCTTTTGAAATTTTCACAAGAAAAACTTGTCCAAACTGTCCACCTGTAAAAGAATATATGGCAAATGTAGCTCTTAACAGAGTTGATATTGACGTAGACACTGAAGAAGGAATGGCAAGAGCCGGTGAACTAGGTGTTTTTGCAGCACCTACAGTAATTTTCTTTGATGCCAACGGAAACGAAGTTGCAAGAGCTCATAGCGTTTCAGAACTTGCAGAAATTCTTCCAAAGGTTTATGCATAAAAAAGTCTTATAAAAAATCAAATAACTAATAAAACGAGGGAAAATCACATGAAAATTGGAGTGTTAATAAAAACAACAGCAGTGGATTTTCCCTCTGTTTTAGCTACAAGCCTATTTCTAAAAGGCTGCAATTTAAGATGTCCCTATTGCTACAATAAGGATTTAGTAACAAATCAATTACCTGAAAATGAAGGCGTTACCTTTGAAGAAGTTATAAATCACCTAGAAAAACGAAAAAACGTGTTAAAAGGCTTTGTAATTTCTGGCGGAGAAGCCCTACTTTCACCCCATCTCGAACCTCTAATTCTAGAAGCAAAAAAGCTTGGTTACAAAATCAAACTTGATACAAATGGCACATTGCCCCATTTATTGGAAAAACTAATAGCAAATCCAGACTTATGTCCTGATTTTATTGCCTTGGATGTGAAAACAAGTCTTGAAAAATATGGACTTTTAATGCCCTTTGCAGATGAAAATCAAATAGACAAAATGAAAACAACTGTAACAGATTCCATAAAAATTGTTTCAAAGTTTCCAGCTGATAAACGAGAATTTAGAACAGTCTTGGTGCCCTCCCTTATAAATCAAGCTGACATACAAAAAATAGCTAATCTTTTACCAAAAGATGCATCTTGGCAATTTGCCCAATTTAGGAATGAAAACTGCCTTGATACTACATACAACGAAATGTCTCCATATACAGAAAAAGATGCCCTAGAATTAGTTGAATTTGCAAAGTCAATAATTCCTCAAGCCCAATTACGATAATTTTTTTTGTAGTCGAATAAATTAATAAAAATTATTTTATAGGCAGGAGGCATTATGAATATTCTTGCTTTAAATAATATTTCCTACGGATTATTTGTTCTTGGTACAAAGGATAAAGAAAAGTTAAATGCTTGTATTATCAATACTTCAATACAAGTAACAATAAATCCAGTAAAAATAATAATAACATCAATAAATGAAAACGAAACTTGTAAAATGCTAAAAGAAAGCAACACATTTGCTTTATCCATATTAGATAATACGTGTACATTCGATACAATTAAACATTTTGGATATCAAAGTGGACGAAACGTAGATAAATTTGAAAAGTATCCATTTTTACTCGATTGTAATGGAAATCCCTATCTAAAATCCCAAGTTTGCAGCGTAATTTCAGGAAAAATCAATTCCTCTGTGGATTTAGGCACACACACATTATTTATTGCTGATGTTCAAGATGCAATAATCACAAGTGATAATCCACCAGTTACTTATGCAGATTATCAAAAAAATCTAAAACCAAAACAAATAATAAATCAAGAAAAGAAAATAATAGGTTGGCGATGTAAAATTTGTGGATTTGAAATTATGGATAAAGAACTACCAAAAGATTTTACCTGTCCAGTTTGTGGCCACCCAATTGAAGATTTTGAACCAATATATGAATAACCTCAAACTAAACAAGTAAAACAAAAAATTAATTAATAATTCGCAGTACCAAAGAAAATTTCATCAAAGAAAACCTTTGTAGCTTCATTTCCCAGGGATTTTTTAAACACATCAGTGGAAATTCCGCCTTTTTCAATTAAGCCATCGGTATAATTAACAGTAATTTCTTTTTTTTGTTGCAACTTTTCAGCACTAAGAATTTCTATATTTTTGGCATAATCAAAATATGCAAGTAAAGAATTTTCTAATAAGGATTGCACCTGATTATCATTTTTGATTTTTCCAGCTTTATAACTTTTTACAGTTAAAAGATTTGCATACCATGCAGGTGTAGCTTCTATGCTTTCAAGATTATCAAAGTTTTTTATAACAGAAGAAAGACTATTCATCAATTTCCAATAGCTAGAATCTTTTTTTTCAACTAAATCATAATACTCAAGATAAGATTTTCTTGTTCCTAAAATGTACATATAATCAGCAGACAATAAAGGCATATTTTTATGAACAGGAGTAATCACAAAAGTCAACATTTGCATTAATCCCATATTCATTTTCATAATAGATAGATTACCTATATTTTTAATGTCATATTGCTCAATATCAAACTTCATAAAACCGTTAAGTTTCATTGTTGATTTTTCGCCTAAATCAATTTTTATAACTTCAAAATTATTTTTTACGATATTTAATGCACTATCAGCACATTTATTCATGGCTTTTACATTGATATTTGCAATTATAGACACAGAAACAATCAAACACACAATGATTGCAAAAATAATTCCGAAAATCAAAAACACCTTCTTTTTTCCCTTTAGATTAGCCACATTTCCTCCAAAAACTAGCAAAACGACTTCTCTCCAAGACTAAAAAAAAGCCCTATAACTATTATATCAGTCATAGGGCTTTTGTAAACTTAAAATAAAAAAAGAGAAAAAAAGAGAATTTTTAACCTTTTTTATTAGTATTTTAGAAACACTTATTTGATTTCAAAAATCCAACCTTCTGGAGCTGGGATTCTTCCCATTTGCATACCAGTTAGTGTGTCATAAAGTTTTGTCATAACAGGGCCCATTTCGTTACCACCGTTATAAACATATTCTTTATCATGGTCAGTGATTTTACCAACTGGAGAAATTACTGCAGCAGTTCCACACAAACCACATTCAACAAAGTCTTTTAGTTCATCTTTGTGGATTTTTCTTTCTTCAACTTCCATGCCAAGATAATCTTTTGCAACTGCTACAAGAGAACGTCTTGTGATAGATGGAAGAATTGTATCTGATTTTGGAGTAACAAGTTTTCCGTCTTTTGTTACGAAAATAATGTTTGCTCCACCAGTTTCTTCGATGTATGTGTGTGTTTCTGGGTCTAGATAAATGTTTTCTGCAAAACCACAGTTATGAGCGTCAACGATATTGTATAAACTCATTGCGTAGTTTAGACCAGCTTTAATATCACCAGTACCACGAGGGGCTGCACGGTCACGGTCTGAAATACGAACAGAAATAGGTTTTACACCACCTTTGAAATATGGACCAACTGGAGTACACAAAATGCGGAATTGGTATTCGTCAGCAGGTTTTACTCCAATAACTGGACTTGAACCAAACATATATGGACGAAGATATAAAGTTGCTCCAGTTCCATAAGGAGGAACAAAGTCGATGTTAGCTTTAACAGTGTCTAAACAAGCTTGAATAAATTTTTCTTCGTCAAAAACAGGCATTTCAAGACGACGACAAGAATCAGCCATACGTTTTGCATTTAAGTCAGGACGGAATGTTACCACTCGGCCATCTTCAGTTGTATAAGCCTTTAATCCTTCAAAACAAGTTTGAGCATATTGAAGAACACCAGCACATTCAGAAATTACAACTTTATCATCATCAGTAAGGACACCTTCATCCCACTTACCATCTTTATAATTTGCTACAAATCTTTTGTCTGTTTTTGTGTAAGCAAAAGATAAGTTTGACCAATCAAGATCTTTTTTACTCATAGATTTTCCTCCGTCAAGAAAATATTTCATTTACCATGAAAAGTAAAATACACAATTCAAAGCAAATATTTAATAATACTTAATTATCTTAAACAATATTAAATTTTTTTTCAAGAGTAAATAACTAGAAATGTATGATTTTTTTTATAAATTAAGAAAATAAGAAATTAAAAAGAAAAGAAATAAGACACTTATCAAGCCCAATTACGCAAGCTACACACGGCACGCTGCAAAGTCGTGCCTGACATCAACCTCAAACACGCAGGTCACCCACGGAATGCTCGCCAGAGCCATTCCTGAACCTTCAAGCCCAAACACGTAAGCTACACACGGCACGCTGCAAAGTCGTGCCTGACATCATCCCAGCCCGAAGGAACAAAGCCCACAGACACCAAAACCAACCCACTTGCCCAGAGTCCAGAGACCGGCAGGTCTTTGGTCGTTTTTTTGGGAGGTTGGGGAGTTTGAGGGGAAGGAA
>JAEIGA010002666.1_pt1 | contig 28341 bp, 35 predicted proteins | sample 9270691 | NCBI WGS metagenome assembly JAEIGA01 (sample SAMN17057246, study PRJNA624740) | gut metagenome | biome: biome; isolation source: fecal sample | host: Bos grunniens | place: China: Xizang | collected 2019
AAGGTCGGCAACGTCTTGCTTTACGCCTCCGACAGCGTCAACAGCCGCGTCAGCTTTTTGCTGTGCATCGGTCGCGGACTGTTGAGCGTTGTTTGCTGCATCCGTAGCTTCATCGGCTTTCTGTTGGGCGTTCTCCGCGTCCGTGACGGCCTCGTCAGCCTTCTGCTGGGCATCACTAGCCGCCGTTTTCGCATTGGTGGCAATCTCCAAAGCCCGCGCCGCCGACACTGCTGTTTTGGCAAGCTGTTCAGCAAGTTCGGCAACCTTCTGCGAAATGCCGCTGGTTTTAATCAGGTATTCGCCAATCGTAGCCTTGTGTTCTTTGTCCGCAACCGAAGTCTCAAGCCGCAAAATTCTAGCGGACACATACAATTCGCCTGCATCGTCAACGATGTTGACCCTGTCGCCGATTTTTGCATTGTCCGGGAATTTCGTAATATCAACTTCATAGTTTACTTCCATGTCACAGATTTTCTTTAATTCTGTGACCGCACGGGAGCAAAGCGTTTTCTGGCTTGTGGTGTCGTAAGAATACTGTTTGACGATATGACCGCCTTGTTTTTGCGAATCTTCCGTTTTCCACAAAATTCGGCTCCACTTCTTCAGCGCATTTCTTGACTTCAGGATTGCTCCGTCGACGTAGAAGTCGCCGTCGTCGTATTCGTAGCCTTTCAGCGTGATTGCAACGGGTTCAACATCATCGTCCAGATTGTCGTCGTCCGGTGTGCCGCCTGCGCATTGCAGAGCGGTCGCAAGGTTCGCAATGGACTTGGTTGTAACAATCCGGTCTATATCTTGATTCAGCCGCAGCGTTACGCCGATATCCTGCCCGCGTTCCTTGTAGATATTGATGTATTTTTTTGTGATAAACAGACCATCAACTTCAAAGCTAAAAGAAATTTCGCAACCGTCGAACTGCGTTGCAATGCTTGCAATTCGTTCGGTAGCAGTAGATTCGCCATCCCAGCTTAATTTGCGGGTCAGGTTCTTCGCTTCGTTGACGCCAATTTCAAAGCCAGCACCCGCTGCGTATTTGTTGATATAATGCGAGATTGAGTACGCCTGGTCTGCTTCGTAAGCACCGACAACCTCGTTCAGCAAATCCATGCCGTCATCTTCGGCGTAGATGTAAACGCGTTGGTCTTTTGTGTCAATTTCCGCCTCGATAATCTGATAAAATTCGTTTTCGCCGTCGTGACTTCGCAGGATGTAGTTGCCCACTTCCGTGCATTCCTCGACCAGCGACCGCGTTTTTTTATCAAACGGGATTTTGCACTCGAAAACAGAGACGCCAGTTTCGACGTCTTCTGTCTTCAAGTCCTCCGTCACTGTCAGACCTTCCGGGAGTTCCGTACTTGCCTGCCCGATAATATTCAGTTGTCTATCTGCAAAATAAACAATCACAGGAATACCTCCCGATAGCGAACTTTCATGGTCGGAGCGTATGCAGAACTAACCCAATCGGAATAAGAAACACCGATCTGATTCAGCCCCGGAGTTAAGACGAAATCCTCCCAGTCGTTGCCCAATGCACCAAGAGAAGGAGTCAAAACGCCGTTCAAATAGATTGCGCCGTCTCTGCAATCGGCTTCCACAACGTCACCCGCGCTGAACCTGTTCGGAATATCCTTCCAAGTGTCGCAGTTGTTTTTTACGAACTTAATCGAATACAGGCCGTTGTACGCCAACGCTGTTTTACTGCCGTATTGCGACATTGTGACCGTAATCTTGGTGACAGCGGCGGAAGCAATGTCTTCATCGCGGAATGTTTTCTTGATGCCGCAGATGTTGAATGTAACGGTCTTCCCGGACTTCGTCACCGTTGTTTTTTTGCTCGAATTGAAATATTTGTTGTTGTGCGACAGGTCGATTTCCATTGTATGTGCAGCCGAACCATTAACGATGAATCGCAGCTTGCCCTTTTTGCCACTGCCGCTCTTGTACACATTCACGCCCGCCACGATTGCGCCGTTAGCGTCCGAAAGAATAACCTGAAATGCGCCGCGTTGATTCGTGGCGTTGTTGGTGTTGCCGATGGACATTTTTTGTGCATAGGTAAGCGTAAAGTTCGTTGCGCCAACTTCGCCGGAAGCATCCGCCGGGAGCGTTCTAGTAATAGACGCGCCGTGCCAGCCTGTTCCAGAGCCGAAGCTAGACGGTGACAGATAATATGTTTCCGGGGTTGCAGATTCATACGGGCTGATCTTCAAGTCATTGCAAGCCGTTTCGGACAGAATGCCAGTGTTGCCGATACTGTCGCTTCGCGTTGCCCTAAACTTGATCCCGGACAAGGCGGTTGTTGCCGCAGCAAGCCCTGAGACGGTCACTGTGATGTTTTTGGTATGTCCCGTAGTGCTTGCCCATTTGTCAGACGCCGCTTTCATGGTGACGTTGCGCCATGCCCCGCCGATATAAACGGAGTTAATCAACACGCCTGCGTTCTTCCAATAAGAACCCGTGCTTGTCAGAGCCGCCGTGATTGAAATGGTGACTTTTACGGAATTTGCAGTACGGTTGGTCGCCTTTGCCTTGACCGTGTATTTCACGTGCGGGCTTGCCGCTTTGCTTGTAACGCTCAGTAACGTACCGGACGTAGTAGCCGGGGCTTCGGGTGTTGCGTAGGATGCCACAGCCATTGCCATTGTGCCGACCTGTGCAAGCGCGTTCGTGGATGTAACGCCGTTGTTCACTGTCCACAGTTTTTTTGCAGCGGAACCCCAGCTAGTCGATTTGTTGAAAGTCGAACTTGTCAGGGTTTGCGACTTCGCATAGGCATTTTCGCCGTCATCCTCGTCTGGGTCGCCGATCTGCACAATCTTTTCGTCCTCGGTAAAGAACGCAACATATCCACACTCGCCCGCTCCGGTCAGGTTTTTAACCGTTTCGCCGTCGTCGCTGGCTTCGTCCTCACTATAGAAATCGGCTTCAAGCGTAGGAAACGCTTTGTATGTGCCGTTGTAGTCAATCAAAACACAGGATTCGTCCAAATCTGGCTCCGCTTCATATTCGACAACGGAATATTTGAACGGATCTGTGCAGAGAATTTCAAAGTTGCCAACGACTGCGTTTCTGCCCGGTTCCACGGAATCGATAACGCAGGGAGTGCCAACAAAGAATTTATCCTGCTCGTCGTTGAAAATCAGCTCTGCATCTTCTACATCCAAAATGCCGCCCAGTTTGTTATATGCTTCGCGGAACGCCTCATTTGATTCTGCCGCAATTTGATATGTGACAGTAATGATGCGTTCCGGGTATCGTTTGCTTTGTAGTCGAGAACCGTCACGCGATCCGGTTGTGTAGCTGAGTACATCCGGGGACAATGCTTCTCGACCTTGGACGTTCAATGTCCGATAGCCCGGGATCAGGTTTTCGATATATTCGCCGTTGATTTTTAAGGCTTCGGAAGGCAGTACGTTACCTTCCGAAGTCTCAGTCACATCAATAAAGTCGTACATACTGCCTCCCTATAACCTACCTTGTTTTCTACTATCTCTCTGTTGTCGCTTGTCCAGTTCTGTTTGCGTATAGCTTGCCGTCGCCCTTGCAAATTCCTTGCCATCTACGGTTAGGGGAACTTCGATGGTGTATTCGGAACTGTTGCCGTAGCGATAGTCCGCAGACAATTCGCCGCCGTAAGCCATCGCGAAGTCAGGCGTTGCCAGTTGCGGGATGGACACAAGGTTTTCAGCGGCAGCCCAAGCATCTCTCGCCATGCTGGAAATGCCGCTTACAAAGCCCTCGCCCCAGTAGGAACCCAAGCCCTGCGAAACCTTCGACGGAGAATGAATCTTAGCCTTTGCGCGAACTGCTGCATCAGCCGCCGCCGCCATTTGCGCCGCTGCGTTACGAATCACGCTGAGGCAGGACAGCATACCTTGAGCAAACCCCTGACTGATATACGCACCAGCACTATATGCGCCCGACCTGCCAGCCTTCAGTTTGGCGTTGACCGCCATAACGGAAGTTGTAGCAATAGCAGGAGCCTTAGACAGTCCGCTCTTCATGGACTGCGCGAAGCCGTCTGCAACCTTCTTGCCGGAAGTCTTTGCATCGCTTGCAGCACCGTCGAACGCGTCAACGAGCGCGTCCATCGCGGTTTCCGCCATATCTCCCAGCGCATCAAGGCCGCTTTCCACAATGCTGACAGAATCTTGCATACTGTCGAGGGAGCTTTCAGCACTAGCCGCATCGGAAGCAATGGTGGACATACTAGCACTCACAGCCAGCAATGCAACTTCCATCGCCAACACGCCGACAGCCGCCGCCGCGATAGCTACGCCAAACGCCGCGATGCCCACAGCACCCGCAGCCGCGCTAGCAGTTGCGGTAAGCATAGCCGCAGACAGAACCAGCACAACCGCACTCAACGCTGCGGAAGCCGCAAGTAGTGCAGTGAACGCCGATACCATTAAAAGCGCACCGGAAGATGCGGCAGGGAATGCCGCGCCCATCGCCGTCACGGATGCCGCGCAGACAGCAAGTGCTGCGCCCAGTACAAGCGCACCGGATGCAAGCACGAGTACGCCAGCAGCCGTAACGAGAACCGCCGCGCTAACTACCAGCAGACCAGCACCGACAACAGTAAGACCCGCGCCCAGTACGATAGCAGCCGCACCCGCGACCAACGCACCCGCGCCGAAAGCCGTCAACGCTGCGCCCAGAGTAATCAGAGCAGCCGCGCCTTGCGCGCTCACTTCAGCAAGCATCGGCAATGTGATAGCCAGCACAGCAATACTACCGGATGCCGCAAGTGTAGCAACAGACATTGCGAGCATTGCAACACTAAACGCCGCAAGTGCTACAGCACAAGCAGCGATGCCAACAGCAAGGGCAGTAGCCCCAGCACCCGCAACCAGCGCAGCCGCGCCGAGGACGGTCAGGCCGCCTGCAAGCACCGCTAAAGCCGCCGCATTCGACAACGCGTCAGCCGTGACCAGCGGGAGAACTGCCGACATCAGTGCGAAGCTAGAAGCCGCAATGAGCGCAAATGTACCGATTGTCAAAATGCCCGCGGCAATGACAGCAATGCCAGCAGCACAAAGCAGGATGCCAGCGGATGCGACAAGCAAGCCGGCACCCAAAACGAGAGCCGCCGCGCCTGCCAAACCAGCGCCGACCGCGAACACAGCCAGTCCCGCGCCCAGTGCCGCAATCGCTACAGCACCCTCAGTGCCGGAAGCCGCGATCTGCGGAAGCACCATAGAAACCAGAGCCAACGCCGCAGCCGCCACAGCACAACCAGCAGACAAGAGAAGAACACCTGCTGCCAACACCGCAGCACCAGCACCAGCGACCAGCAGACCCGCTCCGAGAACGAGGCAGGCAGCACCAGCAGCAGCAGCACCAGCAGCAAACACGACCATGCCCGCGCCTAAAGCCGCAATAGCGGTCGCGCCTTGCATACCGTATTCGGTAATTGTGGGCAGTACAGCCGCGATAATAGCCAAAGAAGCCGCCGCGAGGAGTGCGCCAACGCCGACAAGGGCAATCGCTGCGCCGAATGCAATGAAGCCAACCGCGCCCGCTGTCAGAGCCGTGCCAAGGGCAGCAGCGCCGACCGCAAGCAGCGCAATTACAGCAACCATGCCGACGAATACGCCGATGGCAAGGCCACCAGCGTTCGACAATGCGATTGCGGATTGTGTAAGCAGCGCGAATCCAACGCCGATCATCAACACGGATGCGCCAAGCGCAAGCAAGGCTGTAGACATCGCGGTTAATTGAGCAGGGGAAGCAGCAACGGTCTTCATCATCGCCATCATGCCGATAGTCAACGCGCCAACAGCAACAACCAAGCCAGCCATTACGGCGATCGCAGGCCAACCAGCGTTAGCAAGAGCAATCGCGGATTGTGCCAACAGAGCAAAGCCCGCAGCAATCGCAAGCACACCGACACCAATCATCAAGAAAGATTTCGCCGCCGCTGTCATCTGTTGCGCGCTAGTTGCGCTAGAATCGCCGACCGCTTTTGCACCGCTAGAAATGCCGAACAGTTTGCCCATCAGCCCGGACAAACCTTGCGCCGCCATGAGAGCAAGGCCGCCCACGAAGGAAGACAGACCCGGTGCAACGGTATTCAGAATCTTGAAACCGCCAAACGCCACAGCAAGCCCCGCCACATAGGGCAGGACTTTAGCGATAACATCTGCATGGTCTTCGAGGAAGCCCGCGACGGTTTTAATCGCACCCGCTACGCCTTCGCAAGCTGATTTGAATGTATCAAGCGCGTCGGTTTTGGAAAATTCACCTTTTGTGATGCCCAAAGCCTCAGTGATTGCGCTAAACGCAGAACCGACCGATTCGCCAACGCCGGAAAAAGCAGACTTGAAGATTTCAAAGCCCTCGCCGACAGTCTCCACAGCGGAGGTTACCTTGTCTGCAAGTGCTTGCGCGTCAATGTTGCCCAGCGCGTCGGAAACCTTGCCGATTGCCTTGATGCCGACTTTTGAAAGCACATCAAAAGCAGGCATGAGCTTATTACCGACGGTTTCTTGCAAGCCGTCCATAGCCTGCCCCATAGTTTTGGCCTCCGTCGCCATAGTCTGAAAGCCATCACTATTGCCGACCGCTTCGATTGCCGCGAAGAAATCTTCGGTCGCAACCTCGCCGTCCTGAATCGCTGTGACGAGTTCGGCGGAAGTCATGCCCATGTGCTTTGCAACCGCCGCCATACCAGCGGGGGTCTGCTCAAGCATCAGCTTGAAGTCAGCCCATGCAACCGTAGGCTTTGCCGCCATCTGCGTTGCCTGCTGGCTCAAGGTCTTCATTGCTTGCTGCGGGTTTTCTGCCGCCGCCGCAAGGCCGCCGAAGCCCTTTACCAGTTGTTCGGTGTTCTTTGTGCCAACCGCCGCAAGCTGCGCGTAGGTGGATGCCATGTCACTGGAACTGTACACAGTTTTCTGTGCATATTCCTGCAGCGACTTTGTGACACCTTCAATCATCGATTCTGTTTCTTTACTTTCGCCGTGGATGATCCGCATATTGCTACCGAAGTTCTTCCACGCCGCGTTAGAGGAATCGATTTCACCAATGAGCGATTTTGCGCCGTTGGCTAGTGCGCCGAACGCCGCTTGACCCATGCCAGTTAAAAAACCAAAATTGAAGCCACTTTTGATTTTGTCGCCTAGGCTGTCAGCCGCGCCCATAGCGTTTTTGAGAGTAGAAGAAAACCCGTTGTCCGTTGCGGACAGTATAGCTTTTACGGAATAACTTTCTGCCATATATTCCTCACTCTCCCTTCCTCAAAAACTTGTAAAGCCCGGAGAACTTGCTTTTCTTTTCGCCCTTTGCGCTATCAAGATGCTTTTCGTAGTCGTAGAACTTCTTAAACCTCTTATATACTGGCTTCCCCTTTTTGTCCGTTGCTTGTGCGGAAAAGTTCAGCCACGCTTGCAAGTGGTTTCGGTAATCCATATCGATCTGCCGGAGGCGTTCAGCTTCCATCAGCAGGCGATACTCTGCTAACGTCACACGGTCTACTTCTACGAAGCTCTTGAAACCAAAGTATCGGAAACAGTTCAATGCAACTTCCCGGTACAAGTCCTCAAAGTCGGTTACTGATTCGCTTGAGCCGCCATCTTTTCCTGTTCCTTCTCGACCAGTTCCAGCACCGCCATGGTGGTCTTCTTCGTTGCGTTGGAGCGCTTGAAAAAATCCAGCACTTCAGCGAATACCGCGTCAATGTCGGTATCTTCGTTGTCGATGAAAGAATCCAGCAGAGTGCGGGTCACGCGGGGGTCGTTGCCCTTGTTTGCGATGTCCAGGATGTTGACCAGTTCTTCAACATCGCCGTCGATCAGACCAGCAACAGCGTATTGCAGGCCGACATCTTTCTTCATGCCTTCGACGGTCTTGGAAACCTTTTTGTTGATTTCACGCATAAAGCCCATGCCGAAATTGAACTGATATACAACTTCATTGATAGTGAGTTCAAGCATCATGTATTCTCCTTACATTACATTGTTTTTGATTGTATACATCTCAGGCGGCATAGTTGCCGCCCAAAAAGTAAAGGGGTCTGAACGACCCCTTTAAGCGCCAGTTTTCTGAGAGTCGGCGAATACATACGCCGCGACTTCCTGCTGTTCCTTGGAAACGGTAACGTCGCCACGCGCACCGCTGCCGTTGACGCCGAAGGTCAGGGAAATCTCAACAAAGTCCTCTGCGGAAGAGGTCTTTTCCATTTCGGTCAGGTAGCCCTGGAAGTACATACCGACAAACTTGTTTTCGCCTTCTGCCGCAGGCTCGGACAGATTGGCTTCCCAGATTTCAATGAGTTTGTCGTCGTCCATAGCGTCTTCCAGCTTGTTGATCATGGTGTCGCCCTTTGCCAGAATGGAAGTGGCGGTAATTTCGACTTCTGCCGCGCCGGGAGTGCGAATGGAGCCGTCCTTGGTGATGGTGGAGTCAGCGTCCTTGGACTTGGTTCTGCTGTTTTCGGTGGTGAAGGCCAGCAGTACGCCGTCATTGGTTGCAGCTTCGTCATGGAGTCTGTACAGATAGACAATGTTCTTGCCCTGTACGGCTTCGGCGAAAAGCTGAAGATTGAATTTAACCATTGTTAGCCTCCTAACTGAATACAAACTCCGCTTCTACAACACCATGCAGGAGCGGAGTTTTTGTTGTGTTGTCCGGTAAAATCCGGTTGCTTACATTGCGAACAGACCACGCAAAATTCTTTGTGTGGTCGATCTGTCTGCAAGCTGTTTTGATTTGGAGCAGCATACGCGAAACCGTGCCGCGTTGCCGTGGGTTGTTGTGCCAGACATGAATCATCGGGTACACGCTGCCGAACACCGCGCTTTTGTTCGCCGTGTCATTCTGCCGGAAGTCGCCCAAATACACGAACGGGTATGGTGTGCCGTCCGGCGGAAGTGCGCCGTCATAGACAGCAAAACCCAACGCTTCGAGGTCTAGCTTTAACCGTGTGAATAATTCCTGCTGCGGATCGTTCAAAGCCATCACCTCACTAGCTTCTGCATATCGCTTTTGAACTTTTCTTTTTGTTCATCAAAAGCGGGGTGGACGAAAGGCTGTGCGTCCATGAAGCGCGTACCGTATTCGAGGTATGGGCTGTATTCGGTTGTCGGCTCAACTTCTGCGGTAAAGCCGCCGTCCTTTAATTCAAGCCCGATGCTGCGCTTTGTCGTGCCTGTTGCCTTTACGAACTTTTTGCCTTTGTAGTGGCCTCGGAAGTCCGCTTCGCTTTGCATTTTCCGCTGCAAGCCGGAACCGTTATGCTTCACGACTTTTTGCACATCTTCCATCTTGATATTTTGCTTCAGCTTCTTTTGCAAAGTATCTAAGCCTGTAATTGTAATCTTGGGCATTACTGCACCTCGCTTACAACGAAGGTATGCTTCATTCGCAGTTCCCTAGCCCTATCAACGCGGTAACGCTTCCCGCCGATCTTGATGCGGTCGAAAGGTGTCGGATAGCGATTCTGCAAGCGGATGGTTTTGCTCCCTTGCTTCAGTTCACCATAAACAAGGTTCATGGTTTCGGTGGTGGAATCGGTGACAGACGCATAAAGCTTCTCGCTATAGACGGTGTCCGCCTTATAATCCCCGGTTGACGCATCGTATTCGCCCGGTTGGACGCGCTCAAAATAAACAGGAGTGTCGAATCTCACAGGAATCTCAGCCTCCCCTTTGTGCTTTCCTTTTGCGTTTCGAGGTATGCTTGGATGTCATCCATGAAGCCGCTGAAATCGCCATTGGAAAACGTCAGACTTTCGCCCTCGACTGTGTGGCTTGTCATGCCCTCAGAGCCGATTTTATTGAATCGGATAATTGCAACATCACGCACAATGTAGTCGAGGCTTTCGGGCGGTTCTACGCCGCCCAAAAGCACTTTTAACCGGGCTGTTGCTGCTGAAATAATCAGTTTCAGCTTGTCATCCATGCTGACATCATCCGCGACGATTCCAAGCATCAGTTTCAGGTCATTCAGCATTCACGACACCACCTTATTCCGCGGGCTTTCTTGCCCGCTTGGGCTTTGCAGGAGCTTCCTTTACTTCGGGAGCCTCTTCGACGAGCGCAATCAGAGGCGTTTTGCGTCTGTTGTTGCAGCTTGTCAGTTGTGCAAGGCGTTCCGGGGTGACTTCCAGACCTTCGCGGGGGAAGGTGTCGTCGATGTTGTAGCCGTGACCATTATCCTGCAAATCGACAAAGTATCGAATTACTTTGTACATTGGTCAGCCCTCCTTTGTTTGTGTGTTTACGCGCCAGCGATAGTGCCGACGATAACGCCATCCAGCAGTTCAGGGTAGAACAGGACACCGGACATTGCCAGAGTGTTGACGGTGGCGTTGGTGTCGTCGGTGGAATGCTTCATACCAACCAGACCGGTTGCGTCAGCGGTCAGACCGAAGGTGCGGGCAACATCACCGGAGTTTGCAGGGATGTATGCGCCATGCAGATTTTCCTTTGCAGTGCCGACAACCTTGCCAGCGGTCAGGCGGGGAGTAACGATAACAGTACCCAGACCGAGGAAGTCCTTGATGTAGGACATACCGAAAGCGTTCTGCATGGAAATCTGAGCGTTGCCCAGATATTCGGCTACGTCATCGGGAGAAACGAAGTAAACGGGAGTGACTTCTTCGTCTTCGTGGAACTTCTGCAGTTCGCCCCAGATGTTAGCCAGAACAGCCTGCAGGGTTGCGCCTTCAGCCTTGCCAGTGCCAGTCAGCAGGACATCGTAGAACTTCTGCTTGATAGCCTTCTGAATGCCCTTGACCAGCTTTTCGTCAGCCTGATTGATAGCCATTTCACGACCGACCTTCTGAATAGCTTCGGCAGAAGTGTTTCTGCGGAACTTTTCCAGACCCAGTTCGATGGTCTTTGCCAGAGTGCGCTGAATCTTGGTCAGTGCAATGGTTTCACCCTCGCCGACCTGTGCGGGAGTGTTGACCTGTTCCATCTTGTAGACCTTGATGGAAGTGCCGGAAGCCATAGGCTCCATTTCAGAGACACCGAGAACCTGTTGCAGTTCGTGGATGTTGCTGGTGATCTTAGACACGAAATCAACAGAGATTTCGGGGTTCATATCAGCAGCGGCGGTCATGTTTTCTTCTGCGAAAAGCTGAATGTTAAACTTGAACTTTTCCATTTTCTAACCTCCATTATTGGAATAAATCCATATTTTCTTTGATAAGGCGTTGTCTTTCCGCCCTATTGGTTACCGCAAGAATCTGCTCCTTGGTCATGCCCTTTGCTGCGCTGCCAGCTTTCGGGGTTTCGCCCTTCAGAGCGGCCTTGACGGCCTTTTCAACGGCAGTATTGAACAGGGTAATGAAAGATTCGACGGAAGCCTTGGTGGTTTCTGCGTCTTCTGCGATCAGGTTAGACAGCAGTTCGTCGCCGACGTTGATGCTCTTTTCTTGCAGCATCGCTCTGCCCTGCTTCATCATTTCGGTTCGTGCCGCTGCAACCTCATAGCCTCGAATCTTGTCTTCCAGTGCCTTCAGCTTTTCCGCCGCTTTTTCCTCTGCGGTCATCTTGGAAAGCCGTTCGGCTTCGGAAACCTTCTTTTCCTGCTTCTTCTGCCATTCTGCGAACTTTCGTTCAATCAGCTTGTTTACGTCTGCGTCGGTATACTTCGGCTGCTCCGCTTGTGCGTTGACCGGCTCGTTTTCAGTAGTGTGGTTTTCCGGAGTTTCCGCTTCGCCGCCGTCTGCATCTTCAGCAAACAACTGTAAATCAAACCATTCGTTCATTGTTTTTACCTCCGAGTTTTAAAACTTCGCTGTTTCCCGTAGCTTTTCAGGTGTTCCACGCCTGCACCGAATCCGCAGCTTTTAATGTCATCACGCTTGGACAATTCAACCGTCCGGGATTTCCGAACAGTTCAATACTTGAACATAGTCGGGATAGCCCATAGAAATCATCTGCACCCCAACAAAAAAGGAATCTACCAACAGCTTCCCGCCGTCGGATAGATTCCCGTGTCTGATTACAACCATTCCCGGTTGCATATCGTATTGAATTTCGTCTTTCGTCAATGTTTCGAGCGATACGATTAGATTTTGCGTTAATGCGGAAATCGCAGCGCAGACAATGTCCCGCCCCGGTTCCGCATAATTCGCGTGTCCCTTGACGGTTACGCCGTTCTTGCGTCGGTGTACCTCAATCATCGGGCCTCACTTCCTTGTTGAGCCGCAAAATTTCGGCTTTATAAACACAGTAATCGCTACCGTAGTGCCACGCCCGACAATTTCGAGCGTACTGGCACTCGTAGCAGTTTTTCGGAATTCCCATAGATTAACCCCAGTCGAAAATAATAGGATGTTCCTTGAACCAGTTATCGAATACGCTCTGCGGCAGCTCGATACTTACCTTAATCTCCGGAATCTTCGGCAGCTTCGGAGGTTTGAAGGTCGGAGTAGCCGCAAATGCCGGAATCGCCATACAGACGATCAGAGCCAGAGCCAGCAGGAACGCGATAAGTTTCTTTTTCATATTGTTTCTCCTTATTCCGTTACAACTTCCCAGCCAGCCGGGTACTGGTCGGGCGTGTAGACATTAGCCGCCAGTTTGGAGCGCATCAGGGTGTCGCCCCACCAACCACATTCACCCAGTGCAAACGCCCCGGTTGCGGTAATGTCTTCGGGAATGATTCTGTAGCCCTCCCGATATTCGATATCCTCCCACAGAGCAGGAGCGTTATCGGGGTTGTTCTCTACTGTGTCCCACAGGTCAACGGCTGCACGTTTGACGGTGCCGTTCCAGTTGATGCGGGTTCCTGCAGAAACAAGCGCACCGTTTTCTCTCAGCCGGGGGAACATTTCCGGGGCGGTGGATGCCGTTGCATCGTCCAGCGTAGGGGCTGCTTTGGTCATTGCCGCTCTCAGCTTTCTGGCTGTTTCGATATAACTCATTCGCTCACCCCCGTCAGAATGTCATAGGCACGGGCTTTCTGCTCGGTTTCGGTCATAGCGTCCGGGTTTTCGGTGTCCTCCACCTCAGACCATGCGCCGGGGTTATCCGTGTCGGTGCAGGTTGTAACGTTCATGCCGTCGGTCAGCGCCTTGCCCTCGTCTGCAACCAGTCGAACCAGTTCGACATATTCGCAGTCGGGCTTCACGGTCGAGACGGTTGTGCCGCCATCCGGTCGGGTGTATTTATACAGTGTAATGCTCTGCATTTAAGTCGCCTCCCCGGTGTAATTGTAGTTAATGGTTGCTTTGGTTGCGCCCCACGGTGCGTTTGCGACCTCGCCCTCTGCCCAAGGGACGTTGATGGTAAGGAGGTTGGTGCAGTTGTCGAACGCAGTAGTGTCGATACTGGTTGGTTTCCCGTTAAACGTCATTTCTATTAGATTGGTACAGCCTCGGAACGCCTGTCGCTCTATATTCGTCACACCATCTGGTAGTTCAGTGAGAGCTAGCTTGGTACAGTTATAGAACACATATCGGTCTATCTCCGTCACACCAGATGGTAATTCAGTGAGGGCTAGGTTGGTACAGCCGTAGAACGTATATTGACCGACGCTCGTCACACCATCTGGTAGTTCAGTGAGAGCTAGCTTGGTACAGTTATAGAACGCATATTCGCCGGTCTTCGTCACGCCAGCGGGTAGTTTGGTAAGGGCTAGGTTGGTACAGCCTCGGAACGCATAGTTACCAATGCTCGTCAAATCGCTCGGTAGCGTCAGATTAGTTACGGTTCTCTCGATAATGGCTTTAAAACTACCATCATCAGAGCCACCACCCGCCGCCACATTAACAGTCACAGGAGAATAACCATCCACGCCGTCCGGGGCTGTGTATGTGCCGTTTTCCGTAATTTCAAGGGGTTCGATGACGGGGTCATCACTCGGCACATTTACCGTAACTTCACCCAGACCATCGTAGCCCTCGCCAGCGGTATATGTGCCGTTCTCGGTGATTTCTCTGTCCTGCAATACGGGCGGTTCGTCGGGAACCTCAACGCTCACATTCCCGAAACCGGTATAGCCCTCGCCGGGGCTGTATTCACCATTTTCGGTGATTGTGATATCTTGGTTGTTGATATCGGAGCCGGTCTGGATGCTTTCGACCGCACCAGCAAAGCCCTTGTTTTCTTCCCACGGGAGTTTTTCAGCCGCTCCGGTCTTTGCTCGGATTGCGTCGGCGGTTGCTGTGACCTCGGCTTCAAACTTTGCGGAGTCGATTACTTTGTCGTATGCCATTAATAACTACCTCCTGTCCATGTGGGAAGTGCCGCAATAACAGCATTGACCATTTCGATCTTGTCTGCTTCGGTGTAGTAGTCCACGCCCTTTTCAGGGGTTTCGCCATCTTTGCCGTCAAACTCACCGCTTGCCTTGGCCTGTGCCAGTGCGGTGTTGATGGCTTCTGGTAGTTTGTTTGCATCCAGCTTTCCGCTGATGTCCTGATGCTCAGTCAGGTAACCAGAATCATTCTGTAACTGGGAAACCTTGGTGGGCAGTTCGTCCTTTGTAGCGTAGCCACTCAGGTCAACTTCTTCGCCACCCAGTTCCGCTTCTGCAATCTTGTTTTTTACAAATTCCTCGGTTGCGTAACCAGTCGGGACTTCGGTTAGATAGTCGCCTGCAGGCTGTGCGCCGATATCTTCGGGCTTGGTGGGGATGTCCTCTGTCTTGGCATAGCCTCCGGGAACTTCGGTCAAATACTCACCTTTCGGCTGATAACCGTCCTGCACCCACCGCTCGGTTGCGTAACCGGTTAAGTCCGCACCCCCGCCAGAAAACTGCTGAGCAAATTCCTCTTTACCGTTTACATAGTCGCCCTTCGCGGGGTCGGTCTGCATCAGGTTCGGTTTGGGCAAGCCCATGCCAACGGTATTACCGATGATTTTTTTCATGTGCTTACCTCCTTGATAGTTACTTGAATAGCGTAGTCATTTGTCGGCTTTTGACCGATAGCATACACGGTCACCACGCCACCCTCATTTTCTGTGACAAGGGTTAAGTCTTTTTCATAGAAAATGGTCAACTGCTCAACGTTGGGTGTCAAATCCACCTGACTGTTTTCGGTGACACCGTCAATGTTGACAACCTGAGAATACGGGCTTTCTGTGCCGATCCATTTATCAGCGAGCAGTTCAACAACGCCAATGGTTGCCGTAGAGCCAGCGGTGATCGGGTTCTCTTTCAGATATTGTCTGACAGCGGCGGCAATCTGTTCGTCAGACGGTCGCGCCTGCTTTCCTAAGAAGATTTCGGTGTCTGCGCTGTACTTAATCGCCATATACGCACCGGAGTCATTCAGAACGGTGGTGTTATGGTAATTAGTGCGAAGTTGCTTGTAACGGGCGATTTCTTCGTCGGTCAGAGCGGTTTCAACAGGTTCTTTGAGCGGACAGTAAACCGTGCAAGGATGTTCAGTTGTCCACTGCACGAAAGTGTCCATATCTGTTGCCCGTGAATTGTCAACCCGTAAAATAATCAAATCACAATTCGTAGTACCGGGATTTGAATAAATACCCTCTGCATCGCTAGTCTTGTAATCTTCGCCAGAATAGCATCGGAATATATCAGAAACGAAGCAGTCGGTTTCTTTAATCCAAATACCAGGGAACGATGCAAAAGCGGTATATGTTCCGTCGATCTGCGTCCCCGCTTCCTGATAAGAAATGCTGCCATCAACCGTTTTAGCGGTGATTCTCTTAACATACACACCGCGCTCGAAGTCTACTTCATCACAAATCCACTGTTGACCGTTTGCGTCGGTATAGTTGCCACCGTTGGAAACGGGGATGCCGTGGAGAGTGTGAGGAATTGCCACGGTTTGTTCAGTATATGTTTCAAAATCTCCATTTTCAAAAGAATCAAGGCGAATCATCGGGTGGAATACAAGATCGCTGACCGTAACGCCCTCGTAGACCACCACAACAGAAGAAAAAGCCTCATCCTTTGCCGTGAACTTCGTTTCCCCGGTTCGATTGTACACATCCAAGCCGGATTCTTTGTAGTGAAGATACAGCATATATGTGTCAAATGCGCCGCCCTCGGGACAACCGCTCAAAATATAGCTTCCCCCCGGTACCAACGCTAAATCAGAACCAAGGCCAAGGAATGCCGATTTCGTTGCTGTTCCGTTTGCCGTCACACTTCCGTCTTCGCCAATAACAAAAGTGACACCGTTAATTGTTTCCGTTCTGGCTTTCGGTTTTAACAGATTCTTGCCGTAAACCGTCACCGAAGCGTTTTCCACACTGTTAATTTCCTGTGGATATTCCGGCGACGGTTCGCCGTCCTGTGTGGACTTGCCATACAGCTTCAGACCGAGGATCGGAGAATCAGTGGCATCGTCAACCGTGATGACTTCGCCCTCAGTTTCCAGAATAATCGCGTTTGCTTTCTTCCGGAGTGCTTCTTCCGCCATGTTGTAGGCGGTGGTGTAGTCATCCGGGATAGTCGCAAGCGTTTCTGCGCCCTTGAGTTCGATAGCTTCCTTTTGTGCTTCGCCTTCAGCCTTCAACGCTGCCTGCCGCTCTGCTCCGAGTGCGGAAATGTTGGACATAACAGAATCGCCTGCACCGAACAGCTCTTCTTCCCATTGCTTCAAGATGTCCGGATATTCTTCGACGATTGCCTCGCCGTTGTCCATGCCACTACCTACAGTCAACTCGCCATTGATAAGCGTGTTCCATTTATAGGTGATGTTTGTATCGGCATCCCTACACATAAAGCAGAGCATGAAGTTCAGTTTGCCCGCAAACTTTGTGGCCTTGCCAGAAATAAGCCAGCTCAAGGCGATTTTCGTTTCATCGTTTTCGAGTACCGCCAAATCTTCGACCGGATAAGCACCCTTCGACGTTTCCTTGGTGGACGAATCGATATTGATGTAGTTTACGAGGACATCGTTGCAGAGCGTCATGTCATGCCCGTCAATCACTTTCGGGAGTTGGAATGTCAGCCGCTCGCTGTTATGGTCGTACTGGACGATCTGCGGGAGCGTGTCGCCCTGGTATTTAATTTGCCGCGTGTGTTCGTCTACGATAAAATGCGGGTCTTGGTCGAACACGCTATGTTCATGCGCCATGTTATCACACCCTTTCGCGCATTAAAAAAGCACCATGGATTTCTCCACAGTGCTTAGTTTATATTATTGTGCTTTCTTCCAAATGAAGCCGCCAGCCTTATGGCCCTTTCTGACAGAGTTCAGAATATTGCTATTTGAAATCCCTGTCTGGCGTTCTGCTTCGTGCATACTTGGAAAGTGGGCTATCAAGTTCATACTTTCATCGTATTGATCTACTGGAACAGGCTTACTTAGCCTTTTGTTAAGCCCTGTATTGACTGCGTGTTCGTTATTCTCTGCGCTTGTTGCCCACTCTAAATTCTCAACGGCATTGTCATGCTTGTTGCCGTTTTTGTGATTGACAGTTTGTTTATTTTCCGGGTTCGGAATGAAAGTTTCTGCTACTAAGCGATGTACAAGAGCACATTTTCTTCTCCCAGCATCGAACAGCGTTACTTGTAAATATCCTTGTCCTCTGCGTTTTCGCCCCGGTTCAGATTGCTTCAAAATCCGTTCCGGGAGATGTTGCGGAATCGCCCTAACTGTACGCCGCGCAAGACCCTTGACCCTTCCAGTGTTGCTTGCCTGATACATCCCCTCAAAACCGGGAATGTCTTTCCAAATCTCTTGCATATGTCACCTTTGTCCTTTCGGTGCTGTCCTCATTTTGTACTTGTTGGGGAAATGCCTTGGACTTCGGCACTTTCGGGAGCTACCCTATCCCCAAAGTTATTTTACCATAATTTAGGATGAGAATCAACGCTTTTTGAACTTATTCCAAGATTCAGTCGTGCCGCCTTTGTTTAAGTGTTCCAGCCATAATTCATATTCTGTGTCATCTTCGTAAGCAGCGCAACTACACCTACAATGGGGATGAACTGGACTTGCATTTTCACCGGGCATCATATCCTTCACTAAATAAACACCCTTGCCATATCCAGAATCTTTGTTCGCTATTCCTTCACAGATATCGCAGCACCCGCCGTTGACGATAAAGATGTATTTATCGAAACCATTTCGCACAAAAGATTGTCTCTGCGCTTCGGATTGTACCCGTGCCAGTTCCGTTCGCATCAGCCGCTCCATGCAGTACAATGCACCGCCGCCCGTTCTTGGGTCATTGCCGAACCAGTATTTTTTCAGGTATTTCGCAATCGCCCGCGGATTCTTGCCTTGAATCAGTCCGCTTTGTAGCAGCTTGTTCAAATCAGCCCGCAGCAAGTCTTGATACATCCAGATCCGATCTGAGAACGTCGCATTATGGAAAGACGCATTGACGATAGAATTTGCTTTCTGTGCATTGTTTCTCACAGTCTTCCCAAGAATACCTGCTTGCCGTTCCAGTTCGTCCATTGTTCTATCTTGTAGAACACCTTCCATGAACTTTTCCAGTTCGTCGTGGCCTGCAATCAGTTCCAGCCCAATGTTTGCCTTGAGCATTTCCATGCGGTTGACCTTCATCATCAGATTGTACAGCCGCATTTCTTCGTTTGCCTTTGCAGAAAAGTCTTTGTCTCTGACATAGCGTTTCGCTTTCCGTTCGTAGGCGGCGATATCTGCCTTTGAGACACGCTTTTTTGCTTCGGCAATCGTGATGCCCTCTTTGCTTGCATATCGTCCGTAGAAGCCGTCTATTTCCTTCTGGACGCTGTCCAGCATCGATTGGTAAATGCGTTTTAGCTGTCGGTCGTATTCTTTTTCGTCTGTGATGCGGTGCTTTAATGCTTCGTCTTCGCGGTCAGCCCAGTATTTTCGGTTCTTTTCGGCCTGTTCCTCTTGGGCTTTAGTCAGTGCCATGCGCTCACCACTTTTCTAACGCTATTCATTCAACTCACCGTTTAGAATAGCCCTCGCTTCTGCCTTGCTGATGCCGATAGCCGTGCAGATAAGGTTGACGGCCTGCCCTTCGGTAAGCTGTCCGGCGGTGAACTGTGCCATGATAGCAAGCAGAGATTGCGTCTGTGCGCCGTTAAGGGTTTTACCTTGCACTTCTGCCCCCCCCTACGCTTTCGACATCGTCCTGTTCGCTGGTTTGCTCTGTGCCGATCTTGCCGAACATCATTTTGTCAACGACGGTTTCTTCTGCGGGCTTGTTCTCCTGCTCGATCTTGTCGAGTTCGTCTTTGACATTATCGACGACAGAAAGCACTTTAAGCTGAGTCTCGTGGCTTGTGATGCCTTCCATCTGCGCCGCAATCTGCGCCTCTTCGAGAAGGTTAGCCGGGATATTCGGCGTGAATTTGTAGCTGAGTTGCACCCAAGAATCCGCAGGCACTTTGGACAACGGATGACTAAACAGCAGTTTGTAACGGCGATTCAAGCCGGAAACGAACTTTCTTTCCTTGGTCTTCGCAAGGTTGCTCATCGCCTGTAACTTGTACTTGAGCGCAACGCCAGTAGCAGAGCCGAAGTTTTCGTCAGAGATATTAGCAACCATGCTGATTGAGAAAATAAGCCGTTCCAAGCGTTCCAGCAGATTTTCCTGTGTGGTGTCGCTCGAAGGTTTATCCATGAATTCAGCAACAATCTTCTCGCCATCTTCGCCCGCGAAGTTTACGATCCGGCTGTCCCGAATGAATTTGACATCGTCATCCTCTACGACCGCGCCCAAAATCTTCAGGTACGCGTCAGAGAAATAGTCAACATCGTTTGCCTTGGCGGAGATAATTTGGTTGTAGGCATTCGTCATGCTCATGACTGAGCCTTCGTAGATGCCCATCCGCTCGTCGTTCTCGTCATACTCTGTAGCAGGAACGCCGTCGAAGTGGTGCGCCTGCCAGTCATCGAGCCATCTTGTACCGCCCGTGACCGCAAAATTCCGAACGCCCCAAGAGTTCGAGATGCTGCCGAATTCATTGCCTTGCCAGTCCGTATATCTGCGGACGAAATACATCGGACGTTCAACAATGGAGTCGTCGAAAATCATAAACGCATCCATCGGGGACAGATATGTAATGCACAGTTCCGCTTCTTCGTCGGCGTAGTACATTTCATAGCCCTTGCCGAAGATGCTGGACTGATTGGAAAGTCCCGCGTTGTTGTTGTCTTGGTCGTTGTACCGATCTAAGTATTCAACATAGTCAGAAACGGCCTCATCCTCCGCCATAACCTTGATTGGGTTGCCGATAAAGAAGCCGTTCATTGTGTCAACGATGTATTTCGGGAAATTAACAACGATTCTGTTGTCCGGTTTGTACTTAGGCTTTGCCGCCTGTCGCAGAATGTCGTGTTCGCTGGTATACGCATCATAAAGCGGCTTGTATCGCTTTGTGGCTTCCAGCCTATGTTTACCAAGGAAATCGTCTAAAATTTCGATGGTCATTTCTGTGTTTCTCGGTAATCGAAACATTAGAATCCTCCTGTTATATTCCTGTTGAGTTTTGGCTTTGCTCTGCGTTCTTGTTCAATCGAATACCGAAGCATAGCCATTGCATCATCGAAGAAATTCACAGGCTCGTCGGTGTAGGTATTCGTCTTTTCGTCTTTTCTCCACTTCCATTGCTGGATTTCCCGGATGGTATTGACGCATGACGGGTGGATGTGGATTCGGTGCTGCTTCAAGTGGTCAATCTGCGCTTTCACGCTGTTCGGTTCTTTCTTGACTGGCCTTGCCTTGTAGCCCGCTTTCTTCCACATCTTGATTCGGTCGGGTTCCGCGCTGTCGCACCACATTGTTATATCCTTGCGGAAGCCGTCTGCGTCCGCCATTTGGATGATTTCTGCCGTGTCTTTCTCAAAAACGTATATTTCCCTGCACAAGTACAGTTCGCCGTCTTTGAAACCAACCTCGCCGATTGCGTCGGCGTGATTGTAGCCGAAGTCCTGCGCGTTTACCATGTAGTCGAACCGCTCCGGGGATGTGTCGAATTCTTCCACTATGTAGTTGGACAGAATCAAGCCGCCTGTTTCGCCCCATTCGCCCTCGCCATAGATACGATACCCGTCCGGATCAACCAACCTTCTGCGCTCCATTCGCGCCCTGTAAGCGTCATCAATGAAGCGGTTGTCAAGATATGTTGAATGGTGGGCTAGTACATTCGGATCAGCAATGTCAAAAAACACCCGCTTGATCCAATGGCTTCGGCTGACCGGGTTAAAGGTCATGCGAATTTGGTAGAATTGCCCGTCCGGGAGTTCGCCACGCAAGCGGTCATCGATAATTTCAAGATCGGCCTGCGTAAACTCCGTTGCTTCTTCCAACCAAACATCCGTCAATTTGCCTTTTTGGAATGTTATTGATTTCAGCTTTTCACGTTGCTTTTCGTCGTTCATTCCACGGAAAATGATTTTGTTTCCGTTGTGGCGACAAGTTAGTTGTAACGGGCTTTTGTTTATCTGCCAGTATTGTTCCGCCTTATCTCCGAACATCCGGTATATCGCCGCTGTGAGTTCCGCAAAGGTACTGTCGCGGTTTGTTATATCAGACTTCCGCATTGCCACAAGGTTTCTGCCTGGGTCTTTCATCAGCCGCAGGATGTAGTTCTGCGCCGTGTCAACGCTTTTTCCAGACCCCGCCGATCCTTTCATAACGATATAGCGTTTTCGACTTTTGTTGACTTCCTTAAAGCCGGAGTTTGCCTTGACTGTAATGTTCACACCATCACCGCCGCTTGTGCTTCAGCGATTCTCTTTTCGGAAATGGCAAAATACCGTTCGTCAAGCTCCATTCCGATGAACCGCCGCCCGGTATTGACGCAAGCAACGCCCGTCGATCCCGAACCCATACAGTTATCAAGAACAAGATCGCCGGGGTTCGTGTAGGTTTTCACAAGGTATTCCAGCATGGCGACTGGCTTTTGCGTGGAGTGGACTGCTTTCCCCTCTACCTTGTATCCGTGCATAACCATTCGTGGATACCCCGTCTGTTTCTGTGTATAGCTTTCTTTGTGCGAAGGGCGTATACCATTGATTGTTCCGAACTTGTTTTTGTTGCTGTGCACAATCTCGCATTCTGTTAGGCCTTGCGGATTATATGTCATTCTGTTTTTTGACTGCGAAGCATGAACCGTTGTCCCCTTCGAAAAAACCATGATATTTTCGTAATCCTTCAAGGGCTTGTTTTTTGCGTGGGTAAATCCGGTTGGTTTTGTTTTATACCAAATCCAGTCATATTTGTAAATATCCAGCGCACAAAAGCGTAGCTTTGTCGCAAATGGCTCAGAACCAAACAGCACAATTGCGCCGTTGCCCTTGATAATACGCTTGTACTGTTCCCATAGTGGTTCAAAGGAGATGACAGAATCCCACTTGCAATCGGTTGTTCCATAGGGCAGGTCACAAAGAATCATGTCAACCGATCCTTCTGGAATCTGCTTCATTAGTTCAAGGCAGTCACCTTGTCTTAAATCAATCATTCGGCATCATCTCCATAATCAACAGTGACGTTCAAGTCCATATCGATCTGCTGCTCAACTCGATCCGTCCACATACCAAGATGTTTGCCCAGTAATTCGAGAACGCGAACTTTATCGTATGGCTTAATCTCGAAGCCGTCTCTGCCTCGCTTAATCACGGACAGGGCTTTCTTTTGCACCTCGGTCAATTCCTCGGTCAGAATCGGTTCGACGGTTCTATACTTCACTGGGTTTCCCTCTGCGTCATATAGCTGAATCACTTGCCCGTCTACTGTTGCAGTAGCATCCTTTTCAACAACCCGTGCATAATCCGTAGCGTTTACGGATGCAATCGCCTTCAGTTCCGCCAGAACAAAGTCCTGCGTGATCTCTGTTCGTTCGATTCTGTCAGCCTTTCTCTGCCGAATATATTCAGCAATGCAACTGTTGGCAACCAGTTTATGTGCATTCCCTCTCGCGTATCTCGGTGAATATCCGGCGCGAATTGCAGCCTTCTCCGCATTGAGGTCTACCAGATACTCGTCCGCAAATCTTCTTTGCCTTTCATTCACTTTTGTACACCACACTCTCGTAAATAAAAGCAGTTATGCGAGAACCATAGGCGACAGCCGATTGCCGCCGCCCCTGAAAGGAGGAAGGTATTTCACGGAATCCGTCCCACTATGACAAAAACGAATTCCGCTGGCTCTGCACATACTGCCCGAAACTATTCAATAAAAAGCCCCCGGCGGCGAACCTTTCCGGGGGACAAACTGGAAACGGTGTTTTCTGTCTCTCCGGGCAACACCCGCCCAGCCGCTTTCTATGTGTCGGCACACCGCCGCCATTGGCGGCAAATAAAAGAGAGCCAGATTTCTCCGGCTCTCGGTGGGGTTCGTCCGAAAACTAGCCCCTATTGGCTGCGGTAGTCAGATTCGAACTGACGTATATGGGAGTCAAAGTCCCATGCCTTACCGCTTGGCAATACCGCGTTTTCGCACTTATACACTTTACATTATATCATGTATTTTGCGAAAATGTTTTGCAAACTCTTGCATTTAGTTGCAAATTGTTGCTTTTCTTTGCTTCAAAAGTTCGTCAATCATCTGTAACGCGATTCCGTGGTTTGTTGTTACGAGGCTGTATGACTCTTTCCTGATCGCAGCAACTTCCTTCAGGGACATATACTGTACATAGACCTTGTGGAGAATGTCGCTTTTGTCTTCCGGTAGCTGTTCGATATCCGCGATGATTGCGTCCATGCCTGCATACAGTTCCTCGATGCGCTTTTCGATTCTCCGAATGCGGTCAATCCCGCTATCTACCGTGTCAGCCATTTTCTGCTTACTGCCGGACGACTGCACCCTTTCGCCGCCCATTGCAGCAACGGTATTTGTTGCGAGTTCCATCATGTTTGCAGCCCAGTAGTTTTTTTCTGCGGTCTTGTTCTTTATAAGCGTGTCATACCACTTGATTTGTTCAAGGTACTCTTTCGCCGTCCGTGGTGTCCTGCCCATTGGAATCACGCCCTTTCTCTTGGTCTTTTTGCGATACCGTTGAACGGCCTGCCGAAATTAAGCGTCGATGCGTTCAAGCAATATCGCGGATCGCCTTCCATGTTTGACGCGCTCGCGTCATTCTCATGCCATCTGTTCGGGTTGTATTCGCAGTTCATCTTGGAACAATCCCGTTTTGTGCATTTCCAGTCCACGTTATAGCCCCCTATTCTTCGTACCGTTCAGGCCACGGTTGGAAGTGCTTGCCGTTGATCTGCTTTAGCCGTTCGTCAATCTTGGCTTTTGCATACACAATCTCCGGGTCATCCATGCCGTCCTCGTGTACCAGTTCCATGATGTCGTGGAAGTATTTCGAGAATGCCTTCGTCCACTGTTCAGCTCTGCCTTCACCGAGGCTGAAAACGTCGTTCGCCGCCATATCCGCAGCGTCTTTCGCCATCTGTGCCGTAACCAGCACGACCCTTGCTGTCTCAGCATTATGCTTGGTTTCGAGTTCAGTAATCTCAGCGCGATGTTTAGCTTCGATCTTTGCCATGAATCCGCTCTGCTTATTTGCCATCGCCGTTCTCCTTTTTCTTCAGCTTTTCGAGCAACTCGTAGGCCATCGCATTGATTCCGGCAGCTCGCATGAATGCGTCACGAATTTCCGTCGGGTCAGCAGCAGCCATCATTTCCATTTCACTCAGCAGTTGATGCTCCGTGCGGAGAATATCCATTTCAGTCAGTGCAGCCACGTCCCACCTCCGACCCTTTCAGTCTGCCTGCCCAACGACTGAGCTTGGCTTTCATCCGCGGCGAGTAATCAACCGCGTTGTCTCCAATCTTCAGCACAAACAGCACCAATTTTACATCCGCAACCTCCTCCATGAGATTATCGTACGCTTCATAGGGATCAACCGGAGTCGGGTTCGTGCCATCGTACACACGCCGTAGCTTGAGTGCAGCCTTGGACAACTCTGCCGCCTCTTCAGCAAGCTGGCACAGCAGTTCGCAGTCATCAAGTTTCTCCCGGATATAGTTGAGTTCATTCATTCTTTGTTCCTCCTGCTTGCGGATCAGCGATTCTGCGCCATCCACTGCCCGTAGCTCATGCCGTTCTTTCTAGCTTCAGAAACGGCCTCGCTGATTTTGTCGGAATAAGTCACCTTTGCGCTTGGAAGTCTACTGGCTTCGTATCGCAAGCGTGCTTCGAAACACTGAACTTTTCTCGCGCCCGTCCTGCATTCCGACCCGCAATATTTCGCACCGCTGTATTTAGATTCAAACGTTTTGCCGCATACAACGCAAATTCTTTCAGCCATTTCCGTTCTCCTTTCTCGCACCACGCCATTCCCAGCACGACAGCTGTTCCCGCGGGTAAATGCCGCCGCCTTTGCAATCCTGCCGCGTACACACCGCAACGCCGGAACCATAATCAACGCCGTAGTAGCAAGTTTTGCAACCGCTCAGTTTTGCGTCCGCAATCGCGCTTCGTAGCTTTTCTACGTTCGGATCATTCATCCCAAGCAGTTCCAAAACGCTCACTTCCAGTTCATCAGCGATCAGGATCAGGATATGCACCGGAGGATATTTGCCGTTTTGCCAACCAAAAAAATTCCTTCTGCTAACGCCCGTTCTGTCTTCAAACTCGCGGGTTGTAATTCCTTTTTGCGCCATGACTTCATAGCAACGTTCTTTAAAGTCGTAGACCATAGCAGATGCCCCCCCGTTTACAGAACGTCCCACTCTACACTGATTCGCACATTCTTGTTTTCAAGAATCTTCCGAACCGCTTCAAGTGCCAGATTTGCGGGACATTCGAATGTCATTCTGCCAGTCACGGGAGTTGCCTTTGCAATCTTGTCATTATCGGGCAACGCAGACCGTTCGTTGGGTGCTTTGCCCCGCAGCTGCGCGGCTACTGCGCGTTCGTAACCTTTCCATGCTGTTTCGATAGTCATATCAGCCGCCTCGTCGCTCCCCACAAGATTTTCCGCGCCTTCGTCCGTAATCTTATCCGTTTTGCTTTCGTCCACTTCTGTGCCAGCCCACGCCTTCCAGCCTTCTTTGTCCCATTCGACGTTCTGTTTTCTTGCACCAAGGCGAAGGCCGAGTCCTGCCAGTTTTTGCGAGAGAGTCCAAGCCGATACCCCCATCATTTTCGCAACGTGCGAGTCGGGCGGGTTGAATTTTCCCCGGAGTGCCGTAATGTAAGCCGCCTGAATGTCGTCGGGCATGGTTTTGAATTCTTTCCAATTCATCGGGGAATTCATTCGGTAGGATTTTACATCGCCGTTCATAGCATTTAATTCCTTTCTTGTTTTGTAATCCGAGGGGAGCTTCACGCCCCCCCGTCGTCCGCCGTGCGTCCGGCGGTTCCTTGCGCGTCGCGCAATAGCTTTCTTTTCCGATACGTCTGTGACGAACAGAAATGTTTCATCTTTCACGTTTTGCCACCACCCGAATTCATAGCGTCACCGCTCCTCTCAGTCTGTAGTTCTTCCGCCGATCCCTTGCAACGCTGAAGGACTTGGACATTTCAAAAATCCGCCCGCCTGTTGCTTCGTCAATATCGAGCAGTTCGTCTTCGGTGCATTCGCTCGAAATGATAGTCAGCAGCCCTTTGTTAATATACCGATAGTTGATGATTTCAAAAGCGGCGTTGATATCCGCCGGGGTCGGCTTCTGCGTCGCATTGTCTGCGGCCTTGCCTGTTTTGAACAGATCGTCGATATAAAGCACATCGGCGGTTTTGAACTTCTCAATCAATGCGCTGTATGTTTCCGGGTCATTCGCTGCGCCCTTGATCTTGACAATCTCGTCACGCCACAGCATATATATCACCTTGCGCCCACCCAAGAGGAATTCCCGGCAGATTGCTGTACACAGGTGCGTTTTACCGCACCCGGACATTCCGCCGACAAAGAACCAGCCTTCGGGGTTCTTTGCGTACTCCATAGCCGCGCTTTTAAGGGTTTTCTGCCACGGTTCCAAATCCTCGAACTTGTCGAAGGTGTAATCTTTGATAACATCCTTCAAGCCGCTGCGCTTCATCCGCATAATTGAGTTGCGGGTTGCTACGCACTTGCAGTCTGCGAAGCAATGAGAATATCTGCCGTTTCCGCAATCTACCAGCTTTGCAATCGTGCCTTTATTGTGGCAGATGTCGCAGTTATAGCCGTCTTCCTCGTCGCGGTTGCCGACCGTTTTGTTCCAGTCGTCAACCTTGAACTGTTCGTATTCTTTCGGGGTCATGGGCTTAGAGGTAGTTCCCAACCCTAGCCCCGTCAGAATCTCCTGCAACCTGTCCATTGCCGTTCTTCCTTTCTGTTTGCTTTGCGTTTAGGTAGCCCTCGAACTTTGTCCCAAACAACGTCTCAGGCCGCAAATACTTTTCGTATTCAGTGCCAACCCATTCGGCGCATTTCTTGTCGATGACGGTTTTGAAATCATCAACCGTGAAACCTTCGGCTAGTCTAGCGCGAATAGCGGTTTGAGTCTTTGCGGTTGTGTGTTTGTAGTTCGTTCCGAGTTTTTCGTTCAGATAGCCGATGATAGCTTCATAATGTTCTCTATTTGAACCGTCTCTGACGATTCGTGTACGATTCGGGGACGAATCGTGTAACGATACGTCCCCCGATCTGTCATTGTCATTGTCATTGTGATTGTCATTGTGATTGTCATTCATATAATCATCCACAATTTTTTTGACAGTGGCGTTCAAGTCATCTCGTCCAGCCAGTCGAGAAAATACAAAGTCAATCAGCGTCTTGTCCTTCACCCGCTGCATATCGTGCATGATGCAGTCTTCAACGGGCTTGCCGCCTTTCATCACGCTATGCCGCAGGAAGTTTAATATTGCAATCTCGTTTGTCTCCTTGGAAAAACGGATCACGCCATACTTGGTTTCAAAGCGATCAAGCAAGACGTTTACAGCATCAACGGAATATCCCATCTGGAAAGCCGCCTGTTTTACGCTGATTTCGTAAATTCCCAACTGCTTCGTGAACGGATTTGTCAGCAAATACAGCATGAAGTATTTGTCCTCCGGGCTGAAATCATCAACTTTTCCGTCCGTCCAAAACGAAGTGTCAACGACTCGTTTAACTCCCATCGTTCTCCGCCTCCTGTAAGCTGTACCGCTTGATGCGGCAAGGTTCGCCCCGTCGATTCGGTACGGTAACAAATTCACTCTTGATCGGATAACCCTGTTTCTTCAACCAAGAAATTCTTGACGCGAGCCGCATACAACCCAAGTCCAGCAATGCGTCGAGTTGGGTGATACTTCCGTTGTCTTGCATATATCGCAATACTCTTTCCGATTGTGTCAAGGTGTTTCGTCCCTTCGTTAGTTTTTGATTTTCAGCAGAAGTTCGCGGTCGATGAAGCCGGCACTTGCAGCTTCAAGCTGATCTGCCGCGGATTCAATGCAATCCTTGAGTTCCGGGTTTGCCGTGCTGTTTCTGTTGCGCTCTTTGAACACATGGGCAAATTCGGTCAGATTGATTTTGAAGATGAATTA
>JAEIGA010002667.1_pt1 | contig 28334 bp, 24 predicted proteins | sample 9270691 | NCBI WGS metagenome assembly JAEIGA01 (sample SAMN17057246, study PRJNA624740) | gut metagenome | biome: biome; isolation source: fecal sample | host: Bos grunniens | place: China: Xizang | collected 2019
AAGAAAGATTAAATAGTCCCAAAAAACTAAGACCGAAGAAAATAACTATTAACCCTGTGACGATATTAACAATAGTCTTATATTCAATGAGAAATCTCCCAACAGTACCTGCCAAAGCCCCCATTGACACAAAGACGGCTGTAAAACCCAAAATAAAACCCAAAGAATTTGATATTGTCTTTTTAAAATTACTGTTATTACCTGCAAAATAAGAAATATAAATCGGTAACATCGGCAAGAGACAGGGCGAAACAAAAGTAATAATACCTTCTAAAAAAGAAATAAAAAACTGCATATTAACACCTAAAAACTCCCGTCTAAAGATAGGCGGGAGAAATTCTAACTATAGTTCGGTCATCCAAAGACCGTGAAGATTACAATATGCATATACTGCAACGGGCTTTTCATCACAAAGAGCAAAGGACACAGCAGGTTCACTTCCAACTTCTAAACACTTACGTTGTCCGCCTCTATCGGTCTGAAGATATACCCACAAAATGCTGTGCTCACTAACCATAGGATGAGCAACGCTGCCTATTTCAACCTTAACGATATTATCCTCTACCTTAACAACAGGAACGTGTTTTTCCAAACTGGCTTCAACAGTACCAGCTTCAAGCTTAGTCATTTTTTGACCGCAACACATCATCGGAACACCGGCATCATTTATCATACCAATAAGATTGCCACAATGCTCACAGATAAAAAATTTGTTTTCTTTCATAATAATTACTCCTTTAATTTTATTTAAACATTTCAAGAATGTTTTCTTTAGAACGCGTTCCTACAGCCCGATTATATATTTTACCTTCTTTAATAACGACCAACATGGGAATACTAACCACACCGAAAGCCTGTGCCAACTCCGGCTCGTCATCAACGTTGATTTTGCCGGCGATAATTTCATCATTTTCCTCAGCAATTTCATCTACAATCGGTGATACCATCTGACACGGTCCACACCAATCTGCATAAAAATCAAGCAAAACCGGTCTTCCTAAATTTATAACGTTTTCAAAATTAGATTTTGTAACAACTATAACAGCCATTTTAAAATTCCCTTCTTTACTTTATTAATTCTACCGCTTCTTTAAGCGAAGATACACCTATTATCTTAATATCAGTCTTTATATCCTTTAATTGTCTTAAACAACTTTTAGGCAATATACAGGTTTCAAATCCAAGACGCGCCGCCTCGTTTACTCGTGCGAGCGGACGTGAAACAGAACGCAATTCGCCCGATAATCCGACTTCTCCAAACGCTATAAGCTTTTCATCAATCACTTTATTTCTGTGCCCAGAAACAAGTGCAAGTGCAACTGCCAAATCTGCGGCAGGCTCATCAAGTCTTAAACCGCCTGCAACGTTGACATAAACGTCAAAGTTTGAAAAATACATACCAATTCGTTTTTCAAGCACCGCAAGAATTACGTTTAATCTGTTGTAATCAAAACCTGTTGATACTCTTCGAGGGTTACCAAAGCCTGTACTTGTAACAAGAGCTTGTACCTCAGATAATATCGGTCGGCTTCCCTCAAGCACGCAAGCAATACAACTTCCGGAAACATTAACTGCACGTCCCGAAAGCAACATAGCAGAGGGATTTTCAACCTCACTAAGACCCGAATCGTTCATTTCAAACACGCCAATTTCGTTAGTTGAACCAAAACGGTTTTTTATAGCGCGAAGAATTCTATAAGACTGATTTCGATCACCCTCAAAGTATAACACAGTATCAACTATATGTTCAAGAACCTTAGGACCGGCAATATCTCCGCCTTTATTAACGTGACCAACAAGAAAAATCGGAATATTATTACTTTTCCCAACCTTTAAAAACATATTCGTTGACTCGCGTACCTGAACTATGCTACCTGAAGATGAACTAATTTCGCTGATTTGCATCGTTTGAATAGAGTCAATCATTACTAAATCGGGTTTTTCAACACTTATATAATCACATATTGCTTCAGTATCAGTTTCAGCCATTACCAAAAGATTTTCATTATCTACTTTAAGTCTTTTAGCGCGTAGTTTGATCTGAACAGCCGATTCTTCACCGGATACGTATAATATTTTCTTGGTTTTAAGTTTATCGGCAATTTGCAGTAAAATAGTTGACTTTCCTATACCGGGGTCACCGCTTAATAAAACTATGCTACCCTCAACAATTCCACCACCGAGCACCCTATCAAGTTCAGAAATACCCGTAACAGTTCTTTCTTCGGCTTCAAAAGATATCTCAGATATAGGTTTAGCGGTAGCGGAAGCAAAAATATTGCCTACAGATGCAGATATAGTTTTTTCATTATTAATAACCGTTTCTTCAAGACAGTTCCATTCACCGCAGTTATTACATCTTCCGCTCCATTTAGCACTTTGATAACCACAAATTGAGCAAACATATGCTGTTTTTATCTTCCCTGCCATTTTCAAACCTCATTCATTATATATTCTTCGATACCGGAAAATACTGCAAATGCAATTTTTCTTTGATATTTTTCATCTTTAAGCAATGCAAGTTCTATCGGATTGCTGACAAAACCACATTCAACAATAACCGACGGAATAGGAGCATTCTTCAAAAGATAAGTTGAGGAGTCGGCCATTTTCACCACTCTTTTGTTATCGTTTTGTACCAGAGTAACAATACTTTTTTGTATAGATATGCTCAAATCATGCGATAACTTATTATTGGGTGAATAAAAAACTTGAGCGCCCTTTACTCCTGTCAGAGCAAACTTATTTAAGTGAATGCTTACAAATACGGCATCGTTATTTTCTTCCATGATTTTCAAACGGTTCTTCAAATCACTTACTTTTCTTTTGGAAATGCTTACTTCAGAATTATCTTCTGTACCTGCATCGACAGTACGTGTATATATAACGTCATATCCGCAGAGAGAAAGCATCTCGCCAAGAGAAAGAGCAATAGATAAATTTATATCTTTTTCATTGGTTCCGTCAATTGCAACAGCGCCACCGTCAAATCCACCGTGACCCGCATCAATAATTATTTTTTTAGAATTCAAAATATTTGCAGATACCGGCTCAGCGTTATTTTTTGTTACCAAAGAAAAAATTGAACACAGTATAAAAACAGGCAAAACAATAACTATTATAATTTCAACCTTTTTGCTCATTTCCTACCTCCAATTATAACTTATCTGCAAAATATTTTCAAGAATTAAATATTAATAAACACATCTCTTATTCTTCAAGTAAGTTAAGCAACATTTCGTTATCAATTTGTTTATTAATTTTAATATCATTATCAATACAAAAAATCAAAATCTTATATATTTCTTCTTCTCTTTCTGGTGTAGAACGCTCGGTCAAAAACATAATTTACCTCCTTATATTTATAATTATAATTTTGACAAATAAAAGAAGATAAATACTACCTTAAATATTTTTTATTAGATTCTTTATTAGCACGAATAATACCTGCTATGCACCCTGACGTTACAGTGCATAAAAAATGAAATAAAGAAGTCAGACTAATAGAATTACCACTAACGACCACAGAAATTATAAATACGAAGATAAATAAAATTACGCCTACCAACGCACCATACAAATATCCCTTTTCGTTAATTTTTGAAACGGTAAAACTCCCGCCTAAAAATGCCCCTAAAATCAGCGCCACAGTCGCAAAAACCGCATTAAAGTATTCAGGAATATCAACGTAAGTGTAAATTACGGAACATATAAATAGCGTAACTAAAGTAGTTAAAGCTCCTATCAAAACACCGTAAGCAATATTCAAAAGGTAATTGTTTTTAAATTTTAAATCATAAGACATAAAAAATCCCCCTTGGAACAAAATATTCCAAGGGGAGAAAAAATATAACTTATTCTTCGTCTTTTTTCTTACCAAATTTCTTCTTGGCAGGTTTAACATCTGCAGGAGCTTCGTGAACGGTAAGGTTCTGGCTGATAGCCCATTTAGCTATTTTAAGCTTAGAGTGGTCAGCGCTGGATTCAATGATAATGCTGTCGTCTTTTACGGAAATTATACGACCGTAAATACCACCAATGGTAACTAATTCATCACCGGGCTGTAAAGATTCGCGCATCTGCTGTTCTTGTTTTTGTTTTTTCTTCTGAGGACGAATCATAATAAAATACATAACACCAATGATTACTACTAAATAAATGATAAGTCCAAAACCGCCACCCTTTGGGGCACCGCCTGCTGCACCTTCTGCTAAAATTCCAAACATTTAAAAATCCTCCAAAATAAATTTTATACTATTATATACCAAACTACCAAATAAATCAAGAAGAATATTAAATACGCGTACCGTAAATTTCTTCTTTTTCCTTTTTAAACTCAGCAAAACGTCCCTCTGCTAAAGCATTACGTATATCTTCCATAAGTTTATTATAGAAATATAAATTATGAAGAACGCACAAACGGTTGCAAAGCATTTCTTTGCTCTTTATCAAGTGACGGATATACGCACGTGAATATCGTCTGCATACGGGACAATCACATTTTTCATCTATTGGGCGCATATCTGTTTCATACTTATTATTATTTAGATTTATAATACCTTCGCTTGTAAAAAGATGTCCGTGTCGTGCATTACGACTAGGCATAACGCAATCAAAAAGGTCAACTCCTCTTTCAACCGCATTAAGTATATTAACAGGAGTTCCTACACCCATTAGGTATCTTATCTTATTTTCAGGCATATGAGGTGTTACGTGTTCAATAACGTCATACATAACCTCTGCAGGTTCACCCACTGCAAGACCACCGATAGCATATCCGTCTAAATCAAGCTCAGCGATTGTCTTCATGTGTTCGATACGCAAATCGTTAAATGTACATCCTTGATTAATACCAAAAAGTAGTTGTTCTTTATTTATAGTATCTTCAAGAGAATTAAGCCGTTTCATTTCAGTCTGACAGCGTTTGAGCCAACGAGTAGTTCTTTCGCACGATTCTTTTGCGTAACTATAAGGAGCAGGATTTTCTACACATTCATCAAAAGCCATAGCAATAGTCGATCCCAAATTGCTTTGTATTCTCATACTTTCTTCAGGACCCATAAAAATTCTTTTACCGTCAATATGAGAATTAAAAGATACGCCTTCTTCCGTAATTTTACGAAGAGGAGCAAGCGAAAATACCTGAAATCCACCACTATCTGTTAATATGGGGCCTTGCCACGTTGAAATTTTATGAAGACCACCGCATTTTTTTATCACTTCGTCGCCGGGACGAATATGCAAATGATAGGTATTGCTGAGCATAACCTGACATCCGACCTGTTCTAAATCTTCTGCAGAAACTGCACCCTTTATTGCCGCACTTGTAGCAACGTTCATAAAAGCAGGGGTTTTCACCACTCCTCTATTGGTATGAAACTCGCCAAGTCGCGATCTGCCTTCGGTTTTTAAAATCTTAAACATAATTATCTCCTATCGAATAAACATGGAATCGCCGAAACTGAAAAATCTGTACTTATCTTTTACAGCTTTATTATAAAATTCCATAGTAAAATCATATCCCGCAAATGCAGAAACAAGCATAATAAGCGTACTTTCAGGCAGATGGAAATTAGTAATCAAAGCATCCATACACTTAAATTCATAACCGGGATAAATAAAAATTGAAGTATCGTCTTCACATTCTTTAATTTCACCGTATTTTGTTGCAGCACTCTCAAGTGTTCGACAACTCGTTGTGCCGACACATATTACTCTACCGCCATTTTTCTTGGTGAAATTAATTTTCTCTGCAGTTTCTTTAGAAATAGAATAATGCTCTGAGTGCATATGATGGTCTGTTATTTCGTCAACTTTTACAGGTCTAAAGGTACCCAGTCCCACGTGGAGAGTTACGTAAGCAATATCTACACCCTTATTTTTTATTTTTTCCATTAGTTCCTTCGTGAAATGCAAACCCGCGGTAGGAGCCGCAGCAGAGCCTAATTCCTTTGAATAAACCGTTTGGTAACGTTCTTTATCTTTTAATTCTTCCTTAATATAATGAGGAAGCGGCATTTGTCCGATTTCATCTAAAGCAGCAAAAAAATCTTTATCACAGTTAAAATCAAGCACTCTGTTACCGTCATCCAAAACGTTAATTACTGTAGCACTTAATTTATCGCTGAATTTAAACGAATGGCCCTCTTTAGCCTTTTTGCCCGGACCGGCTATGCATTCCCATTTATTAGTTTCAAGTTGTTTTAACAAAACGAACTCAACCACTGCGCCGGTGTCGGTACGCGTACCGTATATTCGCGCAGGAAGAACCCTTGTATCATTAAGCACCAATAAATCGCCTTCATTTAAATAATCAATAATGTTTCTAAAAACATCTTCATCGCAATTTTTGTTACTTCTATCAATCAGCATAAGTCTGGAGGCATCTCTTGGTTCGATTGGCGTCTGAGCAATTAACTCCTCGGGCAAATCGTAAAAAAAATCACTTTTCTTCATATTAACTCCCACTAAAAAACAACAAATTATATTTGACAAACCATATATCGAATGGTATCATTTAAATAAGATATTAATATGATTATATTGCAAAACTGTTCTATTGGCAACAGTAAAGTTAATTTTCTTTTTAAAAATATCAAGAAAGGCATGTTTTTTATGAAAAAAAGAATATTTACAGGCGCCGCTACCGCACTTATTACCCCAATGCACAACGATGGCAGTGTTAATTTTGAAAAAATTTCACTACTCGTTGAAGAACAAATTAAAAGTGGAATTGACGCGCTTGTAATTTGTGGTACAACCGGAGAAAAATCCACTTTAAATTATAAAGAACACGTTAAAGTTATTGAATCCGCCGTAAACAGCGCAAACGGACGTGTACCAATTATTGCAGGCACAGGTTCAAATGATACGGTTTATACCGTAGAACTTTGTAAAGATGCAATTAGTTGCGGTGCCGATGCTATGCTTATGGTCACTCCCTATTATAATAAGACGTCGCAACGTGGTTTAATAACTCATTACAATTACGTTGCAGACCGAATTGACAGTCCTATTATTCTTTATAACGTTCCTTCGAGAACCGGTGTAAACATTACACCTTCAACCTATGCCGAACTTTGTAAACACCCGAATATAGTTGCTACCAAAGAGGCCAACGGAGATATTTCTTCTGTTGCTTTAACCCGTGCTTTATGTGGTGATGAACTTGACATTTATTCAGGAAATGATGACCAAATTGTTCCAATAATGTCTTTGGGAGGAATAGGTGTTATATCCGTTTTGTCAAATATAGCACCGGCACAAACGCATGATATGTGCGCCAAGTATCTTAATGGCGATACAAAAACCGCATCAGATATGCAAATATATTATTCTCAACTTATTAAGGCGCTGTTTTCTGACGTTAATCCTATTCCGGTAAAAGAAGCTATGAATATACTCGGTTATGACGTAGGGCCTTGCCGCCTTCCTCTTGTTCCTACGGAGGATAAACAGAGAAACGAACTCATAGAACAGTTAAAGTTCTGCAAATTGATAAAAGATTAGTTTATTTAAAGGATGTAAAAAAATGGTTAAAATTATATTAAACGGTTGTTTTGGCCGTATGGGCAAAGTAATAACCGAGATAGTTAAAGAAAATAATGAGTGCGAAATTGTAGCAGGAGTTGATGCTTTTTCACAGGGTCAATCCGATTTTCCCATTTATAAAAACATTGATGACGTTAAAGAAAAAGCAGACGTAATTATTGATTTCAGTAACCCATCTGCTCTTGACGATTTATTAAACTTCGCAACTAATAATAAAAGCGCTATAGTGTTGGCTACTACAGGCTATAACGATGAACAAATATCAAAAATAAAAGAATATAGCAAAAAAATCCCCGTATTCTTCACCTTTAATATGTCACTTGGAATCAATCTCTTAACAGCTTTAGCAAAGAAAGCCGCTAGTATTTTGGGCAATGATTTTGACATTGAAATTATAGAAAAGCATCATAATCAAAAACTAGATGCACCGTCAGGTACAGCTTTAATGCTTGCAAATTCTATAAACGAAGTTTTTGACGATTCACTTCAGTACGAATACGACCGTCACTCAAAGCGTCAAAAGCGTTCAAAAAAAGAAATTGGTATGCATTCGGTACGAGGCGGTACAATTGTCGGAGAACATGAAGTAATATTCGCAGGAAAGGATGAAGTGATTACCCTTTCACACTCTGCAGCATCAAGAACAGTATTTGCTAACGGTGCTGTAAAAGCGGCAATATTTATGTCAAAAAAAGAGCCTAACCTTTATGATATGAAAAGCATAATATTTTAATTTTCCACACCCCAATAGGTAAATATTGGGGTGTTTTTTTGAAAAAACATTACAAAAATGAACACAAAAATCACAAATATTAATTTTTTTGATAAATTTTCGTTGATATTTGTAATTGCTACATATAACATTTTGTGCTACAATACTTATAGTGTGAAAGATATAACTATTTGTTACTTCTAAAAGAGTATGAAAGGAAGAAATCATATGTTAAAATCAACAAGCTTCATCTTAAAAAAGATTTTAGGCATTGTTTGCGTTTTTGCAATAATTTTAGGTGCAATTTATACACCTATTGCACTAGCGGTAAAAGCAGCAAACACCGTAACCGTTACTTTTGTTGACACTTTAAACAATACCGAAAATTCTATATCCGGTACTATAGGAGATTCTTTCTCTTATCCTACCGACCCCGTGGACCAAAGCGGTGAAAAATGGTTTATGGGTTGGTATGATTCCGTTAAGTACAGAAACGAACATACTAGTGGTATTTTCGAAGACGATATCACTCTTTATTCTAAGTGGTTATCTGAATTTAAAAGTATCAACCAAACGTTCGAAGCTTATAACAAAGAATCTTACACTGTAAAAGATACCGACGGCGATCTTTCAAAGAGTAACCGTAACTACTTCTTTGAGGGTATGACCAAGCAGTCTGAAGTTACATATAACAATAGCGGATATGCTATCAAGATGGCCTGGGACAGCACTATGACAAAGGTTGCTGATGACCCATCCACTTATAATGCAGCAAACCGTTACAAAACTATGGATGCAAAAGTATATTTGTGCGAAGGTCTTGAAAACAACGTTCCATATAACGTTACTTTTAAATATAAAGTAGAAAAAGCCGACACCGCTGTATCCCTTAACGTTTATTCTGCAATGGGTACTAACATTTGGGGTCATGGTAAAGCTTACGGTAGCGTTGCCCTTAATACTGCTTCTAACGAATGGCAGGAAGGCACATTCAATTTCACAGTTTCTTATGCAACCACGGAAATTGACAACAACGCTATGTTCTTCTACTTCAAACCTGCAGAAAATAAAGACTACGTAATATATCTTGACGACGTTGTATTTACCCCCCTTCTCAAACCAAACGAATCTTCCGTTACCTTTAATACTAACAACGAAGAAGATAATATCACCTTAAGCGGCAAACGTGGCGAAACATTTACCGCTCCTGAAGTTAAATATGGTGACAGAGAGTTTTTAGGTTGGTATGCTGATGCAGAGTTCACCACTCCTTTCGAATCAACCACTTTCCAAAGAAATTCTGTTGTTGCTTACGCAAAATGGGGTAATGCTCCTATCTCCTTTAAAACTCCTCCTATGACCGATGCTTTAATGTTGCGTGCTGTTTATACACTCTTCTACAAAGAGGGCGAAGGCGTTGGTGTTAATGATAACTATGCATTAAACTTCTTACACGATGGTGACGCTACATACCACTTCTCTGCCGATCCTGAACCAATTAAGTTCTCACAGAGAGCAACTAACATAGATAACACCATAAAAATCGCCAAGAAAGTAAACAACGGCTCTTTATATAAAGTAACGTATATGACACGTTCCGGAGAAAACAGCGAAAGCAACTTCTCAATTAAGCTTATTACTGCTGACAATAACATTTGGACCGCAGGACGCGTTTCTTATGACGATACCGCAGTTACCGTTAAAGCAGACCAAAAAGAATGGGTTAAGCAAACGGTTTACGTAATTCCTTCTTTCACAGTTGAAACAGCTAACTATTTGTATTTACAGTTCAACAGCCTTGACATAACCGACTCAGCATACGTTGACGGCTACGTTGATAACGTGCTTGTGGAAGAAGTGACAGGTGATATTCTTTACTTTGAAACAAATTCACCGTTTGCTCGTGACGTTGTTGTTTCAGGTAAAGCAGGTGATGCTTTTGAGCTTCCTACCGTTGAAAATCCCTCCGCTCCTTTACTTGGTTGGTACGTTGACGCAACTTTGACTACTCCATTTACTGCCACTACCATTCCCGAAGGCTTTACAACTGTTTATGCTAAATGGGGCAATCAGATAATGACCTTCGAAAACTATCCTTATGAATTCACAAGACGCGCTCCCTTTACATTATCTATAAAGAACGGCAAGAACTTAGGTCAAAATGACGATTACGTTCTCAATTTCAAATACGATGCCGATGCAACCTATCAGTCGTCTATGGATAGCGCGCCTATTAAATATTCACAAAGATTTAACACACAGGATAACGTTGCGCGAATTGGCAAAGTCGATATGGGCAAAGTTTATATGCTTACATATTATAGAAAAGCATCTGCTGATACTAATGCAGATTATTCAATCACAGTATCAACCGGCAGTGACAACGTTTGGGATGCCAACTACATTAAATATTACGGTGCTAAAGTAATTGCTGAGCATGAAAACAAAGATTGGGTTAAAGAATCCGTTTACTTTATGCCAAGCTTTACCAATGCTAAATGTAATTTACTTTATTTACAGTTAAACTGTACCGATAATGCCGACTCTTGCTACGTTGATGCTTACATAGATAGCGTTTATTTTGAAGAAGTTAGCGAAAATATGATTTATCTTAACGGAAACGGCTTGAACGCTAAAGATAGCATTATCATAGGTAAAGTTGGTGATAAGGTTGAACTCACTACTCCAACCAACGGCAGAGATTCTTTCCTTGGTTGGTTTACCGATAAAGAGTGTACTATTCCTTATACCGATAATACTATTAAAGAAGGCGTTACTGTTGTTTATGCTAAATGGGGTCCCGGACCTATGGCATTCGATACGTATAAGTTAAACTTTAATACCTCAACGGTAGTTCAGTTTGGTGCAACAATGCGTATCACCGAAAAAGAAGGATATGGATATGATGACGATTATACCCTTACTCTTGATTTTAAAGGTGACGACCTCTACCCCACTACCGACGGTTCGATTTCTTATATGTATAGTCGCGGATCATCTACTCACTCCGCTAAATTAGGAACAGCAACAAACGCTACTCTTTATAGAATCACTTACGTTTATAGAATAAACAAAGCAACCGTTGACTTTAAGATGAGATTGATGTCAGCATCTTCGGCAAACCTTTGGTCAGGTAGCAAAGTAATTTACACAACTGAATTTACTCCCGATAGAAAGAAACTCGGTGAGTGGCAAGAAGTTTCAGTTATATATGCAACCAACTTTACGAAAGATAGCGCCGGCAAAGATAATAACGGTATATACTTCAACTTCGAATTGATAGGCGCAGAAGCATCAAGCAGAGTAAACGTTGATATTGATAACGTTTTAATCGAAGAAATTGACGGTTCTTATGTTTACTTCGACCATACCGAAGGTAAAGATGCTGAATTGCTCGTTGGTAAAGAAGGCGATAAAATAGCTCACACCAAAAAGCCTACATACTTTGGCTTCGACTTTACAGGTTGGTTCCTCGATTCGGAATGTACTGTTCCCTTTACTCAGAAAACCTTTGATGCAAACACTAAATTAATAGTATTTGCAGGTTGGAAACCCTCAGACACAGTAACCTACTCGTTCGAAAAATACAATATTCCCCACAGAGGCGAAATTGTAGGACGTGTTCAAAGACGTGAAGCTGCACAAATAACATTTGCAAATGCTCGTACAGGCAATAAAGTTATCGAAATAAAGAGAGCGCCTGATTATACTGATTTTTGCTACTTTATAGTTGCGCAGGATGAAACACCGTTTAAAATCGAAGCAGATAGCGATTACGTTATAACTGTACATTATTACATTAAAAAACACGCTCCCGGTGGCGCATACATAAAGATACACAATGCATACGGCCTTAACTTCTATGCAGCTCGTACAGATAGAGAAAGCGCTAAAATTTCCACTTCTGAAAAATCAGGTGTATGGCATTCAGCAACCTTCTTAATTTCGGGCAAAAAACTTGCTGACCCCAACGCTAACGGTATTTACTTCAGCCTATCAGGTGGCGCAGGCGGTATCTACTATTTTGATGACGTAGTTATTAAACGTGTACCGAAAGGCAGCACAGCAATTATAATTGACAGTGACGGCTGTCCCGGTATGAAGACTGACGTTATCGGCAAACCCGGCACAAGCTTTGCAAGTAAATTACCCGAAAACCCAACCTACGAAGGTAAGCATTTCAAAGGTTATTTCATAATGAACGCAGACGGCACTTTACAAGAATTAAAGCGCGAGGATATGAAGCTTGGTAAAGAAAGTTATATTGTTTACGCTCGTTTCCTTGATCAAAAGGTTGTTGAAAACTTTGATACAGGCGCATACGCTATGCAAGCAAATAAATACGGTACATTAAAGATTTTCGATTATGACTTTGAAATTTACGATAGTACACAACCCGGAAATTCCAAGGATAACGTAACAAGCGGAGACTTCTCATTACATAGAAAAGGCGAATCTCCGTACAACGAAGCAGCAATTCTTTTGACACTTGGTAACGATATTGCGCCAGATACACGTTATACAGTTTCATTCAAAGTAAAAATGGGACAACACAAACATACTGAAGGCGCTTTAAAGGTAGTTTCAAGTAGAAGTTGTTATTATCCATGGGATACTATGGGCGATTTCTACCCCGTTGTTGCCGTAGCAGATTTGGTTGACGGACAATGGCACGAAGTATCCTATACATATAACTCTGTAGAAGGCTTTGCTTCTATTATGGTACCCGGTGACATCGAGCTATTTATTGACGACGTAACGTTTACTGTTGCTGATGGTGTTCCTCTTTCTACACCAATTAACTTTACCGAGCACGTAATTGGCACTTCAGAGCAGGCATTAACAATTGATATCGCAACTATTATTGATTCCTCCTTAACCGGCGGTTCTATGCTTTGGATATTCATTATCTGCGGCGCAGTTGTAGTACTAATAGCCGCAGGTTGCATCTTCTTTTTCATCAAGAAAAAGAATGCAAAGAAAATATAAGAAAGGAAGGTAATAAATAATGAAAACTAATTTTAAAAGTATAATTTGCTTAATACTCGCAATAGCATTTATTGCCTCCCTTGCAGGCTGCGCAGGTAAAAGTGTGCCTTCCAGTGTAGATTCTGACGGATATTTCGTTTACTCTATAGTAAGACCCGGTGAAAACGGCGATGCTAAAATCGCTGATGCCGCAAAAATCATTCGTACCGCGATTAAAGACAATTTTGACGTTTCAGTAAGCTTTTTAAAAGACGTTACCGTAGAAGATTACGACAATAACTACGAAATCCTTGTAGGTGAAACTAACCGTGAAGAGAGCTCAATTGCTATTAAGCGTTTAGAAGCCAACAGAATCGCAAACTATAACGACTTTATTGTTAAGGTAATTAACGATAAAATCTGCATCTATTCTAAAAACCTTACTGTTTTGAACTATGCTTGTCAGTGGTTTGCAGATACTTTTTGTAAAGATCTTGAATCTTGGGGAAAACTTAAATCAAACTATGAATTTATTTATGAACACACAGGCGACATTGCAGTTGTTCCCAACCACGTTTCCGATAACGAAATAGGTGTTTATCACGTAGTACTCCCCCGCTATGCTTCTTACTTATACGGAATGGTTGCTGAAGACCTTGTTAAATACCACCAGGATTTAGGTTACGTTCCTCAAATGTTTGAAGATATTATCGACAAAGAGCAAGAATACGAAATCCTTATCGGCGACTGTGACAGAGAAGCTTCTAAATCGGTTACTGCGCAGGGTGATAACTTCGTTATTAAAGTCATTGGTAAAAAGATTGTTATCAAAGGCGGTAACGACCTTGCCACCCGTGAAGGTGCTTTGTATCTTTTCGAAGAAATCAAAAAGAGCAGTGAAAGCGGTCAAGGTTTTAATTGGTCTGACGGTCATACCATTAACGGTAAATACGTGGGCGACCAACCCGATGACTACACTTTGAATTGGTATGATGAGTTCGAAGCTACAAATATCAACTATGATAAGTGGAGCGATTATTTAAACTACGCCAACACTACAACACACGATTCGCAAAACGGCGGTACTCTTTTTTGGTACAACTGCTACGGCGAATCTAAGTACACAGGTCCTAACCTACAGAATTTGATGTATCAAAGTGACGGTAATCTTCACCTTTGCACACAAAACCTTGACGGCAAAAACTTCGCAGGCGCGCTTATTTCCACAAGTACCACTATGATATATCGTTACGGTCTTATAGAAATTCGCGAAAAGTTTGCTGATGAACCCGCCGCATGCTCATTGTGGCAAAACGGCGCTAATACAAGTAGCGATCTTTTCAAACATTGGACTATTGCAGGTCTTAACCAAGACAGGTCCAGTATGACCGAAATGGATATTTTCGAAGATTACGGACAGCTCAACTACTTCACAAGTACTCTTCATAAATGGTGGTCTCAGGTTAGAGTTGACGGTACTCGTGTAGCAAGCGGTCACTCTTCTCTTTCCGGTATTGCAAAATACCATGCAGACGACAACAACGTAAAACAGGTGTATGACACTGAAAGATACGGTGACAAATTAAACGATACTTACCATACAATGTCTTGCTACTGGGATGGTACACAAATCAGATTTGCTATTGACGGTAAGAGTTATTTAACTGTTAACTATTTGGATGCAAATACCTCTGCCTCAAGTTACTGTCTTATGGACTACCTTATTATGAGTTGTCGTATGTCACAGGGTGGTTACTGTTCTGTTAACTACGATAACGACGTTCACCCCAAGCTTATAGAAGCTAAGGTTGATTACGTTAGAATTTATCAACGCGAAGATCAAAATTCACAAATGCTTACTACAACAACCGAAAAGAAACCTGATAATAGAGTTATAACGGTTCAGTACCCTAATAATGATTTAGGCAACAATTATTAACCATAAGCACGTTATTAAAAAGCGCCTCAAAAGTTTTACCTTTTGAGGCGCTTATATTTTTATTTAATCAAATAAATCATTCATTAGATTATCTATTTTGTTTTTTCGTTTTAAGGTTTCATCAGTGTCATTGTCTATTGATATAACGTCCCCTTCTTTCGCCGAACCAAGCAAAATTTTCGGGATATTAACGAAGTTTCCTTCATCAATTTCAACAACGGCGTATTCTCCCTCAAATCTATCAATTATCACTTTCATATTATCACTCCGGTTTACAAATACCGCATTTTGTATAGCCTTGCTTTTCAAGATTAGCCATGCTATCATTTACAGTTTGTTTATTATAATCGCTAATTGAATTTACAGCCCTACAGTCGGGATAATGAATTTTTTTACTGTTAGTATTAAGAACATAAATATTAACCGCCACAGCTGATTCTGTGTTATCTAAAGATTCATCTTTAATAATATTTTTATCGTTTTCAATACTAATATTGTTTCCGTCGGTGACCACAACGATATTTCCGTTATTTTCGGTAATATAATACTCCACTTTAGATCTTTTCAACTTATCAATGGTTTCTTTATGGGGATGACCGTAATCATTCCCTTTACCACAAGATATCACAGCATATTTAGGCGAAGTTTTATGTAAAAAATTATCAGAGGTAGACGAAGAACTGCCGTGATGCCCAACCTTTAATACGTCGCATGAAATATCACCTGATAATTCTTTTTCAACTTCTTCCTCAGCGTCACCCGTAAATATAAAACTTCTGCTTTTATACTTAAGTAACATAACAACCGAATAGTTATTAAGGTTAGAATACTCATCTTTAACCGGAGAAAGAACCGTCAAAGATAAATCGTTATCATCTATAATTTTTAAATCTTTTTTGGCTGTAGTGATTTTTAAGCCTTTATTTTTAATTGTCAAAAGTAAATTTTCAAAGGTTTTAGTATTTGTTGAAACTTTAGGCATATAAATATTATCGACATTAAACGCATTTATTACGTCTGCAAGGCCGCCAATATGGTCGGAATGAGGATGAGTTCCCACTACGCGAGAAATCGTCCTATAACCCAATTTTTCGATATATTTAATTACACTTTGAGAATATTTTTTCTCACCCGCATCTATAAGCAAAGTTTCATTATTCGGAAGTTCAACAAAAATCGAATCACCCTGACCAACGTCTATGTAATGAACCTTCAAATTTGCAGAAATTTCATTTTTATCTCTTAGAGGCTCGCTGCCGTCAGTACTGATATTATTTTTATCGTCAAAATTGCTTTGTGAAGAAAAATCTGACGAAGAAGTTAATTCCGAATTATTGTTATTATCGGAACAACCACAACAAAACAACATAAAACAACATATCGTTAAGCATATAATTTTTTTAAATTTCATATCTTCACCCTTATTTATTGTAACAAAAAAGACCTTGCACTGCAAGGTCTTTTGAAGTTAAAAATTTTAATCAGATTATGCGAACACGAACAACGCCATCAATCTCTTTAAGGTGTTTTTCAACAGCATCCATATCACATTCATTAACGTCAAGCATTGTGTAAGCAATATCGCCTCTCGATTTATTAAGGAGGTTTTCAATATTTACATTATCTTTAGCAACGATAGTAGTAATAGCAGTAAGCATATTAGGTACGTTCTTATGAATAATACAAATTCTGTGATCACCGCTCTTAGGCATAGAAATATTGGGAAGGTTAACAGAATTAACAATATTACCGTTTTCGATATAATCTACGAGTTGTTTTGCAGCCATTACCGCACAGTTATCTTCAGATTCAGGAGTAGAAGCACCAAGGTGAGGAATACAAATTACACCGTTAACACCAATCATTTCATCCGTGGGGAAGTCAACAACGTAAGAAGCAACTTTACCCTGTTCAAGAGCAACGATCATATCGGTGCTGTTTACAAGACCGTCTCTTGCAAAATTAAGAATTCGAACGCCATCTTTCATTTTAGCAAGTGCTGCAGCATTAACGGTATCCTTAGTATCTTTTGTAAGCGGAATGTGAAGAGAGATATAATCGCAATTTTCGAAAATTTCGTTAATATCGGAAGCGCGATTAATATGATGAGAAAGGTTCCAAGCATTCTGTAAAGAAAGATAAGGATCATAACCGTAAACCTTCATACCAAGCTGATTAGCAGCATTAGCAACAAGAACGCCGATAGCGCCAAGACCGATAACACCAAGTTTTTTGCCTCTGATTTCAGGACCAACGAAAGCGCCTTTTCCCTTCTCAACCATTTTTCCAACCTGATCGCCATTACCCTTTAAGGTCTTAGCCCATTCAATAGCAGGAAGAACGCGACGAGAAGAAATAAGAAGACCTAAAAGAACAAGTTCTTTAACAGCATTTGCATTAGCACCGGGTGTATTGAACACTACGATACCTTCATCGGTGCAACGTTCAATCGGTATATTATTGGTACCTGCACCTGCTCTTGCAATAGCGAGAAGAGAATCGTCAAACTGTTCCTCGTGAAGAGCAGCAGAACGAACGATAGCGCCGACAGGAGCTGCTACGTCGTCCCCTATGGTATATTTTTCATCGAAATTATCTAATCCGATTTTTGCAATTTTATTATAAGTTTTAATAGGATACATTATGCGTTCTCCTCTTCAAATTTCTTCATAAATTCAACAAGTTTTTTAACACCGTCAACAGGCATAGCGTTATAAATGGATGCACGCATACCACCAACGCTTCTGTGACCCTTAAGGTTAACAAAACCTGCAGCCTTGGATTCTTTAACAAACTTAGCATCGAGTTCCTCGTTACCGGTAATGAAAGGAACGTTCATAAGAGAACGGTCTTCGGGAACAACGGTACCCTTGAACATTTTGCTGTTATCAAGGAAATCATAGAGAATAGCAGCTTTTTCACTGTTAATTTTTCTCATATAATCAAGTCCGCCGATTTTCTTGATCCACTTAAATATAAGACCCGCAATATAAATAGTATAGCAAGGAGGTGTATTAAACATCGAACCGTTTTCGGAATGTGTCTGATAGTTAAGCATTGTAGGAGTAATATCCATAGCATTGCCAATAAGGTCGTTTCTGATAATTACGATGGTAAGACCGGCAGGAGCAACGTTCTTCTGAGCACCTGCGTAAAGAATACCAAACTTAGAAACGTCGATAGGCTCTGAAAGTATACAACTGGAAATATCGGCTACGAGCGGAACGTCACCTGTTTCAGGAAGATTCTGCCACTTGGTACCATAAATAGTATTGTTCATACAGATATGAACGTAGTCTGCTTCGGGGTCAATCATATCGGGAGTAATCTTAGGAATATAAGAGAAGGTCTTATCTTCGGAAGATGCGATTACGCGAGCATTACCGTAACGAGCAGCTTCTTTATATGCTTTTTTAGCCCACTGACCAGTAACTACGAAATCAGCCTTTTTATTTTTGTTCATAAGATTCATAGGAACCATTGCGAACTGAGTAGATGCGCCGCCTTGTAAGAAAAGAACGGTATAGTTATCAGGAATATTCATAATTTCGCGAAGATCTGCTTCAGCTTCGTCGATAATTGCCTGATATTCTTTAGAACGGTGAGACATTTCCATTACGGATTGTCCGCTTGTTCCATATTCGAGCATTTCTGCTGCTGCGGTTTTAAGAACCTCTTCCGGTAACATAGAAGGACCGGCACTAAAATTATAAACTCTTGACATTGGTAATTCCTCCAAAATTCAAATTATGTTACCATTATATACACTTAATTTCAATTTGTCAACTACTTTGTGACAAATTTGTCAATATTTTTTCGAATTCGCTTTTACACATTAAACGTGTTTGTTATTTTCTTAACATATGTAGTAAAAAGTGTAGCCACACAAGCTAGTGTAGCTACATTCATTTATTGTTTTTTGAAAACAATAATCTTCGTATCATAATCTGCAGAAAGTTGATATGGTATTCCCGATGACATAAGTATTTCACCGCGATAGCTCTTCCCTGTTTTTTCATCCATATAAACTCCGTCAGATTCCAAGCCCTTAAGTTTCAAATAATACACGGGAGAGTTTGGAACGGCTCTCAAAACAAAATTTGAAACAATTATGGTGTTTCTATCTTCAGAAACAAATTCATTACTGCAAAAATAATTATTGTCAGGAGTTACCAAACGATATAGTTCTCCTTTATGGAAAACCTCACCATACTTTTTATATGTCTTGATTTGTTCTTTAACAACGTCAATTTCAGCATCAGTCAATTTATTCAAGTCAAGTTCATAACCAAATTGACCAACCATAGCGGTATAACCTCTAGTTTGAACAGGAGTAGTTCTGCCGACCTGATGGTTAGGAACAATAGAAACGTGAGCACCCATGGCAGAATACGGATAACACATACTTGTACCATATTGAATATAAATTCTTTCAAGCGCATCCGTATCATCACTGGTCCAGGTCTGCGGCATGTAGAAAAGCATACCGGGGTCAAAACGCGCACCGCCTGAACTGCAAGATTCAAACAAAACGTCAGGAAATGCTTTTGTAATCTTTTCAAGTATTGAATAAAGTCCTAAAATATATCTATGGAAAAATTCGCCCTGTCGTTCTGCAGGAAGTAATGCAGAGCCAATATTACTCATGGTTCTGTTATAATCCCATTTAACGTATTCAATATTAACCGTGGATAAGTTTTCGTATAGACAGTTATATATGTAGTCACATACGTCTTGACGCGATAAATCAAGAACCAACTGATTTCTGCCTTCGCTTCTTATTCTTCCTTCAGAATGAATGCACCAATCCGGATGTGCTCGATAACAATCGCTGTCAGGAGAAACCATTTCGGGTTCAAACCAAAGACCAAATTTCATTCCGAGTTCATTAACTTTTGAGGCAAGTTGCGTAAGACCACCGGGAAGTTTTCCCTTATTAACGTACCAATCTCCAAGAGAACAGTTATCGCTGTTTCTCTTTCCAAACCAACCGTCGTCAAGAACCAAAAGTTCAACGCCAACCTGAGAAGCCTTTCTTGCAATATTCAATATCTTCTCTTCATCAAAATTAAAATAGGTTGCTTCCCAGTTGTTAATTAAAACGTATCTTTCTTTATCGCGGAATTTTCCTCTACACAGTCTTGTTCTGTACAATTTATGATATATGCGTGACATTCCGCCCAAACCTTTATCGGAATAAACAAGCACAGCTTCAGGAGAGGCGAATTCTTCACCGTTTTTCAAAATCCATTCAAAACCAAAAGGGTTAATACCCAAAAAAGCACGACAAGTATTATAAGGATCTACCTCTACTCCTGCTGTAAAATTACCACTGTAAACAAGGTTAAAACCATAAGCATTTCCACTGTTTTCATCTGTATTTTTTTCAACAAGAGCAAAAAACGGATTATGCTGTGCCGAACTGTTACCTCTCGCACTGTCAACCATTTGTTTTCCCGTCATAACAGGCACACGTTCAGGATGGCGTTCTCTTGCCCATGCACCGGGCAAATGGATGTAATCATATTGAGCTTCTTTGAAATCAATAACAGCGGAAAGTACGGAATCTAGTCTTACATCATCCTTACTGTTATTAATTATCTTAACACTTCTTGTTATAGCATCAAGTTCATCATAAACGGTATAAATGAGAACGATCTTAAGATCGGTTAAACTATCCTTTAAAGTAAGTTCTAAAGTTTGCGCTTCATCTTCGTTTTCAACGTAGGTCGCAGGAAGACCGTTTATTTCTTTTTTGCCATTATAAATAACGTGAGAATCATATTCAAGTTCTGTTATGAAAGAACCGTTTTTATAAGTCGCGTGAAAAGCAGGCGTTCTCTGATCGGTATTACCAAAGGTACTGTATTCCATAGGCAAACAATCTCTAGATAGAGCAATATCCTTATAATCACTGGCGCACATATTCCTTCTGTATTTCATAACGTCAAGAAACATATCGTAATCCAAATCGTTAAATTCAAGTTTTTTGCCCCAATAAAGATGAACAAGGAATTTTTCCTTTAAAAAACCGAATATATAGCTCGTATTATTACTTTTAAGGTGAAAAATCATCTTATCCTTATCAAAAGAAATCATAAAAATACCTCCAAAACACAAAACAACTAAAAGTAAAATGCTTTTAATCAATTATACATTAAAACATAAAAAATAACAACAATAAAATTTATAGAAATAAAGCAAAAATAGGTTGACAAATCCCGTTTGGTATGCTATACTCTTTAGAGTCCACGGAGAGGTGTCCGAGTGGTTTAAGGAGCTGGTCTTGAAAACCAGTGACTCGCAAGAGCCAAGGGTTCGAATCCCTTCCTCTCCGCCACACCTTTTCTATATATTGCGTTAAAACCGTATATCATTTGGAGTAGTACTCAAGTGGTGACGAGGCGCCCCTGCTAAGGGCGTAGGTCGGGTAACCGGCGCGAGAGTTCAAGTCTCTCCTACTCCGCCAGAATCGACAAGTTTCAACAGAAACTTGTCGATTTTACTTTTTAACTATTCATCAACCATAGACAAAAAAGTTGACATATTTAAAATTATACAGTAAAATTGCATCAACGAGGCTTTTTAGCAAATGCATATATATTGTAATAAATCAACTATTTTAGAAGTTACTGCTTTCATTTCGTAAAATAAAAAACTATAAATATATAGAAAAAAAAGAGGGATTTTAATGTTATATGAAAAGAAAATTAACAATTTAGAATATATGGCATTAGAACACCTCGCCAGACCCTCTTTCATTCATTTTCACAACGAGGTCGAGCTAATAATCAACATGGGCAGAGGCGCTAAAGCTGATGTGTATATTAATGCCAAAAAATATAATTTACATAACGAAGGCGATGCAATAATTGTCTGCCCCGGTCAAGTTCACTCCTTTGAAACCATATCTGACGGACTCTTTTTTGCATTTATTTTTCCTGTCGAATATATACCCAGACTTAAAAAGACTTTTCTCACTTCTCAAGCCGAAAACCCACTTTTCAATATTGACGAAATAGGTATGAGAGACGTTATAATGAGTTTTTGGAAGCAAAACGGAGATTTTTGCTTATGCGAAGTAAAGCACACCCATTCAAGTTTAATTATAGGCTATATAAACATTATGATGGCTTACATTTATAAAAATCTCAAATTTATCGAATCAGACAAAGACATAACAATTATCAACAAAATCATCCTTTATCTGACTGAAAACTATACCGAACAAATAATACTTAAAGATATATCCGATACCTTTAAACTACCTCATTCGGTTATATCAAAAACTTTTAATTCAGCAACCGGAATTACCATACCGTCATTCATTAACTGGATTCGTTCAACAAACGCTGCTGAATTGCTCACTACAACCGATAACACTATTACTACCATTTCTTCCGAGGTAGGATTTAGAACAATCCGTAATTTCAACAGATCCTTTTATGAATTTTACGGTCAGACTCCGAGTGAATATCGAGATATTCACAAATAATTATTGACTCTTACCCTTTTTTAAAATTAGATTTCCATGACAACGGCAAAGAATACGAACTTTTCAACGATACTGCAAACGTAACAATCCCCTGCCATTTAAACTGGGTAAGAGCCTCTGCCGCAGCGGATTTACTGGTAAGCAGTAATAAAAACATCACCGAAATCGCCTACTCGGTAGGATTTGGTACCATAAGAAGTTTTAACAGAGCTTTCACCGAATTTTACGGTTTTACACCATAAAAATACAAAAAAATGAATAAATAAAAGTCGGTCAAAAGACCGACTTTTTATTTTAACGTTTCGCTATTATTTATAACGGACGAGCTATATAAAAACAGAACGTCCTTATCCTCAAAATCAATATAATTATCCAATGTTTTTGAAGAGAGATATCTAATATCAACAAGTGTAATTTTACTATAGCCTTTAAGCATCAAGGGGGCAATACTACTGGTAAAAGAATCTCTGAATATAATCAATTCTTTACCGAAGTTATCGGTTTTATTTTCTATCGTCAAAAGCGAAACGGGACCCGAAAGATACATCTCATAAGGGTCAACGCCGTTAAGTTTTTCTAAATCGTAAACATCTTCATATTTTTGACTTTCATAGTTATAAACAACTGCATCGGAAATAGAATCGTCAAGCACGTACTTAATGTTGTCAGGAGGCAAATCAAGTCCTAACTGACCGTGATATACGCCGTAAAAATCCTTGTTTGTATCAACAATTACCCTTTCACTGTCAACTATTTGTGCATTCATAGATTCAAGAAGTTTATCAGCAACCTTGCCGATATTTTCCTGCTTCCAATGAGAGTCTGTTCTATAAAAATCGTCAAGAGTAAGCAAATCCGATATATCAATATATTCGGCAAATTCGCAGCCGTCTTTAAGAGTTTTAATCAGCAATTCATAATCTAATAAAAGTTTACCCTTTTTGTCTGCCAAATAATAATTTTTATCAGGAATAACCGACAAGTAAACGTTATTGCTATCGTTTAAATACCTGTTATTAATATCCGAAAAAATATTTGCCGCACGAATGGCCGAATCGGTCGAAGTCGGATAATCAATTTTAAATATATGATTTTCCGATAGGAACAAATCATTGGTATCCTTTTGCCCGAAAACGTTCAAAGCGGTTAAACTTTTAAGAGCTCTGAATTTATCACGAAGTGGAAATTGATCAAGGGAATACGACTCAAAATCGGTCATAAACGTTCTATCCTTAACAGTTTGCATACTAACCTTCGGAAACTGTTTTAGAGGTCTGCGCTCAGTGTCAGATACGTCTTTGTCAGGCAAAACCAGTGAACCTAGTGCAAATCCAAATACAAGAATGGAGGCAAGTATAACTATCAATGAACTTCTTAATTTTTTCATATAACGTCAGCCTCCTAAAATCTAAAATACAAAAACGGATTAAATGAACCGTCAATAAGATATGCCGTACAAATCGCCAGTAACACAAGCACGGCTATCGGTTCAACAACGTCAAGTATAACCGAAACGGCATTTTTCCCATTAAGACAACAATATACCTTTTGGGGCAACGGCGTACTACCAATTACTCCAAGTATTAAAACAACCGCAAAACTTGCCAGATAATAAAGCGTTTCCGTATTATATAAAGGAATTCCTCCCGCACCAAAAAGACCGCCTATCGAAGAAAAGCCTTCTTTTAATGATACTGAATCAAAAATCACAAAACTCATCATTACTAAAAACAAAACGTATATATGGTTTATACCTTTGATTTTAGAAACTATTTTAAGCAAGAACGTTTTTTCAGCAATAAGAAGAACTGCAAAAAATAGTCCCCAAACAACGAAATTCCAAGCGGCGCCGTGCCATAGTCCCGTTGCCATCCATACAACGAAAATGTTAAAGAACCAGCGAAGTTTTGAAACTCTGTTTCCACCTAAAGGGATATACAGATAATCTCTGAACCAACTTCCAAGCGACATATGCCAACGTCTCCAAAACTCAGTTATGGATGCAGAAATGTACGGATAATTAAAGTTTTCAAGAAAATCAAATCCAAAAATCTTACCAAGACCGATGGCCATATCGCTATAACCCGAAAAATCGAAATATACGTGAAGCATATACGCAACGGCATACATCCAGTAAAACAGAACAGTCTTATTATCGGTTGCCTTAAAAATCGAAACAAGTTCTCCTAAAACGTTAGCAATGAGAATTTTTTTAGATAATCCGACCACAAATCTCTTAACGCCGTCGGATATCTTCTCAAGAGAAATATCTCTTTTCTCAAGCTGAGCAGCAACGTCACTATATCTTACAATAGGGCCTGCAATAAGTTGCGGAAACATTGCGATATAGGCGGCTAAATTTATATAATTTCTTTGAGCAGGTACATCCCCTCTATAAACGTCCACAGCATAACTGAGAATTTGAAAAGTATAAAAACTAATACCTATAGGTAATGCTATTTTTAATAAGGGTACAGAAAGTCCCGTTACCAAATTAAAGTTTTCTATAAAGAAGTCAGCGTATTTACAGTAAGCAAGTAATAAAAGACTGACTAAAATTGAAGCGGTCAAAAAAACTTTTGACCGCTTTTTGTTTTTATATTTTTCAATAAGCAAGCCAAATACGTACCCTTGAGTTATAGAAAATAACATAAAGAATAAATATTTAGGCTCACCCCATCCGTAAAAAAACAAACTGGAAAGCATAAACACAGCATTTTTAAAACGGAATGGTACAGCAAAATATAGAATTAGTACTAGTGGAAGAAAATAGAAGAGAAACGGAATGCTTGAAAATAACAAAACGTTTCCTCCTTTAAAATTTACGCAGTGATAGCCTGATCAACCACTATCTTAGCCTGAGGATAAGCCTCGGTAAGATGTGTAGAGAAGCTAGTAACAATCTGTTCGTTACCGTAGAAAGCTACAACATAAAGATCATCAACAGTAGCGATAACGAGTTTCTCGGGGAATCCACACATCCATTGTCTGTTATCGATATTGGTTTTAATTTCGTTTATAAGAGTTTCGTTGTTATTGTAATCAACAACGTGATATGCACCGCAAGTAAAGGTGTTAGCGTTCATCATGTGAACGAGAGATGCAGCGCTGTCAATCTTATCTATAGAAGCAGCAGGAAAAGCAAGTGTTGCATCAATTGCCTCAGCATCGGTAATTGCAAACACACCGGGCATATCCATCTTATTATTTTCTTCGCTGAAGTCACCGCCAACAACGGCAAAACGTTCATCATCGCCAAACTTGTCCCATACGTTCTGAAGAAGTTCAACAGGATCCTTAATTTCAGTAGTAGGAGCCTTATCTCCACAACCTGTCAATGAGAAAACAAAAAGGGTGGCTAAAAGAATTGCTAAAAGTTTTTTCATAAAAAAGTACCTCCAAAATTTACTCTAAAGCGATTATATCATATTCATTCACAAAAATAAAGAACAATTTGTTAATTTTACAAAACCCTTAAACCTTTTGGGTAGTGATTTTTGGCAATACCGTTTGAAATCTTAACTCCGCCGACTGAACATCCACAAACAGTAACAACCGCCCAACCGTCACAAAAATCCGTTTCAAATCCCTCTCCATGAAGATATTTAGACAATTCTTTTGAATCTACGGACAGTTCGATTTTGTTCTTAAAATCTTTTCCAAAAGCAGAAAAAAACTGATGATGAGGCAAAATGTAATTCTTTTTTATTTCTCCGACCATTACGCCAACCGAAAACGCTTTTAAGCTTTGAATTTCAAAATCAGCAGAGAAATAAAATACTTTGTTTTCTTTTACGTAAAAAGATTGGTCATCATAATCTTTCAAAGTTTTATTCAAAAATTCTTTTAAAGTACTGTCAAGTTTATTATTCTTCTTTAGAAAAGAATTATATTCATCAGAAGGCGAAATATTTTTCAAAACTGCCATAAACTGACCTTCACCCGCATTTTTATGCGGATAAAAGCGTCTGCAATAGGATATATTTTTATTCCTGCAACCATCAAAAAATATGCCGTCCTCTGTATTTTCCCGTACCCTTTTATTGACGGGTATCAATTCAAAATCTGAATGATTAGCCAAAAAATCATCAATAACCTTTTCATTTTCTTCCAAGGAAAAGGTACAGGTCGCATATATAACGTAACCGCCGTTTTTAACACATTTAACCGCATTTTCCAGAATATCGGATTGTCGCATAGCACACATTGTTACGTTATCGGTTGACCATTCCGAAACGGCAGTATCATCCTTTCTAAACATACCTTCACCTGAACAAGGCGCATCCACCATTACCAAATCAAACGTATTTTGAAAAGTGTTTGCAAGACGTGCCGTATCCATACAAGTTGTTATACAATTCTTTAGTCCCAAGCGTTCAATATTGCCTGTTAAAATCTTGCATCGGTTCATAACTATTTCGTTAGATACAAGAACACCGTTTTTACCGAGTTTATTTTTAAGTTGAGTGCTTTTGCCACCCGGAGCGGCGCACATATCAAGTATCTTCCAGTCGGGAGAAATATCTACACATTCGGCAGGAGCCATTGCGGCAGGCTCTTGTACGTATATCATACCAGCGTGATGAAAAGGATGATTTCCCACCTTATCAAAGTTCAGATAAAAGCCGTTATCAACGTATGGAATTTTTTTATTTCCAAACACGTTAATTTTTTCGAATTCTTCCGTCGATATTTTATCAGTATTTACTCTGAAGGCGCGAACAGGTTGTGAATTAATAGCATCTATATAATCGTCAAACTCATCACCCAGTAATTGTTTCATTCTTGAAACATAATTTTCATCTAATTGTTTCATTTAACTATACCTCAGAATCCATTTCCGCTTTCATCATAATCATACCGACGGCAGTAATTGCAGCAGTTTCGGTGCGCAAAATTCTTTTACCGAGCGATATAACAACTGCACCGTTACTCTTTAGAAAATCAATTTCACCTTTATCAAAACCGCCCTCAGGCCCGATAACAATACCGATTTTCATTCCGCTTTTAATCTGATTAAGAGCTTGAACAGTTGCTTTCATTCCTTCTTCATTTTCGTAAGGAACAAGCAATAAATCTATTCCCTTTGAAACCTCTGTTATAGATTTTAATTTAATTACGTTTTTAATATCGGGAATTAAGTTTCTTTTACTTTGTTTTGCCGCCGCTTCACTTATAGATTGCCATCTGGAAACCTTAGAATCCTTCTTTTTATCGTCAAGCTTTACCACGCAGTTTTTCATTTCAACAGGATAAATTTCGCTGACACCAAGTTCAACAGTTTTTTGAATAATTAATTCAAATTTATCGCTTTTTGGCAGACCCTGAAACAAAATGATTTCAACGGGCAGTTCTGTATTATTATAATCTTCCGTAACAATGCGTAAATTCACACTTTCATTTTCAAAAGAAACTATTTCACATAGATCACTTTTTCCGTCACAGGATACAAGCAGTTTTTCTCCTTCTTTCATTCGAAGAACGTTTTTTATATGGTTATAATCCTTTCCGTCAATGATATAACCATCACAATATTTATTACTAACCTCGACAAAAAAGTTAAACATATTACACCTCATAACATAATTTTCAAAAAACTACGATTAATTATATCAAATACTCGGCAAAATAACAAGATAGTCGTTGATATCTTTAAAAATTATTGTATA
>JAEIGA010002668.1_pt1 | contig 28332 bp, 20 predicted proteins | sample 9270691 | NCBI WGS metagenome assembly JAEIGA01 (sample SAMN17057246, study PRJNA624740) | gut metagenome | biome: biome; isolation source: fecal sample | host: Bos grunniens | place: China: Xizang | collected 2019
ATTATCTAAACTATTAGCAGATATTCTAATAGTATAAGTACCATTTCCATTATTTGTTTCTCCAACTGCATATTGTGTAAATCCTGCATTAAATGTAGGTAATATTCCACCGGCATTTGTAGTATATGAAGCTATTTCTAGTAAGTTTATTAAAGTCCAACCACTAGGAACTGTAAAATATACTGTTGAATAAATAATATTTCTTTCATCATCACCATTAGGTAATCTAGTTATAGCTAATTGCGTAATATTATTTAAAACCCATCTATTTACTCTTAAAATTTGTAAAGAAGTACAATTATAGAACATATTTGTCATATCATCAAATTCACTAACATTCCAATTAGATACATCAATTTCCATTAATGATGAACAACCGTTAAACATATTATCAGAAGTGCTTACTCTATCAACATTCCAATCAGAAATACCACTTATATCAACTAAGTTTCCGCTATCTCTAAACATACTTTGCATACTTGTTACGTTATGAGTATTCCATTCAGACACATCTAACGTAGTTAAATTAGTATTTCTAAATACACTACTCATATCACTAACATTACCAACATTCCAACTAGTTACATCTAACGTAGTTAAACTAGAACAATCTCTAAACATATTACTCATATTATTTACATTATTAGTTCTCCAATTAGATACATCTAATGTAGTTAAACTAGAACAACCTCTAAACATATTACTCGTACTTTCAACATTACCAACATTCCAATCAGACACATTTAAAGTTTGTAATCGAGAACAATTTTGAAACATACCATTCATATTATCAACATTATTAACATTCCAATTAGACACATCTAAAGTTTGTAATCGAGAACAATTATAAAACATACTACTCATATTATCAACGTTATCGGTATTTAAATTACTTACGTTTAATGTAGTTAAACTAGAACAATCTCTAAACATATTATTCATGTAAATTACTTGGCGAGTATTCCATTGAGTTATATCACCAATAACAGTTAAATTAGTACAACCATTAAACATATTACTCATATTATTTACATTATTAACACTCCAATTACCTATGTTTAATTGAGTTAAATTAGTACAGTTATTGAACATATAACTCATATTATTTACATTATTAACACTCCAATTACTTATGTTTAATTGAGTTAAATTAGTACAACCATTAAACATATTACTCATATTTGTTATCTGTCTAACATCTAATTCAGAAACATCTAATTCAGAAACCCTAAGTCCTTCAAAAGCATTACTAAAATCTTTTATAATTGGTGCTATATAATCTACTTTTACTAAACAATCCCTCATACTTTCAGTAGGAGCATAACCTTGACCAAAAGCAAAGTTACCTTTTATAGTATACATACCTATGTTTTGATATGTATGAGATGTTTCGTCAAATAAATTACTAGTTGTTCCATCTCCCCAATCTACTGAACCCGCACCTATTATATTATTATTTCCTACAAGTTGTAATGTGTAATTTGGGTCTGGTATATTTACAACTATTTGACTTGTTTCTTCTACTGTTTGTCCTTGTCCTCCCCACTCAACAGGTACAACTTTTTCATTACCAGTTCCAAAATAACAGTCTGTACTATCTATTACCGTATCATATCTTTGTTTCCAGTTTTCCACATATTCTGTTATATTTTTACAATCTTTAAACATACTATTAACATTAACTACATTAGTTGGTAAAAGTATATCTTGTGAAACATTAGTGTTTTGATACATACCACTTAAATTCATAGGTTTATTAGTAGGTATTTCTATATCAGTAGTTTCATAATCAGAGACACTATCCTTTAATAAATTACTCCAATTAGTAGCATTTGGATATTTATTTAATTCCTCTTGAACATTTACTAAATTACTTGTAAATTTAGCACCTTCAAATAGACTAGATAAATCTGTAATTCTAAGATTAAGATTTATACCATTAAACATATTTTCTCTTGGAGGTGTAGTTACTTTAAATTTACTAAAGTCTAAACCTTTATACATAGCTTGCATATTTTCACTCTTATAGTTAGTTAAATCCATACTTCCACTTGGAGTAAAATATGGCATTTCTACTCCGTCTCTATATGTATTTAAATGAGGGTGTTGACTTGTTGGAGATATATGGAAGTTTATACCATTTGCTATTCTTAAACTTGACATATCTAAATATGTTAAATTAATATCTTGTAAATCCATACCAACAAAATCATCATCTGAATGGTGAGCATTTGACGACCATATTGATTTTATGTCACTTACTCCGTCTCCATATGCAGCAGTAAACTTCAGTTCCTTAGTAGATATAGGAATAATTAAAGTTTCTAATCCTTTTATACTAGCATTACTTTCTATTGTTGTAACTGAATACATTCCACCTAAATCTAGTTTTGCACCTTCTAAAAATGCAACTTTATAATTATCACTAGATACATTAAATGTCACTTTGTCTATTAGAGGACAGTTTGATATAATCATTGAAGTTAATGCAACATCTTCATCAGAAGGTAGCATATCGTCAAAACCTAATTTTTCCAAGTATGGTAATGTATTTAACTCTACATTAATTAATTTTTCAAATCCATTAAATGACATTTCTTTTAATTTATCTAATGAATTGATTATTGTAAGATTTTGAACATATTTAAAAGCGCTAAAATCTAATGGCTCTCCTTCTACATAAGGATATTGTATAGTTTCAATATTATTACAATTTGTTATTTTTACTGTTGCTAAGTTTTGTGGTGCATTTTCGTCTCTTGGTATACCTACAACTTTTAAATGTTTTTGATTGGAAAGTTCTATTATTTGAGTTGAACTAGGATAATATATTTCCTCTAAGTTTCCACCTTCTGGCATTGTATAAATTGCAGTTAATTTAGTATTTAAACAATTACATTTTCTTAAATAGTTACAACCTTGAATATTAAGTGTTGGTTGCGCCCCTTCACCTGTACCCAATGCAGTACAGTCACTTAAATCTATACTTTGTAATAATTTACAGTCTGATAAATCTGTATTTATTAAGTTTGGTGAGTGACATTCGATTTCAGTTAATCTACTAGCATTTGCTATAATCATCGCAGTAGGTTGTAAGTTGGAAACATTCCCTAAAGATTTTAAGTAATATCCTGCATAAATAAGTATCTCTTGGTCTGTTTCAGTTGGCATATCAAACTCAAATCTTACTGCTTCTCCACGACCAACTCTTTTTGTGTCTTCACCAGTTCCACCTTCTTCATCTCTCCATTTTACCGTTACATACATTGGTATATATGTTTGTATGTCAAAATATACATAACCAAGTTTATTAGAACGTAAAGTAATATAATCAGAAGATGAAACATTATATCCTAATAATGTATCACAATACATTATTCTTTCTCTTATCCATTTTTTAATGTGTTTTTCGGCACTACCATGTAAAGCATATAAGTATTTTGACCCAAAATCTAAATATTTAGTTTGCATATCTAGATTATAATATGTTGGAGGAATTTGTGCTATTTGTTCGTCATACAAATATTTCATTATATTCTCAACTGTAAATCTATCTTGTCTCATTAAAGAATATTGTTGTTTTAATTCTGCTTGAAATAATTCTACTACTCTTTTCCACAATATAGAGCCAGTTGTATTAAATACTTTTTCATCTCCCATTTCTATGTCCATATCAAATTTAAGGAAACCTGTATTGTCTAAGCCTATTGTTGTATCGGCGTCGTATACTTGTGGGTACCAAGTTAAACCACCGTCAAAACTTGCTAATTTCATATTTTTCCCAAGTGAATCGACTGCCCCAAATATTAAAACAAATAAATAATATCTTAATACATATTCTAAATTAAAATAATTACTAAAGTTATCTTTGAAATCCTCGTCAGAACTATCATTAACCCATTCGATAAGTCTTATTAATTCAGACATATTATCATTACCAGCCGCTCTACCAGGAGGATATAAACATTCAAAGTCTGATTTATAATAAGATAATTCGTCCTTACCACTTGCAGTAGTCCATTTATAAAATGCACCGGCAGTAGTATCAGAGTTGGCAGATACTTCGTATACTAAAATATTTCTTTCATCTGTATAACCATATGATTTAGTTGAATAACGGTCTAAGTTGAAATTATATACACCTTGTACTTGGTCGTTTATATACATAATACAAGGGAAACCGTTAACTGTATTTCTTACTTTACTATTTTTCTGTTGCATAGGATTTTTTGTATCATATAAACATTCATTAACAAATTTCGCTATACCAACGTTTCTACTGTGCGAACTTTCCATATAATCACATTTGAAACAGTATACATCTTCAAGAATACCGTTTTCATATGGTGTGTAATTATAAACACCCATACTTTCATCTTTAAGTCTAGCAGTAAAGTTTTTAAGAACATATTGTAATGAAGAAGTACCTTGCCAGTTTACTTGGCAATATGGTAAATCGAATGACTGTCCATATTTATCTTCATTAGGAGATGTATACTTAATTCTCATAGGAACGGGAGTTTCCAATGTCATATTTTTCATATCTCCATACATTCTTATAGTTGGTAATGTTGTATTATTAAAGTTAAAGTTGTAAACTATCTCTTGTTGCTCAATATCTTTTATTTGTGCTATATTATTTTGAACAATTTCATCAGCAGATAATATTCTGTTGTATACTCTAAAATCTTTTATTTTACAAGCACCAAAATTTTCCTTACCTTTTTTACAGTTTAAATAAATTTTTTGACTATGTGAAAAATCTTCTCTTGTAGCATTTACCCCAGCCCCACTATCTGATAAGAAAAATGCTCTTGAACAAATACCGTCTATATAAATTTTACCAAATTTACTTTCTCTATCTATAACAAAACTAATAGTAGTTTCTACATCTTTATCTATACTAACTGTACCTGTGTTTGCCGCAGACCTCATAACAGACTGTTCTAAACTTATAGATACTCCTTTATATGGGGTATTAACATCTGTATAATCTAGTATTACTGCGTCACTTAAACCTATATCTAATCCTGTATATTGTATTTCAATAGTAGACCCATATATAGCATTACTTATCCAGGGTTGCAAATCTATTTCTACATAAGCATTACCGTCACACACCAATTCTTCGTTTATCCAACCGTTTGTAAAAAAGTTGAAATTATGTAATGTTGCTTTTACATTATTTCCACTATTATCTATTGGATTTTCTCTATCGTCATCTTGATTACTTCTACCTTCGGCAGATAATCTATAAATTAAACCAGACTCAATAATATTTAATGGTGAATATTCTGATGCGATTACTTCTATTAAGAAATCTAATGTTTGAGTTGCATCATTATCTCCACTAACTTCTATTTTAAGAATATGACTACCAACTGATAATCCATTTATATTCCAATAATATGACCCAGGCGCACAAGTAGCAGTTTTATTTAGTACATCATCTATATACATTTTAACAGTAAAATTTTCATTAGATGCTTTTGATATACGATATTGAACTGATATTGGAAAACCTTGTTTCCAAGTAGAATTATTTTGGAACGTAGACGATACATATAAAGAGTTTGTACTAACTATAACTAAGTTATAAACATATTCAGAAGTATAATATGGCCCGCTTTCCATATGGAAAGAAATTTTATGAACACCAACATCTAAAGAAGGGAATTTATACTCATTAAACCCTTGTTGTAATTCTACCTCATAAGAGTCATAATCTATTGTTATATACATTATAATTTTTTCTGTACTTGCACTAGTTACGTTTAAAAACATAACAACATTATCTGTAATAAAGTAATCGGCAGTACAATCAAATGTTATTTCACATTCTATACCACCAGCTATTATTTCCCAAGATAATTGGTTAGATAGCATATTTGCTCTATCTTTTACATATATAGATACTTGATTTTTTAAATTTGTTAATTTACCTATATTAATCGTATTGTTACCTTGCTTGATATCTGATACACTCATTACTTCTACATTATCTATCATAACATAAGCAATCCCATTTCCTAAGTTTGGCGAACTAAAAAATATAGGTATTTTTACATCTTCATTTTTATCTACTACTCCACCTTCAAAAGTAGATGTAATAGTAGGAGCGGCGGCACCACCACCGCCACCACCACCACTACCTCCACCACCATTAACTTTTAACCATTCTATACTCTCTGTATGCTCGGTTAATATTTCACTATGACTTTCCATACTGGCAATAGTTTCAGATAGTTTAGTTGACATTTCTCTTAATGCACCTTCAACATTCTTTTGTTCAAAATTATCCCCAACATCAACAAGTTTAATGTCTTTTGCGTCCGTTGACCCACATATCTCCCATTCTCCTGTTTGTGGATTTTTCTTTCTAATTATTCCCATAAATTATCACCTCTTTTATTTGTTTCTATCAGAATAATTTATTGTAAATGTATGGAACATATTTTCATTTACTAACTCTAAATCAGTATTAACTACTGCATTTTTATATTCATCGGCACTCTTAACACCTGTTATTTCATAACTATTACAAGTTATTGTATCATAACTTATTTGTAAATCTATATAAACAGGGCTAGAAGGTAATGATTGAGAAGCTAACCACCAGGGACTATTATCTTCATTAACATGCTTAGTTCCTTCTAATTGAGTTAATGTTAATGGTTTTTCTTTACCACTTAATTTAAATCCACATGCTTGATTTAATACATAATAAGTTCCATTTGCTATATCTTCTGTTCTATTTACTTCTGTTTGACCGTCTGCCTGGAACTCGTCAACTATTTTTAATTCAGTTGACCCAGTTGATACAGTAGTTACATAATCATTATATGCGGCAGAAGCATTATAATCATAACCTGTATATAATGCTTTTGAAACAGACCAAGCATGGTTATGTCCACATAGGAACATATCTACTTTATGTTTTTCGCAAGGAGCAACCCATCTTTGTAATCTCTTAGTTCTACTTACTGTAAATGGAGATAAATGAGCAAATACTATTACCCATCTAGGTTGTACTGGTCTAGCTTCTACTTCTGTTAAATGTTCATCTAACCATTGTGCTTGTGCTTCTAAGAAAGCATTAGTATCTTCAAATTCACCTGTATCTACATGAACTTCATCTTGATTAGAGTTTAGGCATACAAAATGAGTAAATCCTAAATCGAAAGCATATACAGAATTCCATACTTGATTTTGAGCAGTTAAATAATAATTAAAAGCAGTTGAATGTGTTTTATTAATTAAGTCATTGTTACCACAAGTTATAACATGAGGTATATTTCTAGTTATATCTTTTGCATAATCGAAATAATAAGACCATTCAAATTTTCTATTGGCATTTTGTGAAATGTCTCCAGTATTTAAATGGAAATCGAATGGTTGCTCTAATGACTGTTGTTTATTGTTTAAAAATCTTGAACACACTTGCCACACATCATATTCACGTTTACTCCAAGATTGTTGGTCTGTTGTCCATAAAACTCTTATTGGATTAGTTTCATTAAACATTTTTATTTCAAAAGAATATGTATCAGATATGCAACCTTCTGTACCTACTTGATATTCATACATTCCTACTTCTAAATCTTCTATTATACATCTATGAACAGTAACATCTCCGTCTATGTTACTAAATATTTCAGTAGTTGTTTCGTGTGTAATCCATTTATTTTCTCCGTCTTTTCTTATTTTAACAAAACCAGTTTCTACTAATGGAGTTTGGAATGTAAATGTTCTAGTTGTTTCTCCGTTTTCTCCATACATAACATTTATCATTGAAGGTACTGTATCTTTTTGTTTAGGTTTATCTATAAATTCTGTCCATCTTCCATCTTTTAAACTTCTTGGTCTATAATGTTCTATGTTGCAAGTTTTATAATTTATTGGAATTACATCACAGTCATTAAAACCACTAACTGCGGCATTATTACCTAATCCCATAGTTTTTATTTGTTTAGCATCACTATTAGCAAAATCAACCCTTCTTACACCTGTATTAATATCCATACAATGTAAATATCTAGTTTCATATGCCCATACTGTTTCATTAGGGTTTACCCCACCGGCACCAAGTAAATCTATATAAGCACCATTTTGAGATGTAACATTTCCTTGTGCGTCTACTGTTTGTCTAACTGGGTTATCAGGTGGTGTTGTATTTCCTATTTGTAAATAACAACTAAATCCTTTACTACTTAATTTTATATCCCAACTCATATCGTAATCTTCTATATTATATCTAACACCAGCAGAATAAAATTGCGAATGTTGTCCACATCTTATTAAGAAAGAGTGTCTAGGTGGCACTATCCCTTGTAATGCTAAAGGTTGCCAAGACCCTGCCAATGCTCTATACCATAAATATATTCCTTTAAGATTTATTTCTTTATTAGTAAAATTATATAATTCTATAAACCCATGTGAAATAGGTGTATTAGTTATGGCATCTCCACCACCATACATTTGATTTATAATTAAACCAGTAAAAGTAGTAGGGTTTCTGCTTTCAACTGTTGCGTCTTCGCCATTAAATGCTTCTATATTAGTAGTAACAGCTTTTCCATTCACTATACGAACTCTATATATATTTCCATCGTCACCAATTAAATCTATATAATCTTCACCTAAATTATCTGCTCCTTTTAAATATCTTGCTTGAACAGCTTTATTTTGTCCATCTATTGTTAAAGGTATTAATTCATTCCCTGTTATTAATGTTGTTTGTGTTAATTCAGATATTTTTTTACTTGTTGGCATCTTCATCATTCCTTATTCTAAATTTATATTATTTCCATTTTCTAATAAAAGTCTCGCTCCATCTTCTAATAATAATACAGAACTAGATAAATTGGTTACTGCATTTTCCAATAATAAATATGCTCCATCTTCTAGCATTAAAGAACCTCCGTCCTCTAATAAGAATGTGTAACCATTGTTATTATTATCATTATTACCATTGTCATCATCGTCATCATCGTCATTGGAGCCGCCTCCACCACCATATATTTTAAGATACTCTACATCTTTTTGCAGTTCCATTACTTGTTTTTGTAAGGTTTGTATACAAGAGAATAATTCGTTAATTAAAGGGTTATCATAAGTTATATCACTTGAAGTTGACGACGTGCCTTTTGAAAACCAAATTGCTTCATCATCTTCTGGGATTTCACTAGAAAATACACTAGTGGCATAATTACTTAAATCTATATCGTCAAAATTACTTTTAGCAATATATTCAACCCAACCGTTTTCTGTGTATTCATATCTTTTCTTATCTTCTACGCAATAAGTTATAAAACCAATTGGAATATCTATACATGAATTCATATCTTCAAGAGTATTAAATGATTCTCTACTATCTAAGAATTTTTTTCCTAAATAAGAAAAATTATCTCCTATATTAATCGACATTTTTTCACCACCTTTTAATTAAATGTCTGTCTAAATCCATTTATTGTAACTGCGTCTGTTAGTATATATACGTTGTATTCAACATTATTATAAGTCATTGTACTTAATGTATAACTATTTATGTATTCAAAATTATTTGAATCTTTTATTGAAGATATATTACCAAAACTTCTAGGATACATAAATACAACTCTTTGTTGTGTTAATGAAAGCAACATTGTATTTGACCTAGAGGTATTTATAACCTTTGTTAAATTTGGTATATCACTTACTGTAATAGTACTATTGTTTATAACACCATAATAACTTGGTGCATATGCTCTAATACTCGCAGAAGATGATGTGTTTCCAGCTTTTATTGAAGTATTAGGATATGCTACACCAAGAGATGTATTTTTTATTATTCCATCTGCATAGGTAACAGTTGCAGTATATGTTGCAGTATCATTATGTATTAATTCGATTGTGTCTGTGTATGCTTGAAGTGAGCCTTCATATAAAATTTGGTTATCTCTCCTTAAAACATAATTTTGTAAACTTCCCGCATCATTTTGATTAAAATTTGGTGTCAATACAATACTTGTAGAAATATTATGTTCTATTATTGTTTTAGAAATTGATAAACTAACCGTTGGTCTTACATATGTCGGAGGTTCATCTATTATTTCCATAATTTTTAATATATTATCTGTATTTGTTTCTAATTGCTCTTTTTCTTCATCTGTCATTCCTTTAGCATTATTCCATTTATCTATATTTTCTTGTGTAATTTGGTCTACTATGTCTTTTGATGGAATTGTTGGTTTATTAGTTAAATCATTATAATCCTTACTAAACAATTCATCTCTATTTGCTAAATGACTAATATCTTGGTGTTCAGTTAAGTAACCCATATTATTTAATTCTATTTCTGTTATATATTCACTTGGTATTTCAGTAATAAAATTACTATCATTAGTTAATTGTGATGTTCTTGTCGGTATATCACTTATATTTGCTTTTTCATCTAAATCATCTTTAGTAGCATATCCACTTAAATCAATATTACTTCCTTCTCCGCCACCTAATTGTGCATTTGCTATTTCATTTTTTACATATGTTTCAGTAGCTAAGCCTTCAATAGAAGGAATTGTAGGTTTATTAATTAAGTCATTATAGTCTTTACTAAATAAATCATCTTTAGTAGCAAAACCACTTAAATCAATATTACTTCCATCTTCTCCACCAAGTTGAGCGTTTGCTATTGCATTTTTTACATAAGTTTCAGTAGCTAAACCATCAACACTAGGTATAGTAGGTTTATTAGTTAAGTCATTATAGTCTTTACTAAATAATTCATCTTTAGTAGCGTATTCACTTAAATCTACATCACCACCAATATCAGTTTCTCTCCATTCTGAATCGATATATTGATAGTTTTTCTTGTTTTCTATTACGTAAACCCTCATACCTTCATATGCTCTATTTCCTGTAACATGAGCATCTCTATCTGCTATTGTTTCTACAACAATACGAGAGTCTAACGGAATTTTAGCACCTAAATCAAAACCCGACGCTAAAGGTATACCTTTACCAAATTCACTCATTTTTTCGCCTCCTAATAATTAAATCTCATTGTAAAATTTGTATTTGTTGACGCACCGTTTACATAAACATAATAAGATTGATTAGTACCATCTAATCCAACTATTATTAATTCAGTTTGTGTAAATGTTGCAAGTTGTTCAAATCCATTTGGGTCTAATATAGATTTTAGTGTACCATGAGATTTTGGATAAGCTATTAACATTCTTTGATTATTGGGACTAAAAGTATATGTTTTACTCCCTCTTGCCACAACTTGTTTTGTTAACCCTTTTATTAAATCTTGTGTAATTGTTGCATTTTCATCTATTACACCATAATAATATGGATAATAAAAGTTTAATGCAACTGTATTTGCATTTACTGTTCTGCCACTTGCGTCAGTTACTCTCGCTTGAAAATAAGAGTTCGCTATTGAATTTCTTATCGTAAAAGCATTTGTAAATGTTAGTGGGAAACTTCCACCATTTGCAACATTTGTTGTTAAAGATGTATTTAAAGTTCCATTTACATAATAATTGATTTGTGTAATATTTTCTGATTTTTTAGTAACATTTATATTCATAGCAGTAACATTAACCGTTTGTCCAAATTCATATATATTACCACCAGGAGAATAAGTTATTGATGCAGACACAGTAGGTTGTACATAAGGATATAATAATTTTGTTAAAATTTCTTGTATACTTAAATTATTTAAATCAGTATTAGCTGGAATACCACCTAATGAACTTACTGTGTTCATATCTGCTTTAAATATTAAGTCATCTTTTTTTGCATAATCACTTAAATCGACATCTATGTCACCATCTCCACCGCCACCACCGCCAGAGTTCCAATTATCTATATCTTCTTGGGTAATCTGGTCGAGAACTTCTTTGTTTGTAAAAATTTGCATTTCTGCAAATTCTTGTTCAGTCCCACTAAATACTCCTTTTTCAACTGCTATCTGATAAGCAGATTTACCGGGGATAGCTGGAATTTGGATAAATCTACCATCTATATCCCTAATATATAAAACACTCATAAACTACTCCTTTCTTGCTTTATTATTAAGCAAATATTATTCTTTTTTGACTCTTATATTATTATAATAAGAACTTTTTTATTCATTTTCCATATATAATTGACCATATATAAATACGACAGTATAATTAAAATATAAAAAAGAAGGGAGAGATTGGTAATGGGCGAGTTTGAAATGCAATTCACTCTTGATAAAATTATGTTTAATAAAGATAATTTTAAGATAGCTAGAGTTTATAGTAAAAGTAAAGACGTTATTCCTTACTTAAACCCTGTATATAGGAATGTATCAATCAAAGGTAGTAATATGCCCACATTAAAGCATGGAGTAACATATAAATGTACTGTATCAAATGTAGAAGAAAGTAAATTTGGTTACACATTAGCAGTAGAAAATGTATATCCAAATAATTTCGGAGCAGATGATATTAAAACAGATAAAGATATGTTAAGTTTCGTTGAGATATTTATAGGTGGTGGAACTTCTGATAAATTAAGTGTTAAAGGGGGAATATGTCAAATAATCAAAGATAATAATATTAATGAATTAACTAAGATTAAAGGAATAGGAAAAAAGACGGCAGAGAAAATATTAAATGTTTATCAAAAAGAAGCAATAGGAAGTAAATATATTATAGAAATAAAACAACTTGGATTTAGTGATAATGAAATTAATAAATTAAAAAAGATGTATGGAGATAATTTATTAATAGCTTATGAAATGATACAAAAGAATATATTCAGATTAGGTTTTCGTTTAGATAGAATGGATAATATATTCTTACAAGGATTACAAGGTAGCCCTACTGATAAACGTAGAATAGAAGCATATATAACTAAAGCATTAAAAGATTTTATGTATAATGGATATAAAAGTTACGCCACATTAGGACAATTTTATAATATAGATATTATACAAAACATAGAAGATAATGTAGGTAGAGATGTATTAAATAGTTGTATTAAACAGTTAATTAAAGATGAAGAACTTAAAGTATTAGATAATAAATATATAACAACTTTTTCAGAATGGCAATTAGAAAAAAATGTAAAATTTATTATAGAAGATATAATAGAAAAACAAGATGTAGAAAAACTACCTATTAAAGACATAGACAAAGAAATAGATGAACAAGAAGAAAATATTGGCTTTAAATTAAATGAAGGACAAAGAAAAGCAGTAAAAGATATTGTTATGAGTGATAAAGCATTATGTATGTTAAATGGTTTTGCAGGAACAGGGAAAACAACAGTAACTAGAGTTATACTTAATATATATTCTAAATATGATGTTGGTACATTTAGATTATGTGCATTAAGTGGTAGAGCAAGTAGTATATTAGGAGAAAGTAGTGGTTATCCCTGGTATGCAAATACTATTCATAGAACATTAGGAATGGATTTTGGTAATGGTGGTTGGAAATATACTTATGACAATAAATATGATGACACTTCTATATTAGTAGTAGACGAAATATCAATGATAGATTTTTATATGTTATATAGTGTATTAGCACCAACTTCTCCTAATATGAAAGTTATATTACTTGGAGATAGTGGACAATTACCTTCATTATCATTTGGTAAAACTATCGAAACATTAAAATTATTTGAAAAAGGTATACAAGTAAATGAATTAACTCAAATAATGCGACAAAGTGAAGATGCGTATATATTACGCGCCGCAAATGGTGTTAGAACAAAAGTTAATCCTTTTGAAAACACTAAATATAAATGGTATGGAGAAGACACAGAAGTTTGTATAGGAGATAGTTATAACTATTTATTAAGTAGTTTTATAGAAAGATATAAAGCAGATAGGGACTCAACAATAGTAGTAACTACTACAAAAGCAAAAACAGATAAATTAAATTTTGATATACAAGAGTTATTAATAGATGAAAAAATAATAGATAGTAAAATGCCATACATTATAAAACCAAGTAACACAAAAGGTAAAATGTATAAAATGTATATAAATGATAATGTTATGATATTAAAAAATAATTATGGTGCTATGGATTTTACTGATATGAACTTTAAAAACTTCTACAATGAAGAAGGAGAGTTACAAGTAAAAACACAACCTTCTCCATTATTCAACGGAGAAATATATACAATAGTAGAAATAGAAAATGGATATGTTAGATTAAGAGATAAGTATGGAGATAAAGTAGTAGAAGAAGATGTATTAGAATGTTGTTTAGCATATGCTTCTAACTGTCATAAATTACAAGGAAGTGGTATGAATAACGTATTTATATATCATACTTCTGATTGGGTAGATAAAAACATGATGATTTCAAGTCAATGGTTATATACTGCATACACTCGAAGTAAAAAATTCTTATCAATTCATACTGATGAATATAGAAATATATCAATAGGAGTAAAAACTGATGCAGTAGATGAAAAAGTAACAATAATAGAATTAATGATGAATGGAACGATTTAAAGCCTCTCTAAGAGGTTTTATTTTTTTATTGAATAACTTATCGAAAAACACAATAAAACGTCTTACAATGGCATATACAAGGTATTTTGGCTATTGTGTGATATAGACATTATATAAAGATGGAAGTATAATAAAGGTGTAAGAAGAATACGCAGAAAGGAAAAGTGAAGTTAAATGAACTTAGAAGAACTAATAGCTGAATTGGAAAATCAAATTTCTGTATGGAATAGATTTAACAAAGATAATAGCCTTACAGAAAAAATAGAAAATACACAAGATAAAATAAACGAACTAAAAAAACAACTTAGTATAAAAGTTGAAGAAGAAATAATTAAGAAAGGTGATGATGAATACGATATTGTAATACCAACCCATAATGATATAACAAGTGGATTATCAAGTGGAGAGTTTTCATTTTTAACTAAAATAATAAGTGTATCAAATTTTAGTGATATTGACAAAAGGAGTGGAGTTGATATGGAAGCATATATTTACGAAAAAGTATTAAAACAAAGATTAGAAGAATTGAAAGCACAAGGAGTAAAAGTACCTAGCAGAAACACACTAAAAAAATATATGAAATTATTTGAAAAAATTACCATTGATGGAGATAATTTTCATTTAATGAATGTAATAAATACACCTAATGGCATAGCATATCAATTTAAGCAGAGTTATAGTGGAAAATATTTTATTACTATTCCGAGTCCAATGTTAAGAGAATTAATGGAGGGTACTAATGACAAAGTAATAAAATTATATTGTGTTATTGCTAGAAAATTACAAATGAATAATGGGTTTACAAAATTCACTAGAGAATACCTTTGTAAAGGTATGGCAATAGAGCCAATAGAAAGTAATATGCAATACATATCAAGGTTATTAAGTATATTAAAAAAATTAGGACATATAAAAATTAAACACGAATGGATAAAAGTAAAAACAGATGACGGAGTACAAATGCAACAAATAATATATATTAGATTAGCTACTTATCAAGAGTGGAAAGATACAAGTAAAAAATAGTGTCAATTTACTACACGTAAGTAACCAATTTACTACACGTAAGTAACCAATTTACTACACGTAAGTAACCAATTTACTACACAGTAATAAAGACCTAATATAATAAAGACCTAATATATAAAGAATAAAAGAATAAAGACGTAACTCTATTTGTGGGGGCGGGGCAAACCCCTTCCCACAAATAAAATTAAACTTTCTATAACTATTGACAGAATATAAGAATAACAGTATAATAAAGATATAGAATAAAGAAAGGAGAGATTGACGTGGATTACAATAAAATATTAAAGAAACTTACCAAAGAACAGATTAGTACATTAAGCAGTCAAAAATATGCACTTGAAATAGATAAGAACTTTAGAAAGATACCACTTACATTAAAAGAAAGTTATTATTATGGATATGGAGTTGCTATGGATAGTTTATATGAAATATTAAATGACTTACAAAAAGGTAATCATGTATCATTTGAAGATTATCAGAATGTATCAGATATGGTCTCAACAGTTGAAGAATATTTAATGAGTATATTAGACGCATATGGTATTAAATATGAAGTGATATAGGAGGGATTATTATGAAATTTGTAGACGCATTTGCTAAGATGTTATTAAAGGAAAAAATATATTTACCTAGTTTTTCAGAAAGCAAATATATTTATATCAATGAAGAAGGATATATAGTAAACAATATGGGATATGGTATATCCATTGATGTGAATTCTGATGAATGGGAGGTGTATGAAGAATAAAAAATAATAACTCCATTATCGTAGGGAGGTATGACTACATATTAGAAATGGAGAGATAATATGAAATATAAAAAAATAGAAATAGAAGATATGTTAGAGTATTGTTTAATCAAAGACCCTAATGGTGAAAACGGATATAGTTTAGGAGTATATCAAGACCGTTCGGCTTTAAATGGTTTTTACCTTAAAGCAGAAAAGGGTAGTTTGCTTGAAAGAATAGAAAATATGTATTGTGCTAAGTTTCAATTAGAAAACGACTCAGAAAACTTTAGACAAGACGCAAGATTAGAGATGTGGTTAAGTATAATCAAATATTATGATAGATTTGGTTATGATGAAGAAAAGAAAATAGATGGATTTATTTATACTGATTGTAAATATAAAGCTATGGATAAAGCAAAACTTGCCAAAAGTAATGTGTCAGTTTGTGACAGAAGCACAGGAAAATATTACATTAATAAAATAGAGTCTTATGAAAAGAAATTTGTTGAAGAAATAGATAAAATAAGAAATCAAAAAGATGAAAAATATATATCAGAATTATACAATGATAATTCAGAAGATGAACTTATGAATGAATTTAGAAAATGGTTAAATGAAAATATGGAAAATATATTGACTAAAAAACAAGTAGAGTATTTAAGAGGGGAATTTATTATAGATGATGTTTCAAGTGTATGGAGGATAAATAAAAACATAGCTAAACGTGTAGAAAAGGCTTATGCACAAAGTAAAGAAAGAGAAGAAAGATTAAGAAAGCTAAACAAGCAGTTGAAAGAAGTGCAAGATGTTTTAGATTTTAGTAATGAAAAAGATTTTGTTGAAAAAATAGTAAAATTAGGACATAAGAACAAAGGTGGATTAATAACAAACCTATACGAAAGATTAACAATGGATAGTTGCAAAGTCCTTACAGAAATAATTAACACAAAAGGAGATACAGAAATAAACAAAGAATTTTATTATGACATTATAGCGGTATTAACTTATAGAGAGTTTAATATAAAAATGAAAATAGAAGAACTGGAGAGTGAGTGTTAATGAGTAGAGACGGAAGACGTATAGTAAGTCATAAACCTAAAAATTTAAAATTACAAATAGAAAAAGAAATACTTGAAATAGAAGAAGAAATTATATTAACACCACCGGAAATAATATGTGAAGAAGCAGAAGAAGAAATACTAGAAGAAGAAATAGTAATAGAGCCTATTGTAATACTTGAAGAAGTAGAAGAAGATGAAAGAGTAATATGTATCAACACTAATATAATATACAAAAATAACAAAGAAGCAAGTACATTAACAGGAGTGAGTTCGGGTGCAATAAAAAGATGTTGCAACGGAGATACAAAGTCTGCAGGAAAAGATGAAGAAGGTAATAAGTTAGTTTGGAAATATGTAAAGGATTTATAAAATATATCATAAATGATATAAAAAGTACAAATAATTGTTCTTATATTATATATGTAGATATTTAGAAAATATATCATATATGGTATATAATATAAGAAAGGAGAAGGAAATGTGAATACAAAAGAGTTATTAAGAGAGATATGCAATCATGCTAAAGCCAATGGAGTTAAATTAACTAGGTCACAAGCAAGAGCAGTATTAACAGCATTAAGAGAAATTTCTATTGAAACTTGTAAAAAGGGAGATAGATTAATATTAAGAAATTTCTTAATAATAGAAGGAGTTATGACTTCTGCTAAAAGATTACCAAACGGTAAGATAAGTGAGCCTAGATTAAAAATAACTGTTAAAGTATCAGAGGCTTTAAAAGAAAACTTTAGACTTGAAATGAAAGACTTAAAAGAATTAATGAATAATGATGACGAAGATAAAGAATAGACGCAATATAAACATATACTTATAAAGGAGAGATTGTAATGCCTAAAATGTCTAAAAATTTAAGTTTTAAAAACTGTGAAATTCGTGTAAACCAAGATGAAATAAATGGCGAAAAGAAAATATGGTTTATAGAATATACTAAAGATGAAGAAGTAATAACAGATTTTGATGATGTATTAGCTATGTTTGATGGAGAAGAAGGAATATCAATAAGTTTCAAAGTAGAAAAAGGAATAAATGAGTAATTAGAAAGGGAGGTGGAGGGAGAGCCACCTCTTTTATTTTACAAATTTTTAAAAGGAGAGTATTGAGATGGACGAAATTCTAAAAAGAATGGAAGGAGAAAGCATAGAAGAATATCAAATGCGTCTTTCCGTAATGAAGTTAAGAGAAGGCTATGATATTGATTGGCAAGAGATTAAAGAGTTGTTACGTAGTGATGAACATATAGATACACTTCGCAGAAAAGGTTATGGATTAGCTATGGCTTATGACTTATATGAAGATAAAATAAATAAAATGACAGAAGAATATTATTTACAAGTACAACAGATTAAAGATAGAACAGAAGTGGAAATAGAGGATAAAAGATTAAATGAATTGCAAAATAAAATATTACAACTTAAAGTAGAAAAAGAAAAACTTAAAAACGAAAGAAATCATGTAAATGCACAAGTAAGAGTTATGGCAAGAGTTTCACATTTAATTGAATGTGTTAAAGCAGACATAATAGAACTTAATGAAAGAAAACCTTTAATAACTAATGAAGTAATTCAAGGAGAAAGTGAACGTGACGCGATAATATTAGTATCAGATATTCATATTGGTGCTGGAGCAGAAAATATATTAGACATATACAACCCAGAAATTTGCAGATTAAAAATGAATTATTATATAAACAAATGTATAGAAAGAATAAATAAAGAAAAACCACAAGTAATACATTTTTTATGTGGTGGAGATTTAATAAGTGGTATAATTCATACAACTACAAGATTTGACAACAGACTAGATGTAGCAGAGCAAGTATCATTTGCTAGTGAATTAATTTCTGAAGCAATAGCTAAAGTTAGAAAAGAATGTAAACTACCAATGAAAGTTGCTATATTGAGTGGTAATCACGATAGAATAATTGCAGATAAAAATCAACATATAGAAGAAGAAAATTTTGTTAAATTTATAGCAGAGTTTGTAAAATTAAGATTACAAGATGACAAAGGAATAGAATTTTATAAACAAGAAGACCCAACATTAATAAATATGGAGATAAGAGGATATAAATGTGTATTGGTACATGGAGATAAAGATAGAAGAAATACTATACACCGTTTAATAGAAATAAATAAAATAGTATATGACTATATATTTCAAGGACATTTCCATAAGTATGCAATAGAGCCACATAATCATACAACGGTAATAACTAATGGTGCATTTGGTGGAGAAACTTATGCAAGAAATGCAAGATTGTATGATAAAGCTATACAAGTATTAATGTTCTTTGATGATAATGGATTAGAAAGCACTTATCCTATAAATTTAGAAGGATATAAGAAAAATAAATAATTTTTAATAAAAATGACAATTTTTCAGTCCTATATCATTTATGTAGGAAGGAATTTTTAATATTTTATCAATTCCACTCTACTCACTTTGTGAGTAGAGTTTCTTTTTTAGATAGATTATTAAAGCTAATAAATTTTATTGGTTTTAATAATCTATCTACACAGAGATAGATTATTAAAAATTTTAGTTCTCCTTCTTTAATATAATAACTCCAAAATCAATCACGTATTATATATTCTCAATTATCTCTCCCTAATTAGGAGGAAGAAGCATTTACTTCTTCCTCCTTTTTTTTATGTAAAACGAAAGGAAGTGAATTAATGGCTAAAAAGAACGAGATAACATATACTTGTCTTTGTTGTTCTTATGATTTGATAGAATCAGAATTTCCTAAGAGTGCGTCTTACTTAAATCAAAAAACAGGTAGATTACCTTATTGCAAAGGTTGTTGTTCTGAATTTTATGACAGATTATTAGTAGAACAACAAGATGAAATGAAAGCATTATATAAGTTTTGTATGCAATTAGATATCTACTTTGACAGAGATTTAGCTAATACATTAGCGGCTAATAAAAATGCAACAAGCAACTTAGGATTTAGATATATCAATAAAATGGGATTAGTTCAATATAGAAAGAAAACATTCTCTGATACTAAATGTTTTATAAATGTTTTTCCTATATCAGAAGACGAACTAGAAGAAATAATGTATATTAATGTAGAAAAAAACAAAGAAGATATTCTTAGAGAAGCAAAAAATGCAATTACTCCGGAAATAATTGGTAGATGGGGAACTGGTTTTGAGTACGAAGAGTATATGTTTTTAGAAGAAAGATATCAAATATGTCTTGATACATATGAAAATAATAATCCCGCATCATTATGGGTAATTTGCCCTAATTGTTAAGTAATTAGCAATTGAAAACAACTTTAATTGCAGGTAATCCCTAAAGCCTTACACCAAAACGGAATATGAAAATATAAACGGTAATGGTACGAAAGTAGAAAAAACGTAAGGATATACATAAGGTTAAATCCTAAGTGTATGCGACAATGGGTGTTCATGCAGAGAAGATATCTAAGTTAAATTATTTTAATTGACATAATATAAAATTAATAGTATAATAAAAACAAAGAAAGGAGATGAAAAAATGGGTAGAAAATTAACTTATGAATTTGTTAAAGAATATGTTGAGTCATTTGGTTATATTTTATTAACAAATTATTATGAAAATAATAATCAAATATTAGAAACGATTTGTCCCAATGGACATTACTACAAAACTTGTTTTAGAAAATTCAGAGAAGGTAGAAGATGTAGTGAATGTAATAAAGTTTCATTAAAAGAAATATTGGATTTTTTAGGTAAAATTAATTATAAATATATTAATAAAGAGTATAAAAATGGAAAATTATATGTAACTTTTGAATGTTCACATAATCATATTAGAACAATGTATTGGCAAGATATAAAAAGAGGGAAAAGATGTTTTGATTGTTGTGGTAGTGAAAAATACACACAAGAATTTGTTGATATATATATAAAAAAATATGGTCATAAATTATTATCAATATATGAGTCTGCCAATAAAGATATTAATATTTTGTGTGATGAAGGACATATTTATACAACGACTTTTAATCAATTTAAAAATGGTAATAGAAGATGTGATAAATGTCATGGTTCAAGTGGAGAAAAAGCAATACAAATATATTTAAATAAATTTTTAAAAGAAAATATAGATTACTTTCATAATAAAGAATATTTTAAAGATTTATTTAGTATGAATGGAAAATTATTAAGACCAGACTTTATATTACCACAATATAAAATATGGATAGAATTTGATGGACAACAACATTTTGAACCAGTAGACTTTGCTAACAAAGGAAAAGAATGGGCAGAGGAAAACTTTAAAAAAGTAAAATATAATGACCAATTAAAAAATGAATATGCAAAAAATAACGGTTGGAAATTAATTAGAATACCTTATACTGAATTTGATAATATAGAAATTATACTAGATAAAGAATTAAAATAATTTGATATGATATAACTTTCAACGACTATCCTTGAAATAGGAGTACATTCAAGTGAATGGAAAAAGGTTGCCCCTAACGAGTAATGTCGAGGGTGAAGAAATAGTCTGCTCTCATACGAAAGTATGAGCAGTATCTTAGATACGGTATGAGATTAACGACCTCATATGAACATAAAGGATTATCAAGAGATGTGTATAAATTACTTAGAATTAAGAAAAAACAGAGGGAATTATCAAGCACAACAAAAATTACAAGAAATGATAGATAGACTTCAAAAAGGTTGTAAAATGAAAATAGCACAATTAGACAATACAGAAGATGATAATGCGTCTTTTGGTAGATTTATCGACCGTATAGAAATGTTTGAACCTTGTGAAAAGAAATTATCATTCTTTGATGACATAGATAATATTAGAAAATATATTAAGAAATGGTTTACTTTACCATTTGCTAGGGAATTGGAAATAATTAATGAAGAAGATATAGATAATGTTTTAGAAGGTGAGCAAATAGACGATTATTCTGATATAAACAAAATCTATGAAGAACAAAAAAGAAGTGGATTAGAAGAAGATGACGGAGAAGAATAATCAAGAAGTAGAAGAAATCTTATCAGATGAAGTTATAAAAAGCTACCATAAGAAAAGAGATAATCTGTCTGCAAGAAAAAAAGATAGATTTCAAGAAGGTATGAAAATATGGACGTGCTTTTATAGATTAAATATTCATAGATTTGCTATGGATTATCTTCAATTAAATTTATATCCTTTTCAAATGATAATATTATATTTAATGAATATAATGTATAGTAGTTGTTTTATATGTGCAAGGGGTTTATCCAAGTCATATACAACTGCTGTATTTGCTTGTTGTAGAGCAGTATTATTCCCTGGGCAATTAATATTAATATCTTGTACTACAAAAGAACAATCGAGGAACTTGGTGCGTGAGAAAATTGGGAAAGAATTGATGAAGCAATCCCCTATGTTGCGTAGGGAAATAGCCGATATAAAAGTTGGGACAAATGAAACGTGTGTATATTTTAGGAATGGTAGTACTATTCAAGCAATAAATGCAAGTGAAAACACAAGAGGGTTACGTTGTCATATTTTGGTAATTGACGAATATCGTATGATACAAGGTGGATTTGACACACTTAACTCTATATTAAAACCGTTCTTAAACTGTGTTAGAATACCTAAGTTTAAGAATAACGAAAATAGTAAATATAAAAATTATCCGTCAGAAGAAAATAAAACTATTTACTTATCATCTGCTTGGCTTGGTGACCATTGGAGTTATGATTTATATAAAGAACATAGAGAGAAAATGTTAAAAGGAGAAGATTGGTTTACTTGTAACTTACCATATCAATTATCTGCCCATCATGGATTACTAACAAAGAAAAGAATTGATGATATTGTTAGTAGTGAGAATATGTCAGATATGTCATTCTCAATGGAATTTGAGGCATTATTTTATAAAACAAATGACCATTCATTCTTTAAACCTTCTGATATATTACCACTAAGAACTTTAGAAAGTGCTTGGTATCCTCCTACAACAGAAGAGTTTATAATGAGTAAGAATAAAGATATGTCCAAAAGACCATATTATCTTAAACCTATTGTTAAAGATGAAATGCGAGTACTATCTTGCGATATTGCCTTAATGGATAGTAAGAATGGTAAGAACAACGATAATGCTATATTTACTTTCTTTAGATGTTTACCTAAGAATGAAAATTACATAGCAGAAGTTTTATATCAAGCATCATATGAAGGTGCAAAAGCTAAAGAATTAGCATTATATATTAAACGATTATATTATGATAGTCAATGTGAATATATTGTACTAGACGTTCAAGGAAACGGACTTTCAGTATTGGACGAACTAGGAGAGCCTACTGTTGATAGTGAACGTGGAGAAACATATCCACCTTTAAAAGCTATGAATGAAGATAGATATGCAGATAGATGTGGTTATGCAAATGCACAGAAATGTATATATTGTGTTGCCGGTAACCAAAAGTTAAATCACGAAATAGCAATACAACTAAAGACTTCATTCCAAAATAAAACTATCAAACTATTAAAAAATCAAATGGAAGCAGAGGATTTTATAGAAGGGTTTGAAATATTACCTCCACAAGAACAAGCTAATAAATTATTACCGTATATACAAACATCTTTAATGCAAAATGAGATAATATGTTTAGAATATGAAATAAAACAGTCTTATATCAAAGTGTATGAAACTGGTAAAAACCGAAAAGATAGATACTCTAGTTTAAGTTATGGAAATTATTTCATACGACAACAAGAGAAGAAATTAAAGAAAAAGAAAAAAAGTAAGTCAATAAATTTATGGTGATGATATATGAATATAATAACAAATAATTATCAATTATATTTAGGAGATTGTTTAGAGGTAATGGATAGATTAATAGAACAAGGTGTAAAAGTAGATTGTATACTTACAGACCCACCATATGGTACAACAAAATGCAAGTGGGATAATGTTATTCCATTTGATGAAATGTGGTTAAGATTAAATGAGTTAATTAAATCCAATGGTGCAATAATATTATTTGGAAACGAGCCATTTAGTAGTTTATTAAGATGTAGTAATATAAAAAACTATAAATATGATTGGATATGGCAAAAGAAAAGACCTTCGTTATTCCAACATGCTAATCGCAGACCTATGAAAGACCATGAACTCATTAGTGTATTTTATAAAAAACAACCTACATATTTTAATGTAAATTTAGAGAAAAAAGAGAAACCAACAAATAACTTTAGAAAAAATAGAATGGGAACTTTTTTAGAAGATGGTTGTAAAAATCAAAATCAAATTCAAACAAAAACAGGATATAATAGACAAATTTTACAATATGGTATGCATAATGTAGGATTATTACATCCAACACAAAAACCAGTCGATTTATTAGAGTTTTTAATAAAGACATATACAATAGAAAACGAACTCGTATTGGATTTTACTATGGGTAGTGGAAGTTGTGGTGTAGCTTGTATGAATTGCAATAGAAAATTTATTGGAATTGAATTAGACGAAAATTATTTTAATATAGCAATAGAAAGAATTAATGATATAAAATAAATTTATGGTAAGGAGTTGAAATAATTGTCAGAAGAAAATAAAAAACAAGAAGAAATAAAAGAGAAAAAAAGATATTTTGCAGAAACTTCCGTAGCAAGTAATGCAACTAACTATGCTTTCAACCCAACTAAGTATACAACAGATGACGTTATAAGATTATTAGAAGACCCACAAAAAAATGCAGCTTCACTTCAAGAAGTAAGTTTATGGTTATATTATAATAGTGGTATCTATTATAGACTAATAAATAACTTCTCTGGTATGAATAGATATGATATGTATTTATTCCCTAGCACAATAAATAGATTTAGCAAAGGTGGAAAGAAAAAAAATAATAATGCAGATAAATTATTAAAAGAATATCTTGATATAGCACAAGGTATAGAAAAATTAAGTTGGAAATCAAATTTTAGAACAATAGGTACTAATCTTATGATAATGGGAGAAGTATACTTATTTAAAATAGAAGATAATAGTGGTGTTATTATAAAAGAGATACCTTCTAATTTCTGTAAAATAAGCAAAGTAATAAATGATGGATTATATAAATATTCTATCAATATGGGAAAATTAAGCACAGAAGCAGTATACAATATGATGCCTAAAAAGATACAAGATTTATATGATAAACATAGTGCTGGTACTTTACCACCAGAGTCATATAGCGAAAATAACTACGTTATAATAGAAGATAAAGAAGCAGTATGTTTAAGTATGAATCAATTCGTTGGTACTAAATCTGTTCCTCCAATGTGTTATATATTCCCTTCTATTATAAGATTAATGACAGAAGAAGAAAATGAGATAGTAGAAAGTAAAGCTAATAACCTTAAATTAATACATATGAAATACCCAGTTGATAGTGAAGGTGAGTCTATATTAGACGAAGACGCAATAAGAAAAATGCACAATTCGGCAAAAGCTAATCTTCCAGCCGGAGTTGCAATAAATACTAACCCATTAGAAGTTACTGCTCATACTTTACAAAGAACAGGTAACGTTGCGGCTAGTAATAGACAAACATTAACTGAACTTGTATACAACAATGCAGGGGTAAATAGTGAAATATTTAATGGTAACAGTAGTAACAATCAAGCTATACTAAGTGGATTAACTGCTGATGAAGTTATAGCAGATACATTAAATAACTTATTTGAAAATTATGTTAAATATGACATTAAAACTAGAAAGAAAAATCCTTTATGGCTACCTAGATTTTTAAGAAATACAAAATATAATGAAAATGTCTTAGAAGAACAAGCATATAAAGGTGCAACAGTTGGTCTATCAAGAATGAAATATTTAGCAACTCAACATTATAGTCCATTAGAAGCTATATCTATATTAGAGTTTGAAATGGAAAATGGTATAGATGATTTATTTGTACCATTAGCTACTTCGTTTACTCAAACTGCTAATGCACAAAAAGATAATGGCAGACCAAAAGCGAGTGACACAAATGGAGAAAAACAAGTATCTGATAATAAAGATAGTACCGTTTAAGGTGTATATTTGATATTTTTTTCAATAATCTGTCCTATATTATAAATGTAAGGCAAAAAGATAGGAGTGATAAAATGTTGGTTTATACTACCAATACAGATGTTAAAGAGAAACTTCTTAGTAAAGGAGAAGTCTTAGTAACAGAAAGAAGGGTAAATAATACAATATATTATTTCTTTAGATTGAGTAACCCTTCAATAGTTCAAAATTTTTCACATAACGACATAGTTGTGTGTAACAATAATTTATTTCTTTAGCAGAAAGGTGGTGAATAGATGAATAACAGAGTGCAATTACCTATCAAATCATTTGAAAAATTTGAGGAAACATTAGATAACTCTAACTTCCACCCTGTAAAGATTATGATATGTCACACAGGAGAAAATTTTAATGGTTCTGTATTTTCACTTGAAAGTTTTAATAAATCTATCAATACATTATCCAACATTCCTATACTTGGCTTTGTAAAGGTTGATGAAAGTGGTAACAAAGATTTAGCCGGTCACGAAATAGATTTAGATTTATTCGTTGATGAAGATGGCAAAATAAACGTAAGAGAATATTACAAAGAAGTTCCAATAGGTGTTATACCGGAAACTAACAATTATTTCTTTGAAGAAATAGACGGAGAAACCTATTTAGGTTGCTATGGTTACATATGGAAATGTTATAGTAATGACGCATACGATATATTACTAGATGATGAAGAAAAAGAAGTGTCAATGGAGATACTTATAAAAGAATGTTCATATGACAAACGAAACAGATGTAACATAGATAAATTTGAATTCTTAGGAGTAACTTGTCTAGGGTCGGCTCACCCAGGGGCTATGGGAAGAAATTGTACTATAAATATGAACTTTTCTGCAAACGAAGATAAAGAGTTCTTTGATGCAGTTGAAAAGTTAAATAAAATATTAAAATCCCAGAGAAAGGAGGATTTTGTTATGGATAATATAGAAGAAAAAGATTTACAAGTTGACTATGAAGAAGTAGAGAAAGTTGAATTAGAAATTGAAGAAATGGAAGTTTCTGAACAACCAATAGAAGAAAACTTTGCAGAAGATGAAGAAAAAGAAGATGCTTGTCCAGAATGTGGTAAAAACCCTTGTGAATGTGACGAAGAAAAAGAAGACTTCGCAGAAGAAGACGAAGAAGAAAAAGAAATTTGTCCAGAGTGCGGTGAAGACCCTTGTATATGTGACGAAGAAGAAGTTTTTGCAGAAGAAAAAGAAGAAGACAAGGAAGAAGAAGTTTGCTCAGAATGTGGTAAAAACCCTTGTGAATGTGAAGAAGAAGAAGAATTTGAAGTTGTTGAGGAACAAGTTGAAGAAAAAGAAGAATTTGGTCTTTCTTTAAATAATCTTTATAGAGCAATAAGTATATCTTTTGATAACATAACATATCAATACACTAGTTTTTGGGGTGACACTTTCGATTGTAGAAAATATTATCTTGAAGATTTAGTTCCAAGTGATAATATGGCAATAGTTTATGATGATGAAGATGGAAACTACTATGGAGTTTCTTATTCATTTGATAATGATGATGTTGTATGCAATCTTGAAGGTAAAGTCCAATATATACAAGAATGGCGTCCAAAACTTGAAGGTGCTAAATCTTTTGAAATAGAAGAAAAGGATAAAGTTTCAGTTGCGTCAATATTTGAAAAAGTTGGAGAAGAACTTCATTCTTTAAGACTATTCAAACAAGGTATTGAAGAGGCAGAAAGATTTGAAGAACTTAAACAACAAGTAGAGTCTATATTAGACACTTTCAACTTTGAAGAAGAAGAAGTTGCAGAATTAAAAGCTAAAGCATTAAATAGAGAAATAGACTTAGAAAAATTTGAAGACAAACTTTGTGTATTAGAAGTTAGAAAAATAAGAAGTCAAAAATTCTCTATGAAACAAACAGAAGAAGTAAATAGTTTACCTATATCTGATACAGAAGAAAAAAATAAACCAGTTGGTAAATA
>JAEIGA010002669.1_pt1 | contig 28328 bp, 28 predicted proteins | sample 9270691 | NCBI WGS metagenome assembly JAEIGA01 (sample SAMN17057246, study PRJNA624740) | gut metagenome | biome: biome; isolation source: fecal sample | host: Bos grunniens | place: China: Xizang | collected 2019
ATGGCAACCCAGACAAAAAAAATTACAGATATTTCAGATTAAAAACCACAGACGGAATCATAGACGATTTTGCTTCCATGAAAGAAGCAACAAGCAGAAGATACACACGATTACTAAATGAACAAGCAGATTTACCAGATTTAATTTTAATCGACGGAGGAATCGGTCAAGTAAACGCAGTTGCAAATGTATTAAACGCCCTAAACCTTGATATTCCAATTGCAGGCCTTGCAGAAAAAAATGAAGAAATTTACAGACCAGGTTGCAGCACACCAATCGTTCTTCCCAAAAGAAGCGATGCGCTAAGATTGTTACAGCGAGTCCGCGATGAAACTCACCGATTTGCAACAACTAGAAACCAAAAATTACGCACAAAAGAAAACACCGTAAGCATATTCACAAAAATCCCAGGAATTGCCGAAAAACGCGCAAGAACATTAACAAAGACTTTTACAACTTTGGAAAATCTAGTTTTTGCCCAAACAGAACAAATTTCACAAGCAATAAATGTTTCATTAGACGAAGCAAAAGCAATTCAGCTTGAAGCAAAAAAACTACTCAAAGAACAAAATCTCAAAAAGGAACAGCAAAAACAATCATTAAAATCTTATGGAACAACTCCAGAAGCAGCTGCAAAAGCGCAATATATTTCAGATTTAGCTTCCCAAGCCTTAGCAGTTGCAGATTCAGGTTCAGATTCTAATTCCTCAGACTAATCAAAAAATTATTTAATAAATAATTCAGCAATTGCTACTGCACAAGGAATTGTAATAATACTGAAAATGCTCGTTTCAATTACCAAAAATCCAGAATAAGATTCATCTTTATTAAACAAAACTGCAAAACTAGAAACGCTCATTCCAACAGGGCACAAAGATGAAATAAATACAACAAAGCAAATTAGTTTTATATCTTGAACAAAATTAAACAAATTAAAAATACAAACAATAATTAATAAATTCACAACAGCACAAACCACAAGTCTAAACAAAGTTAATTTTGTTCCTCTTGCAATGTATGTTTTTATTGAACTGTCAGAAGAAATATTAAAATTAGCAAACAACATTCCAAGCAAAACCATCGAAGTTGCAGTATTCATTCCTCCAATTAACTTCAACGGAGAATAAATAATTTCAGGCAATTTTACAGGAATACAAAATAAAATAATTCCACAGAATACAGCAATAATATTTGGATTTGTCACAAGTTTTTTAATATGAACTTTTCCATCAATAATTGCGTAACCAAAAGTCCACAAAAAAATATTAAAAACAACAATATAGCCCAATAAATAAAATACGCCTTCACTTCCCAAAACTCCTTCAATCAAAGGAATTCCTATAAAAGCACAATTTGTAAATGCAATAGCAATTTTATCAATAGAATCAAGTTCCTTGCCTTCCGCAGTTTTTGACCTAAAAAACAAAAGCCCAAGCAAAAGCATTACACCGTGAACAACACTAGAAATAAGAATTACAATTCCCAGATTTTTTAACTTTTCAAAATTAAAATCTAAATTAAAATGACTTAAAATTAAACAAGGATTTATAAAATACAATAAAAATTTACTAACAAATTTTTGTTCATCTTTTCCGAACTTAAAAATTCTTGACAAAGCAAATCCAGAAACTGCAATAATCAACATAATCACAAGTTGTTTAATCACAAGCAAATACATAAATCACCAATCTAATATAAAAACTACTATTAATATGAAATTTAGGCTATTATAAAAAACGACATAGACTTTTGCAAGTTCACCGAGTATAATTTTACCGTTGCTTTATTCCAAATCAAAAGGAACAAAATCATATCATGGAGGGAAATATGAAAAAAACTAAAAAAGTAAAAATTCTTCCAAATGAAAATAAAAAATCAGAAAACGAATCTTTCATTCCGCAAACAATGACAGGAACTAAGCCAGAAGATAAACAATGGTTTGAAAAAGAATCCTTTTGGCAAAACTTTGGTCCAATTATGTTTGACTCACAGCACTGGGCAGAAGCACCTGATGTTGCAGAAAATGTAATAAAAATTGCAGGATTAACAAAAGGCTGTTCAATTTTAGACGCTGGCTGTGGACCAGGACGAATTTCCGTAGAATTGGCTGCCCTTGGATTAGATGTAACTGGTGTTGATATAATTCAATCAGAATTAGACGCCGCCGCAGAAACAGCAGAAGCAGAAGGCGTAAAACTTAATCTTATAAATGCCGACTTAAGAACTTTCACAACAGAAAAAAAATTTGATTGTGCAGTAAATTTGTACACATCATTCGGATATTGTGCCACCATCGAAGAAGATTTAAAAATCCTAAAACATATTGCAGATGCAATAAAAGACGATGGCTTCTTTATTATGGAATGTACAAGCCGCGAAACAGCTATTTTGTATTTTACAGAAGGCGAATGGTTCGAAAGAGCAGGAATGACAGTTCTTACACAATTTTCAGTAGAAGGTGCATGGGAAGGCTTAAGGTCAAAATGGACATTAATTAACAAACAAGGACAACGCATTGAACATGAATTTGTTCAACGCCTTTATTCTGCAGTTGAACTAAAACGCATGCTAATGGCCGTTGGATTCAAATCTGCAGAAATATATGGAGATTTTGACTTCTCTCCATATAACGAAAAAGCAAGAACAATGGTAATTGTTGCAAAAAAATAATTACAAAACTGCTTTCAAAAATTGCTGAAGACGAGGACTTTGTGGATTTTGGAAAATCTGAGCAGGAGTTCCTTCTTCAGCAATAACACCACCATCCATAAACATCACTCTAGTTGCAACTTCCCTTGCGAAACCCATTTCATGAGTAACAACAACCATAGTCATTCCAGCATCTGCAAGACTTTTCATCAAAGACAAAACTTCTCCAACCATTTCTGGGTCAAGTGCAGAAGTTGGTTCATCAAATAAAATTGCATCAGGATTCATAGCCAAAGAACGAACAATTGCAATTCGTTGTTTTTGTCCACCAGAAATATTAGATGGATATGCATCAGCTTTTTCAGCAAGTCCAATTCTATTAAGCAATCTCAACGCATTTTCACAAGCTTCTTCTTTGCTTTGCAATTTTAATGTGGTTGGTGCAAGAATAATATTTTCCATAACAGTTAAATGAGGAAATAAATTAAATTGCTGAAAAACCATACTAACTTTTCTGCGAATTAAATCTATATTAGTTTCTTTAGCTGTTATATCTTGCCCTTCAATCAAAATATGACCACTATCTGGAGTTTCCAACAAATTTAAACAACGCAAAAAAGTACTTTTACCAGCACCAGAAGTTCCAATAATTACAACTTTTTCACCTGCTTCAATATTTGTAGAAATATGATTCAAAACAACATTATTTCCGTATTTTTTATATATATCCTTAACTTCTATCACTTTTTGCCATCCTTTTTTCAAGTAGAGAAAATAGTTTTGTCAATCCAACAGTAAGACATAAATAAATTGCAGCACAAGTTAACAACGGAATCCAAGCATTATAAGTTTGGTTACGAATGTTATCACAAGTTTTTTGTAAATCAACAACTGCAATAAAACTTGCAACAGAAGTTTCTTTTATCAAAACAATAAATTCACTTGTATAAGTAGGAAGAATAGTTTTAACAGCTTGTGGTAAAATAATTTTTACAAGAGTTTGACCCCAAGAAAGTCCCAAAGAACGCCCAGCTTCCATTTGCCCAACATCAACACCTTGAATTCCCGCTCTGAAAATCTCTGTACAATATGCCCCTGAATTAATACCAAAAGCAATAATCGCAACAACAACTCCATTACTCATTCCCATTGGGGAAAAAATAACAAAATAGAAAATCATCAACTGAGTTGCCATTGGAATTCCACGAATCAAAGTAACATATACATTGGCAATTAGATTAAGAACTTTATTTTTTGAAATTTTAAAAAGAGCAAAAATACAACCTAAAATTGAACCAATAATAATGGCACAAAAAGCAATTAATAAAGTTGTTCCTAACCCTTTTGGAATAAGCATCCAACGATCTTCGGCAATCATTGTGTCATAAAAACTCTGAAACATCACAATATCCTAAAAAAAAGGTACTTTCCCCCCTATAAGAGAAAAGTACCTATTATAAATTTATTTTCTTACAATAATAACTTGATTTGATTCGTAATATGGTTCTGAAAAATCTACATTCTGTCTGCGTTCATCAGTTGCAGTCATACCTGCAGCTACAAAATCAACAGCACCAGACTGAACAGCAGCAATAAGGCCATCAAAACTCATATCAACAACCTGAAGTTTTTTGTTCAAATCTTTAGCAATTAATTTACTCATGCTTACATCAAAACCAACTGCTTCTGAACCTTTAATATATTCAAAAGGAGGGAATGCAGCATTTGTTCCCATTTTAACAACATCTTTTGAATCAACATCTGCAATTTCAGGAATTACGATATTTCCATCAACTGGCATAAATGCATTAATTAAGTTTTCATAAGTTCCATCAATTTTAATTGTCATAATTGTTTTATTGATAGAATCAAGAAGATCTTTATTTCCTTTTTTTACAGCAATTGCATATTGTTCAACAGCAAAAGAAGCATCAACAATTGTTAAATCTTTATTGCGTTTTACAATTTCTTTTGCAGGAAGTTCGTCAAGAACAATAGCATCAATAGCTCCGTTCTTTAAATCAAGAGCAGCATCAATACCAGTTTTAAAAGATTTTAATTTAGCATCTTTTACATTTTCTTGAACATAAAGTTCACCAGTTGTACCTGCTTGACAACCAATTTTTAAGCCTTGCAAATCTTCTGCAGAATTAATAACTACATTATTCTTTTTTGCACAACCTACAAAAGCTAAAGCTGCAACCAATGAAAGTGCAACCAAAGATATTTTCTTCATAATAAACCTCACAAAAAAATTATAGTAAAAATGTATCATAATAAAAAAAAAAAGACTACTCAAAAGAGTAGTCTTTTCAGAATTATCTAAAATTATTTAGAAGCGCGTGGCAATTTTTTCAAGTGCCAGATGTCTTTTACATAATCTTCGATTGTACGGTCAGAAGAGAACTTACCACTATTAGCAATATTGATAAGTGTCATCTTAGCCCAGTTCATTCTATCCTGATATAATTCATCAAGTTTATCTTGTGCTTTACAGTATGAATCAAAATCAGCAAGAACATAGTAAACGTCTGCACGATTTCCTTCGATACCGTATACCAAAGAATCATGAAGTTCTCTGAACAACTGATGTGTTGGATCATAAGTTCCATCAACAAGCTGATTAATAACTTTTGCCAATGCAGGATTTCTATCAAGATATTCCTGTGGATTGTAAGAATGATTCTTTTCAATTGTTGCAATTTCATCAGCTGTAAGACCGAAGATAACTGCATTTTCAGCACCAGCTTCTTCTACGATTTCGATGTTAGCACCGTCCATAGTTCCAAGTGTTAAAGCACCGTTTACCATGAACTTCATGTTTGATGTACCAGAAGCTTCAAGACCTGCTGTAGAAATCTGTTCTGAAATATCAGCTGCTGGATAAATCTTTTCAGCAACACTTACGCGGTAGTTTTCTACGAATACAACACGAATCTTTCCGCGAACACGACGATCATTATTGATTCTTTCTGCAACAGTATTAATAAGTTTAATAATCTGTTTTGCACGGCGATAACCAGAAGCAGCTTTAGCACCAAAGATGAAAGTTCTTGCAGGTGGATTATATGTTGGATCTTCAAGCAAGCGATTATAAACATACATAATGTGAAGAATGTTCATCAACTGGCGTTTATATTCGTGAAGACGTTTAACTTGTACGTCAAAAATGCTTTCTGGATCAATTAATTCATTCTGTGAATGTTTTAAGTAATCAGCAAGGCGCTGTTTGTTGTGCATCTTAATTTCAACAAGTTCTTTTAAGCTCTTTTCATCATCAGCGAATTTTTCAAGACCTTTAAGTTTAGTAAGATCTTTTTCCCAACCGTGTCCAATTCTCTTTGTGATGAATTCAGCAAGTTCTTGGTTAGCAGAAAGAAGCCAACGGCGCTGTGTGATACCGTTTGTTTTGTTGTTGAATTTTGAAGGATACAATTCGTACCAATCTTTAAGTTCAACAGTTTTAAGAAGTTTTGTGTGTAATTCAGCAACACCGTTTACACTGAAAGAAGCATGGATTGCAAGCCAAGCCATGTAAATCTTTCCATTGTTGATAATAGACATACGACCATGTTTATCATAATCATCTGGATATGCCTGACGCAATTCGATTAAGAAACGACGGTTGATTTCTTCAACAATCTGATATACGCGTGGTAAAAGTCCCTGGAAAATATCAATTGGCCATTTTTCAAGAGCTTCTGCCATGATTGTATGGTTTGTATAAGCAAATGTTTTTGTTACTACTGCCCATGCTTCATCCCAACCTACATTGTAATCATCCATAAGGATACGCATAAGTTCTGGGATAGCAACTACAGGGTGTGTATCATTAAGCTGAACAACATGTAAATCTGCAAATTTGCGGAAATCTGTACCGTAATCAGCAACATAATGACGAACTAAATCCTGTAATGAAGCAGATGAGAAGAAGTATTGCTGTTTCAAACGAAGAGCTTTTCCACTTGGACCAGAATCGTTTGGATAAAGAACAGCACTAATATTTTCTGCACTATTTTGGCGTTCAACAGCACGGTTATATTCCATGTTATTGAATAACTGTAAATCAAATCCATTAGGAGAAGAAGCTGACCATAAACGAAGTGTGTTTACAGTTCCTGTTCCGAAACCTACGATAGGCATATCATAAGGTGTTGCAGTAACTTCTTCTGCATTTTCGATATAATAACGGTCGCGTCCATCAGGAGTTTTACCGTAAGCGATGTTTCCACCAAATTTAACTGTAACAGCTAAGTCACTGCGTTTAATTTCCCATGGATCACGGTGAGCAAGCCAGTTATCTGGATATTCAACCTGATAACCGTTTTCAATTCTCTGTTCAAACATACCGTAACGATAACGAATACCGTATCCATGTCCTGGGTAATCAAGAGTAGCAAGACTGTCAAGGAAACAAGCTGCAAGACGACCAAGACCTCCGTTACCAAGACCAGCATCTGGTTCTTGATCTTCAATCATGTCGTAATCAATATTCATTCCTTTAAGAACTTCTTTTACTTGATCTGCAATTTCAGCATTAATAAGGTTGTTACTTAAAGCACGACCCATTAAGAATTCAGCTGACAAATAATAAAGCTTCTTTGTAGGCTTCTTTTCATATTCGTGACGAGTTGCCATCCAGTTCTCCATAATAACTTCGAGAGCTGATGCAGACACTGCGTCAAAAAGATCATGTTTGTTTGCCTGAGAAATATCTTTTCCATATTGTCTCTTAAGACGACCTTCAAGATTTTCTTTAAATTGTGCGGCGTCAAACTTCATTTTATAACCTCCAGGGTATTTCCTTTGAATACGATACAAAACATTTGAATATTTTGCAACCGTTTTTAATTCATTTTGGACTTTTTTGAATTAAATCTTGTAATAAGTAAAAAATAAACAATTTATTTACTCATTAAAATTAAAAATCCACTTGCAGGAAGAACATATCTCATTTGTTCATGAAGTAATTCTTCATTACCTTCTGATGAAATACAATCACTTCCGTCAATAGATGTATCTACAACTCTATACCATTTTTTTCCACGAGGTGGTAATGGCAAATTGAGTGTAATATCATAAATATCTGTATTTGCGGCAACATAAAAATCATTATCAGGAGTTCCATTTTCGTGGCGACTTCCAGAACCTGAAATTTTAAAGCCTAAGAAACGCTTCATTTTTCCCCAATCAGGAGTTTTACTTTCTGCGTCAAACCATTCAATTTCTGGTTTTTGAACAGAGAAGAAATTCTTTCTTCTGAAAACAGGGTGATTTTTTCGTAATCTAATCATTTCTTTTGTAAAATGGAAAACATCACCATTTTTAGAAAGTAAATCCCAATTAATCCAAGAAATTTCATTATCCTGACAATAAGCATTATTATTTCCACCTTGAGTTCTACGGAATTCGTCACCCGCAGTCATCATTGGAACACCTTGTGATACAAATAATGAAAGAATAAAATTCTTGATTTTCTTTTCACGAAGCTTTTCTATTTTTGGATTTGAAGTAGCTCCTTCATAACCATGATTCCAACTGTTATTATCATCAGTTCCATCACGATTACATTCTCCATTTTCTTCGTTATGTTTTCCATTGTAACAAACTAAATCATTCAATGTAAAACCATCATGAGCTGTAATGAAGTTAATAGAAGCAGATGGCTGTCTATCACTGTGATTATATAAATCTGAACTACCTGCCAAACGAGTTGCAGCACCAGTGATTACGCCTTCGTCACCACGAACAAAACGACGAATATCATTTCTGTAACGATCATTCCATTCGCTCCAACGACCACCTGGGAAACCGCCAACTTGATATCCACCACCGCAATCCCAAGGTTCTGCAATAATTTTTGTATTTGCAAGAATAGGATCTTCAGAAATTGCATTTGTCAAATAAGGAAATCCTTGCATATAACCTTGCTGATTTCTACACAAAGCAGAAGCTAAGTCAAAGCGGAATCCATCAACATGCATTTCTGTTACCCAATAACGCAAACTATCTAAAATCAAATTAGCTGCAACAGGATGACTTGCATTTACTGTATTTCCACAACCAGAAAAATTAGTGTAATACTGTTTTTCATGAGGAACTAACAAATAATAAGCAGAATTTTCAAAACCTCTAAAACTGAATGTATAACCATGCTCATTTCCTTCAGCTGTATGGTTGTAAACAACATCAAGAATTACTTCAATTCCTGCTTTATGAAGTTCACGAACAAGTTCCTTAAATTCTCTTACAGAACCTCCTGGTGTTAAATCAGAAGAATATGAAGTTTTTGGTGCAAAGAAACCAATTGTACTATAACCCCAGAAATTCTTTAATTTTTCACCAGTTTTTGGATTAATATTTCCGTTTTCGTTTTCATCAAATTCAAAAGTAGGAAGGAATTCTACAGCAGTAATTCCCAATTCTTTTAAATATGGAATCTTTTGAATAAAACCTTTATATGTTCCAGGATTTTTTACAGCAGAAGTTTCAGAAGCTGTAAAACCTTTTATATGAGTTTCATAAATAATTGATTTATCAAGAGGAATATTTAATGGTTTGTCACCTTGCCAATCAAATTCATTATCATCAACAACAACACATTTTGGAAAATTGGACAAATCAGAAAGTTTTCCGTTTTCAATTCCTGCCAATCCGCGTTCGCGTTGAAGATTATAAGATTTAAAAATAGAACCTGGAGTAAATGCTTTTGCATAAGGGTCTAACAAGAATTTGTTAAAATTAAATCTATGCCCTGCAGGAGGATTATAAGGTCCATCAACTCGATACAAATACAAAGCACCAGCTTTTAAACCTTTAACCAAAACATGCCAAACACTGCCAGTTTTATTCACAGCAGGGTTTAATTCAATAGATACAGTAGGCTGTTTAGAATCTGGAGTATCAAACAAATCTAAAACAACGCGTTCTGCAGTCTTACTGTAAACAGCAAAGTTTACACCTTCTTCAGTTGGATATGCTCCTAATTTTTTAGGAGAACCGTCTAATACTTCAAGAGTGTTCATAAAGGATATTTTACCACAAAGGAAGTATATTTTCTACTTAAAATAACACAAAAACAATATTTAATGTTATACTTAAAACATGAACTCAGAAAACACAAATATTGATAATAAAACTAAACCTCAAAAAACTGCACTTGTAGTTATTATGGGAAGACCTTCTGCTGGAAAATCAACATTTTTAAACACAGCTTGCCAAGAACCAGTTTCTATCGTTTCTCCGATTCCACAAACTACACGCAATGCAATCAGAGGAATTGTAAACACATCTTTAGGACAATTAGTTTTTGTTGATACACCAGGCTATCACGATTCCGAAAAGAAAATGAATTTACGCCTAAAATCAGTAACAGAAGATCAACTTGAAGGTGCTGATTGTATTTTATACATAATCGACACAACAAGAATTCCTGGCGACGAAGAAAAAATGAATGCATCTTTGGCAGAAAAATATTCAGACAGAATGATTATTGCACTAAATAAAACAGATGCAAAAGAATCAAAAACAAAACCTGTAATGGATTTTATAAAAACAAATCTTCCAAAAGTTCCAGAAGACAGAATTCTTGAAATGTCTGCACAAAAAGACATCGGAATAAATGAAGTATTAAGAGCGTTGTACAACATTGCTCCAGAAGCACCACGCCTTTACATTGACGATATTTACACAGACCAAAATATCGAATTTAGAATTGCAGAAGTAATTCGTGGAGAAGCAATAACTCGCCTTGCCCAAGAAATTCCACACTGTTTGTATGTTCAAATTGCAGATTTAGAAGGAAGAAATGAAGGTAAAAAACTTTGGGTTAGAGCCTTTTTATGCGTAGAACGAGACAGCCAAAAAGGAATTGTAATAGGAAAAGGTGCCACAATGATAAAATCTATCAGAGCCGCAGCACTAAAACAAATCAACATGATTTTTCCATTTAAAGTGGAACTTGATTTACAAGTAAAAGTTGATAAAAACTGGCGCCAACACGACCATGTTTTGACAAAAATTATTCCATAAATAGTCCAAAAACTTCTATCTATATAAATTCAGATAAAACAACAAAGGCTTTCTTTTTAGTAATATCAACCAAAAGAAAGCCTTTTTAATTTAACAATCTAAATTTTTACAAAATTAAGAAAGTTTTGGATATTTATCAAAATATGCTTTTGTTTCTTTAGCAACAACGCCACTTAAAACAAGCAATGCAATACAGTTTGGAATTGCCATAAGTCCGTTTGTAATATCAGCAATTGTAAATACAGCATCAACTGTAAAATAAGGTCCAATAGCAATCATTGCAATGTAAAGAACTCTGTAAAGCATTACAAATTTCATTCTTCCATTTGTCAAATATTCAAGACATTTTTCTGAATAATAATCCCAACCTAAAATTGTAGTAAATGCAAAGAATGCAAGACAAAGCATAAGCAAGAACTGAACAGAAACACCATCTCCACCTAAGTCAAAAGAAAGTGCTTTTGAAGTCAACTGAACACCTGTTGCACCATCAGAAACAAATGCTGGATTACAGAAAGCAATAACAATTGCTAAGCCTGTCATTGTACAAACGATTAATGTATCAATTACAGTTCCTGTCATATTTACAAGACCTTGTTCAACAGGTTCTTCTGTTTTTACAGGAGCAGCAGCGATTGGTGCAGAACCAAGACCTGCTTCATTAGAGAAGATACCACGAGCAATACCTTTCTGCATTGAATCCATAACTTGTTTTAATACGAAACCTGCAACACCACCTGCTGCTGCTTGCCAACCAAATGCAGATTTAAAAATCAAAGCAAATGCAGCTGGGATTTTTGTTGCGTTCATAATTATAACAGAAAGTCCTAAGAAAACATAAACAATTGCCATTGCAGGAACAATTTTTTCTGCAACTTTAGAAATGCGTTTAAGACCACCAATAATTACTAATGCAGCACAAAGAGTAACAATTGCACCACCAATTACAGTTGCCCAAGTATAATCATTTCCAAATAAAGTAAATGCAACATCTGATTCAATTGCCATATTAACAGCAGAAGTAATACCGTTAATCTGTGTCATTGTACCAATACCAAGAAGACCTGCAGCAACACCAAAAATTGCAAATAAAACAGCAAGCCACTTCCATTTTGAACCCATACCTTTTTCAATAGTATAGAAAGGACCACCTAAAACTGTACCGTCAGCTTTTACTTCACGATATTTAATTGCAAGCATACATTCTGCATATTTTGTAGCAGTTCCTAAAATTGCAGCAAACCACATCCAGAACAAAGCACCAGGTCCACCAGCAGCAATAGCAGTTGCAACACCAACAATATTACCAGTTCCGATTGTTGCAGAAAGTGCAGTACAAAGAGCAGAGAATCCAGAAAGTTCTCCTTCACCTTCGTTCTTTTTGAAAATCTGTTTAAAAGCGCGTCCAAGCTTTGTAAACTGAATACCACGGCAACGAATTGTAAGAATCAATCCAGTTACCAAGATTAATACGATTGTAGGGATTCCCCAAACAACATCATCAATCTTTACAAGAATGTCGTTAAAAGTCATTTTTTGACCTCTTTAAAAAAAATAAGAGCGAAAACCAAAATTGATTTTGCGCTCTCCAAAGAGTTGAATAAGACTAACTATAAAGCCCTGTCCACTTTGCCTGAGATATCAGCTTTAATAGCCTTAACCCTTCGGCGCTCCAATGGTAATGGAGACTCTCCAGAGAATTATCATTTGCATACAACAAATAAATAACTTCACAAAAGTATCATACTACTTGAAAATAGTCAATGAATAAGATAAAATACAGTGTTTATGACAAATAAACATATTTTGTCATTTTGAAATATTAAACAAACGCTTAATCTTAGTTACAAAAAAGGAAAATCTAATCATGTACAAAACATTACCACAAATGATATACAAAAAATCCCAAGACTTTCCTGAATTAAATATTCAATTTTCAAAAAATACAGAGGGAACTTTTTTACCAACGACATATAAAGATTTTGTAAAAACAATGTTAGATTTTAGCGCAGGATTATTAGCCATTGGTGAAAAAGAATATTCCAACATAGGCCTTATTTGTGACAATAGAAAAGAATGGTTAGTTTGCAGCATGGGAATTATGGCAACAAAAAGTCGTGATATTCCACGCGGAAGTGAAGCAACTGTAAAAGATTTAAGCTACATATTAAGTTTTGCAGAATGTAAAACTGTTGTTACAGAAAATAAAATCCTCTTCAATAGAATTTTAGAATGCAAAAATGAACTTCCTGCTTTGCAAAATATAATTATTATCAATCCAGCTGATTCAGATTTAAGCAATCCCAAAGCAACAGGATTAAATATTTTTAGCTATGATGAAATTTTATCAAAAGGAAACAACTTTCGCCAAAATAATCCTAACAAAATTGAAGAAATAATGCTTTCTGGAACAGAAGAAGATTCCGCAACTATCATTTTTACATCAGGAACAACAGGAACACCAAAAGGCGTAGAATTAACTCACAAAAATTTCTTATGCCAAGTTGAAGATATTTCAAAACGCCTTCCATTAAAACAAGGAAACAAAGCATTATGTATGCTTCCTGTTTGGCATGTTTACGAACGAGAATTAGAATATTTTCTATTATATGTAGGCGTTGCACTTTGCTATTCAAAACCAGCAATCAGTATGTTACTTGCCGATATGAAAAAAGTTTCCCCACACTTTATGGCAACAGTTCCTCGCATTTGGGACGGAATTTACAACGCAATTTACAAAAACATAAAATCAACAAAAAAAGGCGCAGGAATATTCTTTTCAATTTTTACATGGGCTGCAACTTCACTAAAATCACTCAGAAATATCATTTACAACAGATGTAAATATTTCAGAAAACGCACCGTTTTTTATCATGTTTTCTCAAAATTCTTGTATATTCCAGTAATTTTTCTTTATCCACTAAAATGGCTTGGGGATATGTTCTATTTCCAAAGAGTTAGAAATATGCTTGGCGGAAAATTCCAAATAGGAATGTCAGGTGGCGGAAGTTTACCATTAAAATTAGACAAATTCTTCAATTCAATTGGAATTAGACTTGTTGAAGGATACGGATTAACAGAAACAGCTCCAATTTGTTGTATCAGAAACGCAAAACGCCCAATACTGGGAACAATCGGAAAAATAATGCCATATTGCCAGGCAAAAGTTGTTCATCGTAACGGAATAGAATGTAAACCTGGCGAAAAAGGTGTTTTATACATAAAAGGCCCAAATGTAATGAAAGGCTACTATAAACAACCTGAATTAACAGCCGAAGTAATTTCCGAAGGCGAATGGTTTAACACAGGCGATTTAGTAATCAAAACTTACAACGGTGAAATTATCGTAAAAGGACGCCAAAAAGACACAATCGTTTTACGCTCTGGTGAAAATGTTGAACCACTTCCTATAGAAGATAAACTTTCTGAATCAATTTATATTTCACAGGCAGTTGTTGTTGGCCAAGATGAAAATTGTCTAGGAGCATTAATAATTCCAGATTTAGATAACATTTCCCAATTTGCAAAACAACAAAACATTAATTTTTCAGACAAAAAACAATTACTAAAAGATGAAGAAATAAAAAAACTCATCTACAAAGAAATGGAACGATTAATCAATACAAAAAACGGCTTCAAACCTTTTGAAAAAGTTGGAAAATTCGTTTTTCTTGATAAACCATTTGAAGTTGGCGTAGAACTTTCTCCAAAACAAGGAATTATTCGCTACAAAATAAATGAATTATACAAAGCAAAAATTTCTTTAATGTATGCAGATTCAGGATTGCAAGCAATGCTTGGTTCAGTTTTGACATCAGAAGCAATTACAAACATTCAAAAGAATGTTCAGAAAAAAGTGCAAGACTTAAAAAACATTATTAACTAAAAAAAGGGATGCTCAAAAGTTCAGCAAGTGTGAAGTGAACTCATTAAGCATCCCTTATTTATTCAAAAACTATTTTTTGAATGGCATTTTTACTTTGTAATTTTCATCAGTCCATTCAGGATCGATTTCCATTTCAATACTTGTATCAAGTGTTGCTGGTTTTGTAAATTTGTATGAGCGTTCAGTTTCTGGACAGTCAAAAGAAATTGAAACACCTTCTGCAGATGGAATTAATTTGAAGTTTTTCATTTTTCCTTCAAAATCAAAAATAACATCACCAGAATTTGAATCAACAAGCTGAAGACTTCCTACACCAAAAACCCAGTCAGCATCCCAGTTTGAATCCTGCCATGTTCCTTTTGGAAAAGCACCAAAATCAACAGCAAACATTCCTGCTACACAAAAAACAGAAACCAATAATAAAGAAACTAGTTTTTTCATTTCAATACCTCTATAAAAAATATACTTAATTATACTTCAATATAGGAATATTAGAAAGAAAAATTATTATATTTGGAAAACAATCCCACAATCCCACCCCAAAAAAAACAAAAAAAAAGCCACTTCACAGCGGAAGCAGCTTTTTGGAAATTGAAAATTAATAATTTACAAAATCAATTATTTTGCGCGTTCAACAAAAGAACCATCGCGTGTATCAACAACGATTTTTTCGTCTGTATTGATGAACAATGGAACACGAACTTCAATTCCTGTATCAAGAGTAGCAGGTTTAAGTGATTTTCCTGAAGTATCACCTTTTACACCTGGTTCACAATATGTAACAGTGCGAACAACATTGATTGGCAAATCAATACCTACTGGCATACCTTCATAGAAAGTAATTTTTACTTCAAGATCATCTTCTGGAGTAATATAACCAGCGTTATCTCCTAAATCATCTTTAGAAAGTTCAAACTGTTCATAAGTTTCCTGATCCATAAATACGTATGTTTCACCATCAATATATGAAAGCTTTGTTACGTGGAAATCAAGATCAACTTCGTCAAATTTTTCACCAGCATCAATACCAAGATCCATTGTAGAACCTGTAACAAGATTCTTTACACGAAGGTTTGTAACCATACCAGCACGACCAGATCTCTGACCAAGCATTTTCTGAACGATAAGTGGATTGCCTTCATACATGAATGCTGCACCAACTTTTAACTGTGATGTCATTAACATAACTATATAACCTCAAAAAAAGTTTTTATAATATACTATTCTATCATACAAGTTTTCAAAATAAAAGTCATTAGGTGAAATGCAAGGTCACCATTTTTTTTCAAGTTTGATGCAAATTTTTCAAAGCCATCTTTTAAATTTTCATAATTAAGCAAAAATTCCAAAACAGCACTTTCTAAATCCCCATCAGTTCCGTTGTAAATATTCCAACATTTTTCCACAATGCAAAACATTTCTTCAGAAAAAAACGGTTTCATTTGATTAAGCAAGGCCCCAACTTTTACAAGCTGATAATCTTCCGACTGAGGATACGCATGCCACACAAAAGGATTTCCCGCCAAACATGCACGAGCCAAAGAATCTTCCCCACGAATAAAAAGCAATGGCGTTTTACACAACAAATAATCCCATTCCTCTTGCGGAATAAAATCAAGTTCTTCAAGGGCAATTTTTTTACCGCATTCAGTCCAAGAAGAAACTAAACAATCGCGGCCTGCCCCCTTTGCCAAAAGCACTTTAATTTTTTTTCCAAAGCGATTTTCAAAAGTTTCAAACGCCTTCACCACAGGAACCAAATCTTTTGGATAACTAAAATAAAGAATTTCCAAATTATCGCCAGACTTATCAGACTTATCAGACTTATCAGAATCACCAAAATTATTTTCCCGCGCAGACTTTACTTTTTCCAAAGAAGCAACAAACGCCCCATCAAGAATCAATCCACCAGTTTTAGAAGTAAAACCCGGCATAAAATTAACCTTTTGAACGCGACTAGAACGAGTCAACGACTGCAAACAATGAAAAGTTTCCGCATAATCTTCCGCAGTCAAATAATCAATCATAAAAATATTCACAACATTAGGAACCTTTTTCACAAAAAGCAATTCATCAAGCCAATTAGGCCGCCCACATTGAAAACATTCCAAAATCACTTCTGGCGGCTTTTTTTCAAATTCCTCAAGACAGCGCTCACTATCCCACAAAAAAATCTGCCACTTGCCAAATTGCTGCACATCCGCATTCACATCAATCCCCGGAACAATATTTGCAAACGCCCTAAGATTATCCACAACAATTCGCATATTAATAGAAGAAACTTGTTCAAATTTTGATTTTACATCTTCAATCGCCCGCGCAAGCCTGTAAACAACCCCAATATCACCAAAATTATCCACAACCTTGCACAAAATCGTAATATCCATAAAAAATCCCAAATACAATATTTAAAAGGGGAAAGCCTTCCCCTCGCTGCAACTACCAAAGCCACCTTTTACAAAGGCAACTTTGGCATTTTCCGCTACCCCTTCCAGCGGGGCACCCCATTCAAAAAAAATCTCATCGCATTACAAAAACATTTCCACGCCGCCCCGCAACGCCCCGCGTAATTATATTATTGGCAAATCTTTTTTACGATATATTACATTGTCATGAAATTCTAAAATTGATTCTAGAGGTTTATCTGAATATTTAATTATTTTTTCACGATATTTATATCGAGTTGTTACATCATTTATTTCTTCGCGCCGATTTTTAGACATTTTCAAAAAATCTTCTTCTTGTTCTAGTCCTAAAAAACGACGATTTAATAAATTTGCAGCAATTCCTGTAGTAGAACTTCCAGCAAAAGGATCTAAAATCCAATCATGTTCTTTGGTAGAAGCTAGAATTATTCGCGCAAGTAAAGGCAACGGTTTTTGAGTTGGATGCTTACCACAAGATTTTTCCCATTTTGCAATCGCAGGTAATGTCCACAAATCTCGCATTTGAGTCCCACCGTTAATTTCTTTCATTAACTCATAATTGTAATAATGAGTTACTTTTTTATTTTTTCTTGCCCACAAAATAAATTCTGTTGAATGAGTAAAACATCTACAAGAAAGATTCGGTGGAGGATTTGTCTTTGCCCAAGTAATACAATTTAGGATTTTAAAATCCAATTCATTTAGCATTTGAGCAACTGAAAAAATGTTATGATAGGTTCCGCTTATCCAAATTGTTCCATTTTCAGTTAGTTTTTCTCGGCAAAGTGAAATCCATTGTCGGTTAAACTCATTGTCTTTTTCAAATCCCTGTGATTTATCCCATTCCCCTTTATTTACAGAAACTTGTTTTCCACTTTGCACTGATATTCCGTTATTGGAAAGGAAATATGGTGGATCTGCGAAAATCATATTGAACTGAAAATTAATATTTGGAAGAAGTTCTAAACAATTTCCCTTTACAAGAGTAAAATCTAGATTTTTTGAACGATAAAAAGCTCTTAGTAAAATCTTAACCCCTCTTAACTTTCAACGCTAGCTAAACCTTCACCTAGTAGGCAATTCATCAACATAGAACGTCCAGATGTATTCCAATATGTTATATCTTGTTCCACAAACAACCATCGTATTGCTAATATAAGAATACCTAAAGGTCGCTGCATTCCATCCGCATCTTTAAAATCAACTCCTCTAGTTGCTTCAATATCAAAAGGTTTTAATCTAAAAACATTCCCTATCATCTTCTTTATAATTTCATATTTTTGTTCTCCAATATCATTCTTTATATTATTCAAAATTTGAACTACATCTAAATGACTTGGATTTTGATGCCTTCTTTTTCCATCCGTTTTATAATATATTTCAGGCGTATAAACAATAAAATCAAAACCTTTATTTAATTGAGCTGGTCTTTTTAAAACTACACTATAATTATCAAATTTCTCTACTGTATATTCATATTTTGAAGCTAAATCTCCTGTTCCTGTTCCAAATTTTTCATCAAGAAATTCTAATACAACTTTTCTGCGAGCTTCTTCTCTTGAAGCTGCTATTAAAGTAAAAAGTTTTTTTTCTAATGACATAAAACAACTTCCTCATTACTTAAAAATTTTTTTCATTATTCCACTTTCCATATCATCAATACTATAAATGTCATCGAGAATGTCAAAAGTTTCTTCTAAATTTCTAGCAGCAGATTTCCAGCCCGCGCCATCCGTAAACCAAACAAATTTCGCACCTTTTACATTTTGCATTTCAGTTGCTATTGTCTTATAACTTCTAGCAGTTTCATTTAATTTTGAACCACTACTTCCATAAAAATTAGTTTCTATTAGATATATGCAATTATCTGTTTTTACAACAAAGTCCCAACGCTTTTCCATTTTTCCTTTGTTTGACACAGCAGATAAATCTATATTCCATTTTTTTGATACTTCAGATATATACATTTCTTTAAAATAGTTTTCATTTTTCTTAAAACCCTCTTTCTGAATATATTTTTCAACTAAATTTTCCATTAAATGACCACCACGGTTTTTACGACCATTAGAATCAAGTCCTGTTTCAACACCTGTAACATAGTCATATAAATTATTAATAATATGATTTGACAATAAATCAAAAAGTCCTGTTTCTCTTAAAAATGTTTTATACTCATCTATACTATTTATTTGAGAATTAAAATTATATAAACTTACATTTCCATCAATGCCCGCATAAATTTCTTTTTCACGTACAGCTAACAAAATAGGGATACATTTTAATATTTCAGGATATTTTTGTAATAAATTTTCAAAATCATTTTCTATATTTTTTGAACCAACTAAGGAATTCAAAATATTCAATTCAATTTTTATAGAATCTGTATTGCTATATACCTTTTCAAAATCAATATAATATTTATAATCAGCAATACTGGGCCGAAACTTTGAAAGCCACTTCATAAAATCTCGTTTTGTATTCATATAACAACTCTTTTAAATCGTTTTTCAAAATCTTGTTTTTAATAAAATCTACAAAATTATTAAAAATCTGATTCTGTTTTTATGACTTTAATATCAAATGCCATAAAATTCTACATTACCTTGACATTATACTATATATTTATATAGATATCAATATTAAAATATACTTGCAATATTAGAAATTAGTATTTCATTTATATTTCCACGTTTATCAGATTTTGCATTTATCATCCTTGATGCAAAAACTCTTTCAATTTCAAAATTTGAATACAAATCATCAAAGAAATTATCTTCTTCGTCTGAATTTTTTGGATCTGAATTACTAGCAAGAATTGTCGCCCCTTTTACTGAAAGATTTTCAATAAAATTCGCTAATTCAACTTGTTCTTTATCTAAAAACTGATTTTCAGAATACGCTGTAAAAGCAGAAGTTTGTGACAAAGGTCTATAAGGAGGGTCAATATAAACAAATGTTTGTTCATCAATAAAGTTTTCACAATCTTTGTAATCACCAGCCTTTAATGTTACATTTTGCAAAACTTGACTACAAGATCGTAAATTTTCTTCATCACAAATTAATGGATTTTTAGCATTATTAAATGGTACATTAAAAAAACCTTTTGAATTTACTCGATATAATCCATTAAAACAAGTTTTATTCAGAAAAACAAAAAGAGCTGCTTTTTCAAGATTTTCTACACCAACTCCATTTACTTTCAATTCATTATATAGTTTTCGTTTTTCGTAGAATAATTCTTTTCTTTCTTCTTGTGTAAAATTTCTATATTGTGATTGAAGTTCATTAAGATATTCAATCAACTCTTCACAATGATTTTTTACTTGAAAATATGTGTTAATAAGTTCTTTGTTTATATCGTTAATCAAAACTTCTTTTGGCTGAAACTTTTGTAAAACATCAAATAATACTGCACCACCGCCAACAAAAGGTTCACAATACTTTTCTATTTGCAGAGGATATTTTTTTCTTATTTCTTCAAGTAGTTGGCTTTTCCCACCAACCCATTTTACAAATGGTTTTGCCATAAGAAATATATTAATATTTTTTACATTTTTTATCTACTAATAGCGTTAGGCTATGGAACCCCGCAGTTGGTTGGCGGGCCAACCAATGAGCCGAATAGGCGAAGGGTGGAACAGCCGACGGCTTTAGCCGGAACGCCCAAAGTAAAAAAAAATCACTTACCTTAAAGGGAACACCAACTTTTCTACGGAATATTTAAACAACTTTATCAAATCCACTTTAAATCGTATACCGTATTCTATGGAATTTTTAAGATGGTCTTCGATAAGGGGATTTTGAGTGCCGGGATTCAACACAAACCTGTAACCAACAAAAGCATCAACCATAATCGACTTCATAAAAGTTTGCTTCCAGCCAATTATTGGCGAAACTGAAATTACGACATCTTGATTGTTTTCTTTATTAAAATTGTCGCCGTTGTACATAAAAAAGCCAGTTTTGCATTGACCGCCCAGATACAACCAGTCCAACCCGCGAGCAAAAGGATAGCACAACAAATCTGCACTTACGCTAACCGAAGTAAGAGTCAAGTCATCGCCAAAATACCAACTTGTTGCGTGACCAAAGCCACCTTTTACTGCAAACCACTTAAAAATTTCCCGTTCGTAAGTTACATCAATTCCCCAGCCAAATTTTTCTAGTCCACTTAGCAAAAATGATGTATCCACAGTAAAAATTTGTTTGCCAAAAACATTTTCTGCAAAAGTAAACGAGGAAATAAACGCTAGAAAAAAAATTGCTAAAATCTTTTTTTTCATATACTAACCATAAAAACCCAAGGAACTATACAATAGAAATATTAATTATTTGTTAATATTTTTTCTATTTCTGCAATGTACATTGTGTGAAAATCTTTGGCTTTATAATTTTTTTCTACTAAGGATTTATCTATAAAAGATTGTTCAGTTAAATCTTGTGCATATAATTTTTTACAAATCAAAACCAAACGAGATTCCTTAAAAATCGGCGCTTTTTCTGATTCGTCTATAGTCAATTTTGTTTCTGCGATTTTATCTTCGTCACGACCAGACTTTGTTCCGCAATAATTTAAGATTTGTCTGTATTCTTCTGGCAAAACGCACAAAGAAAAATATTCTTCATTATCGATAAATTCTTTTGTATATCGTTGAGGGCGCACATAAATTGTTGCAACAGGTTTGTTCCACAAAATGCCAACGCCACCCCAGGAAGCTGTCATCATATTTGTTTTATCACCTTTTTTTGCTGTAATTAACATCCAATCTGAACCAATTAATTTAAATGGATTTTCTGAAAACTCATTAATTTCAATTTGTTTCATTATAACGCTCCTGCAAAATACATTATTTTTTGTAGATTTTTATATAAAATTCAAAATTATGAATAGAATTGTACCACAAATTTCATAAATTTTCTAACAAACGCATTGAACAAAAACAGATTTTACTTTATCATTTTGAAATATTTCGAAACTTCGGAGTTATAAGGAGGTGAAATTTTATGTCTACAATCATGGTTGAAGATTCAGAAAACCTTGAAAAAGCTATTAAACGCTTTAAACGCATGGTTGAAAAAGAAGGTATCGTTCGTGAATTCAAAAAGCGTGAATACTTCATTAAACCTTCTGCAATTAATCACCAGAAAAAAGTAACTCTTGAACGCAAACTTTTAAACAAAAAACGTAAAGCAGAAAAGAAAGAGTACTAATTTTTTGTAATTGGTTACAAAAAAAGCTGAAATCTAATTTGATTTCAGCTTTTTTTTGCTCTAATTTATTTTTTATTATTTTTTATAACCATTAGAAGTTTTTATAACACTTTCCATTGTTACATCAACGCCAAGTTTCTTAAAGATTTTTTTATCAACTTCAGAAAGCATTACTGTTGTATGAACTTGGCAACCGTCTAATTTTGGTAATTGTTCTATTGCTTTTTGACAATTTTCATCAGTCAAAGACAACATAGAAAGCATAATTAAAACTTCATCAGTGTGAAGTCTTGGGTTATTTCCTTTTAGATATGACACTTTCATATTTTGAATAGGCTCAATCATAGAAACAGGAATTAATTTTTCTTCATGTGGAATTCCAGCCAAATGTTTTACAGCATTCAAAATCAAAGCAGCACTTGTTCCTAATAATGCAGAAGTTTTTGATGTAATAATAGTTCCATCGTGAAGTTCAATTGCAGAAGAAATTGCATTTGTTTTAGCAGCTTTTTCTTTTGCGGCAACAGTAACTCTTCTATCATCTGTAGTAACACCTGATTGCTTCATCAAAAGTTCCAATTTAAAAACTACAGTTTCATCAAGATTTCCCAATGCTAATTGATTAGAAGCTGCATAATAACGACGAATAATTTCTTGCTTTGATGCGTTGCAACAAACTTCATCATCAATAATACAATTTCCCACCATATTAACGCCCATATCAGTAGGAGATTTATATGGATTTTCTCCATAAATTCCTTCAAAAATTGCATTTAACACAGGGAAGATTTCAATATCACGATTATAATTTACAGTTGTTTTTCCGTAAGTTTGCAAATGATATGGATCAATCATGTTCACATCATTTAAATCTGCAGTTGCAGCTTCATAAGCCAAATTTACAGGATGCTTTAATGGCAAATTCCAAATTGGGAATGTTTCAAATTTTGCGTAACCAGCTTTGATTCCTCTTTTGTTATCATGATAAAGCTGACTTAAACACGCTGCCATTTTTCCGCTTCCAGGCCCAGGAGCAGTAATTACAACCAATGGTTTTGTTGTTTCTATATAATCATTTTTTCCGTATCCTTCGTCACTATCAATTAACGCAACATTTGAAGGATAACCTTTAATTTCATAATGATAATAAGTTTTGATTTTTAATTTCTTTAATTTTGCTCTAAAAAGTTTTGCGGCTTCTTGGCCTTTGAATTGAGTAATAACAACACTTCCAACCATCAAACCACATTTTTCAAATTCATTTTTAAGACGCAATACATCCATTTCATAAGTGATACCTAAATCACCACGAACTTTATTCTTTTCAATATCGCCTGCACTAATTACAATTACAACTTCTGCATAATCAGCAAGTTGCATAAGCATTTTTAATTTGCTGTCAGGCTCAAACCCTGGTAAAACACGAGCGGCATGATAATCATCAAAAAGTTTTCCACCAAATTCAAGATAAAGTTTATCACCAAATTTGGAAATTCTTTCTTTTATGTGTTCAGATTGTATTTTTAGATATTTTTCGTTGTCAAAACCACATTTCATAACAGTAAAAAATTATATATTTTTTCCATTTTTTTAACAATGATTAAAATAACAATTTTTTAAAAACGACATAAGATTTTTTTTATAAAAAAAAGCACTATTAAAAATTAAACTTCAATTTCAGATTTTATTTTTTCAATTTCTTTAGAATTTAGTCCAACAATTTTCTCAATAACATCAATAGCAATATTATTTCTTAACATATTTACAACAACTTCTTTTGTTTTAACTTCAATTCCCTCTTGAATACCTTTTTCAATACCTTCTTTATAACCCAACTCTTTATAATCCATTAGTTTTAAGGTGTATGTCATACATTCCTTCCTTTCTTCAATTTCTGCCTTGGTCAAAGAAAGTTTTTGTGCAATCGTATTAGTTAAATTACTTTCAACCTTTTCATCTCTAATGTAATGATATAATGACTGTAAGTTAAAATCAAGTTTTGACAAATCCTTTGCTGTTACATTTAAGAACACCTTTTTTTCTGAGGCCGCATCTTCCCAAACACGGCCTTCCGCTGCCCGCCAGAGGCTCGGTAGTGTCTGTCAAAAGACAGCCACCACTGGGCTTGCGCCCACAGCTCCACGCCTACGCCTGCCTCATTCAGAAAGTAAAGATTTATTTACCTTGCTTTCTAAGTTTAGCAATTCCAAATACAACCAATCCTACACCAAGCATCGTAATTAAATCTTCCATTTTTATAGGCATTAAAGAAAGATTTAATCTTGAAAGCATAGTAATAATCACAACTGCAACTCCCATTGCAAACCCAACAGCAGTACAAACCAAATCAACAAGATCTGTCTTTTTTGTTTCAACACTTTTTCCAGACATCAATTCTTCTATTGAAATCCCCAAAGTTTCTGCTAATTTTGAAAGTGACGCAACATCAGGACAAGATAAATCTCTTTCCCATTTTGAAACAGCTTTATCAGTTACATTCATAGCTTGTGCTAATTCAGATTGAGTCATCCCTTTGTTTTTTCTTGCTTCACAAATAATAGTTCCCATTGTCTTTGACATAAAATTACCTCATTAAAAATAATATCTTTTGCAAAAGTTGACTTCATCATACAAAAAATACCCAGTAGAAACAACCGACCACAAGTTTGATTAACTAAACCAACAGTTTACCTACAAAAATTAGGTAAAAATACAGCATTTATCGCTTTTTAATTTTTTCCCGACTAGAAAATCATCCGTTATATAAAAAACATAACTAAATGAAAACTATTGCCAACGGAATAACACCTCCTAAATTTCATATACAAAATACAAATTCTACAACTCACTCTCAAATACAGATTTAAAAAAGTTTCTTATCGGCTTTGCTAATAAATCACTAGGATCATTTGACATCAAAGTTGCTTTTGCACTTTCCCCATAAAAAGAACCTTCTTTTACTAACACTCCCCGAGAATCATAAATCTCTATAAAAATTTCAACTTTATCTGGTAATCCACTCCAAGCAGTTGCTCTATCTTCCCAGTGAAGAATTTCTGGAATAATTATATAATCAAATTGTAAAAGTTCAGTTTCAGAAAAATCATTCAAGGAAACCTTTTTTCGCAAAACCAATGCCTTTGATGAATATTTACTTACTTCCGTCCTTATACAATTTGATAAAAAGATTCCAGAACCTTTGTAAATATCATCACCATAATATCCATCTTCACTCACTGAAACTGCAATTTTCCGATTTTTGTCTAAATAATTGTCTTGCGTATCAGAAAAATCATATCGATAAGTAGACATACATCCTGTAAAAGAAAACACAAACATCAACAAAAAAAAATATTTTTTTCATAAAAACTCCCAATAGCATTAATTTTTATGGTATTTTTCATTCCAAAAGCTAATATAATTTTACCATCATAAAATAAAAAAAAGGTCGCTTTCAAAGCGACAAATCAATAAACCTACACAAACAAAAAAAAAGCACTTATTGAACCTAATCAAATTCAATAAGTGCTTAAAACACAGCCTTACGGACTATCTAATATTAGCGATTGTTGATAAGTTTTGTTAATTCAACAGGATCAACAATTTTACCATCTTTGTAAACACGCATATTACCAGAAGCAATTTCGTCAATCAAAATAACTTCACCGTTGTTATAACCAAATTCAAATTTAATATCCCATAAGTCAAGACCAATAGATTTCAAATCATCAGCAACGATTTTAGTAATTTTCAAAGTCTGTTCTTTCATGCTATTAAACATTTCTGTAGACATAACACCAAGAGCAGCCAATCCTTCACTTGTAACTAGTGGATCACCTTTTTCGTCATTTTTGAATGTACATTCAACATAACCACCTTCAAGAGGAGTTCCATCTTTTATATATTCACCATAACGACGGATAAAACTACCTGTAGCAACTAATCTACAAATTACTTCCAACCCATGACCAAAAACAGTTGCAGGAAGAACTTCCATAGTTGCATCATCAATATTTGCACTAACATAGTGAGTTTTAATACCAGCTTTTTTCAACAATTCAAAATAATGAATTGAAGTAATTAAGTTAGCTTTTCCAATTCCTTCGATTGTCAAACCAACAGTATTTTCACCTGGATCAAAAACACCATCTTTTCCTGTACAATCATCTTTGAATTTTAACAAAACATTGCCATTATCAAGACCATAAACGTTTTTTGTTTTACCTTCGTAAATAGTTTTCATTGGATTTTTCCTTGATTTAAATAAGATACTCATAATTTTATAGAAATTACAAATCAAAATCAAGTTATCCCATATATTTTCTACTACCTACAAACGCAAAATTATAATTAAAGAAATACAAATTAAACAAATGTATCTCCCAAATCCCAATTTATTTCATAAAAGCCTCACACATTTTTCATAAATCACCCCACATTAATAGAAAGAACTTTTTCATTTATTGCCTGAGTCAATTCACTTTCTGCACATTTATTGTTTATATAGCAATACAAAGCCTTTAACTCAGGATTAAGCGAAGACAAATCTTTTGCAGTCGTATTCAAAAAGATTTTCTTAATTCCATCATTGAGCCAAATAGCAGGATTAAGTGCCAAACTCATATTCTCAAAAGTATACACAGGAAGCCCCTTTCCAAAGGGATCAAATCCACAAATAAAAATTAAATAATTTTCCTTAAACTCAGTAAAATGAACACCTGACAACAATGCTTCATAATCAGTTACCGACTGATAACTTCTTGACAACAATGCAAAATCTTCATGATTAATATTTTTTAATTCCACATTGACAGACTTATCCGTTCCTTTAAACAAAACCTCAAGTTTTATATGCCTTTGCTCTGGAAAAAACACCAATTCCTCTGGGTCAGTCAGATATTCAAGTTTTGCAATCTTTTTACCCAAAATCGTTTCCACAACCCCTTTGCAAATTTTTTCATCCTTCATGACCTTTTGAAATACACATTCATCAGTAAACGACAGTTCCTTACTTGCCATAACACTTTTCACATAAACCTCACTTTTTTTATTAATCTCTAAAATATATATTCGCAAAAAGATGATTTTTCGGCAAAAAAAAATTAAAAAAAACAAAAAATTTTTAAAATAATAATTTTACGGGTGGATTTTGTTCCACAATCTCAACACCCCTCACATATCATCCCGAACTACATGTGTCATCCCGAACGCTGCGCTTCTTCGTACGCACTTGCCTCGAAGAATGATTCGGAATCTCATCATAGTTCCACAAAACCGCTCATTCCAGGCTTCCCTATCCGGTCATCCTCCTCGTCGTCGCAAACTCCTCCTGCGGTGGACTGCTCCGCAGGCCCTCCAATCGCTTCCACTCCACAAAAAGTTTTACGCGTGTAGAAAATACAAAAAAAAACTACATCAAACACCAAAACAGAATCAAAGATTTTTTTCCCAAAACAGGATGTATAAGCATGTTCATCTTAACAGAAAACCAATTTTCTTCTTGCGCTCTGAGTCAAGAAGAAGTAGACTTAAAAGAGTACTATGTTTGTGCAAAAATTTAGTTACACCATAAAAATGTGTAGCCCTAAAACGCCCTCCCGTTTTCGGAAGGTGATACAACAATTTGAGGAGACTGTGAATGCAAGATAAAAATGATAATATTGATTATTTTAATGATGGAGATTTTTTTACTTGTTGTCTACAAAAAGACTTATCTTCTGAAAAAATAACTAAATTTGAAGAACTTTTTGGAAAAATTGTATGTTTTATTCCTTCTACTTGGGCTTACATTAAAAAAAATCAGAAAAAAACATTTTATTTAGCCCCAAGCCGTTATATTGATTATGTAAATGCAATAAAAAAAAGTTTAATTGAAAATGAAGATTTATTATTTAATTTAGTAAAACAAAATAATTTTACTTTAGACAATTTAAAAACTTATTAAACAACTAGCCCCGAACTTTACGGGGCTTTTATAAAACGACCTCCAGTTTTCGGGAGGTGATACAACTAAAACGCAAATAAAATTTCTTGCATAGTCAGAACTAATTAAACTGCGTTGTTCAGAATAAGAGTACAAAAAATAAAGCAAGTTTTTTAATAAAAAAAACTTGCAAAAAATAACA
>JAEIGA010002670.1_pt1 | contig 28326 bp, 26 predicted proteins | sample 9270691 | NCBI WGS metagenome assembly JAEIGA01 (sample SAMN17057246, study PRJNA624740) | gut metagenome | biome: biome; isolation source: fecal sample | host: Bos grunniens | place: China: Xizang | collected 2019
AAGGTATCCATATCAGTGAAATGTAATGAAATATTATTTAATGAAATAAAATATGGAATAAGTTTCTCTATTGTAGAAGGTAATTTTACTCTAGTGTTAGCAGGTTGCGGATCAGCTTTGAGCCCTACACTTTTAACACCTTCATGATAGACATATGCGGTATCAAAATGGTTGAATCCTGCATCCATATATGCATCTACCATCTGAGTAACCTGCTCATAATCAATGCTTGTAAAATCGTTTTCATCCAAAAGCGGAAGTCTCATCAATCCCATTCCTAAATTAGCCATAATAATTCCCTCTTCATACTCCTTTCGAACCAATAACACATTAACGTATGGAATATTACTAGCATGCGGATTTTTATACGTAACACTATTGGCAAAATCTAAAAATTTGTTAATCTTTCAATTTCCTTAGAAATATATTTAACTTAAACATTTAATAATTATTTCTATGACTATCGAGCGATGCAGTTGGGCGGGTGATGATGAAACCTACATCCGATATCACGATGAGGAATGGGGAGTTCCAACCCATGATGATAAGGAATTATTTGAAATGCTTGTTTTGGAATCATTCCAGGCGGGACTGTCCTGGATTACCATCCTTAAGAAAAGGGAAAACTTCAGAAAGGCATTTGATGGCTTTGATGTTGAAAAAGTGGCCGGCTATAATGAAGAAAAGGTTGAAGAGCTGCGCCAGAATGAGGGAATTATCCGCCACAAAGGAAAGATTTCATCAGCCATAAACAATGCGCAAATCTTCATTGAAATACAGAAAGAGTTCGGAAGTTTTGACAAATACATTTGGGGATTTACTGACAGTGAAATCATAAAGGCCGAATTCAAAACCGAATCCGAACTGTCCAAAAACATTTCCAAAGACCTGAAGAAACGAGGGATGAAATTTGTCGGCCCGACAATAATCTATTCCTATCTTGAATCAATTGGAATTATTGACAATCATCAGGAAAACTGCTTTAAGTTTTAACATGGACATTGCCGAAACTCATTTTGAATCCTAAATTATTTAGGAGATATATATCCACGACTAAAAATTAAATCAAAAATTAGAAACATCGATGTTAATGTAAGTTACATTCAATTAAACATAAAGACTAAATCAAAAATAGTAAAAATATTAATAGAAAATTAAAGTATCTTGCAGGAAACAATCGAGCTACTCTTCCAATAAGATTATGTTTTTAGGATCAATTTTCAAATAATCCGGAATCACGAATTCATGGTCATGAATCTGCTTATCCATCTTCCACCACAAACCATTGGCCAAAGTTATTTCCCATTCGAAAGGCATTTCCAACAATGTTGAATTGACCGTATCAAAGGCATTTACATCATCCTTTTGAGCCGGAGAAAAATCATGCGCCCTTATTCCAATATGAGTAATGTTGGACGTGATTTTTTCAGACACTTCAAATATGACCCCCCAATCTAAGGACTTGATGTGATAATCATCAATTATTTCAACTTTAGAAATATTTTTACATCCTGTAAGCCTTGCAACCTGGACCTTTCTAGGGTTCTCAAATACCTCATGAGTATCCCCTTTTGCAATAATCTTACCCTCATCCAATACTATAAGTTCATCACAAAACTGAAATGCTTCATCCCTGTTATGAGTAACTAAAATAGAAAATCCATCGAAATCTTTTAGCGAATTAACAAGTTCAATACGCAATTGTTCCTTTAAGAAAGTATCCATAGCGCTGAATGGTTCATCAAGCAATATGACATCAGGATTATAAGCTAAAATACGGGCTAAAGCTACCCTTTGCTGTTGGCCTCCGGACAATTGCCTTGGATATCTTTTTTCCAAACCTTCCAAATGAAAACGCTTAATCATTTCAGATACAGTTTTTTCATCGTGTCCTTTAGATAACCCAACAGCAATGTTTTCCTCAACGGTCATGTTGGGAAACAAAGCATAATTCTGAAATAAGTAACCTACATTCCTTTTTTGAGGCTTTAAATTAATTTTTTTGTTAGAATCAAAATACACATGTTCTTCATCTGTAGTTAAACTTACAACACCCTTATCGGGATCAACTATTCCTGCAATGGATTTCAGTGTCATACTTTTACCGCAACCAGAAGGACCAAGAATGCCCAAATGTCTTCTTTTCAATTCAAAATTAACATCCAAATCAAATTCCTTAAGTTCCTTTTGGATATTAACTTTTAACAACTTATTGCCCATAATCCTTCCCCGTAAAAGTATATTTATATTCAATCTAATAAATCATTTCCACTGTTTTTCCTTGCGTATAGTAACAAAATCCATAATAAAAATAACTATAAATGCTATTACAACAATGACCAAAACATAATTAAAAGCTTCCCCCATATTTCCGGCGGCCACCTCTGAATAAACCGCCATAGGGAGTGTTCTGGTTTGTCCGGCAATATTACCCGCAAGCATTGCGGTAGCACCGAATTCTCCCAAACCACGAGCATAAGCAAGAATTCCACCACTGATAATTCCCGGCAATGCATTTGCAAATAAGACTTTCCAGAAAATTTTCCACTCGGACATTCCTAATGTACGACCGGCATCCAGTAGGTTGGAATCTACCTGTTCGAATGCCCCCCGAGCGGAACGATACATCAAAGGAAAAGACATGACAACTGCTGCAATAACAGTTGCAGGCCATGAAAAAGCAATTTTTATAGCGAAAAAGTCTATAAAAAAGCTACCAATAGGTCCTCTAACACCAAAAACATACAATAAAAAGAAACCCACTACTGTAGGAGGCAATACAAGAGGCAGTGTGAAAATACCGTCAAGTACAATTTTTACCGAATCATTTTTAGTCTTGACAATACCCCAAGCAACAATCAAACCTATGAAAAAGGTTATGAAAATTGATAAACTTGCGGTTTTCATTGAAATAAAAATAGGGGACCAATCTGTCATGTCCATATCACCTAAAAATAAAATTAATTATTCATGTAAATAAATGTTAAATATATTATTTTTCTTAACATATTTAACTATTCACATGAACAAACACAAAAACAAATCTATTCGTGAAGGGTAAATCCATAGTCAACGAATACATCTTTAGCTTCTTGAGATTGTAAGAAGTCTATGAATGCATTTGTAGCGTCTGAATCGGTTGAGTTTTTAAGTGCAGCAATAGGATAGATAACTGGAGTATCTAAAGCATCTTCAGGAGCTTCGCAAATCACTTTAACGTCATCAGTGGAGTTAGCATCAGTAGCATATACAATACCACATTCAGCAGATCCTTGAGCTACTTGGTTTAATACTGCTGTTACATCAGTACCTAAAGATAATTTGGATTCAACATCATCCCAAATACCAGTGTTGTTTAACACTTGTTGAGCGTATTGTCCAGCAGGTACGGATTCCGGATCCCCGATAGCTATGTTACCTTCAACATTTTTTAAATCTTCGAATGAAGATATGTTGGAATCGGAATCAGCAGGTACGATTAAAACAACTTTGTTTTCTAAGAATTGAAGATTTGTACTGTTGTCAATGATACCTTCTTCAACTAAAGCATCCATCTGTTTATTAGCAGCAGACATGAATACGTCTGTTTCTAAACCGTTTTCAATTTGAGTTTGTAAATCCCCACTTGAAGCGTAAGTTGGAGTAACTTTTACACCAGGATATTTTTGTTCAAACATAGGGATTAAATCCTTGTCAAAAGCGTTTTTTAAACTAGCTGCAGCGGCCAAATGAACTTCTTGTCCATCTAAACTGGTATCAGTAGCATTGCCACCCATAAAGTCGAACCAACCTGCGGAACATGACCCAATACTGACAATAGCTGCAAGAGCTATAATTGCAATTAATAATATTTTCTTAGAGTCCATATTTTTCCTCCTTTTTTAAATAACTTAACAAAATACACTATCATATATCAAATACCAATAATCAAAGATTAATAAAAATGCGCTGATGAATGATTTTCAATTCACTTTCATAAATCGTTCACCCACCTATCTTAAATTAAAATTTAATTATCGCAAATAGCAAGTATATCTCTATAACACTTGACATATAAATATTTTCATATCGGAATGAAAATTGATATAAAAATTTTTTTCTAATTATTCATTCTAATTTTAATCAGTTATTTTTTTATTTAAATAAAATATTTTAATTTCAATAATAACAAGTTCAAAATACTTAAAATATATTTTGAAATATTTTTATATTATTAACTGATATTTAAAGAGCATACCATTAGATTAGGATTTATAATAAAAATTTTGATTTAAGCAATCCAATATTTAATTAAGTCATTAAATAATATTAATCTATCATAAAACAAATTTTATTCTTGAATACCATGATAATATCAAGCTAAATACCTTTAAATAAATATTGTAAATAAAATATCAAGAATTGATAAAATGTATGTTATGAAATATAAGAAATAAATTCATATCGTTTTTTTAAAATCAAATAAAATCAAAATTTAGATAAAATAAAAATGAAATATCAAAAAAATCGAAAAGAAAATTAGTATATATCATAAAGCAAAATATCGAAAAGAATACATGTTAATAATGAAAAGGAAAATTATCGCAGAATTACGCGATAATAACCCGAATATTTAAACTCATGCTTCAACCCGATACCATTACAAGCTCACCGGTGGTAGGATCTTCATACACTTTACCCACTTCACTAAAACCGCTATCTTCAAGCCCGCCGGCATCAGTATAGTTTTGAGTGAAAGTTTCGGCAGATGAAACATCCTGCGTGTGACTTTGATTGGAAATCATGTCCGGATTAACAGATAACGCCATTATGGCAAAAATTAAAAAACCCAAAGCTAAAACAAGCATTGCATCTGAAAGATTGTTTAAACCACTCATAGGGTCGTCATCATCTGATGAAGAAATTCTTCTTTTTTTCCTTAGCATGTTATCACCACTTGTTTATTGCTTCAAGTTCGGCTTCTGCGACAGTTTCAACATCAATTAAGTCTGATTCATACCATTGCTTTTTATATTTGGAAATCAAATATGACAAAGCGCCGACAGACAATCCGGTAACAGTTGTATCAAAAGCTATTGTTAATGATTCGGCCAGAGTTAAAATGTCGCCGCTGCCCAATGCGGCCAGACCAGGGCCTAATGGAATTAAAGTTCCTAGAAGACCTAATATAGGACCTACTTTAACAAGAATATCAGTCCTATTAGTTTTTTTAATTAATTTTGTCTCTTCACTTGAAATTAACTCACTGGCAAGGGCCTTTCTTGCCTCACTGCCTATATCATAATTATTAGCTATCCTAACCAATATCTCCTTTTGATAAGAGAATAAATTACTATTTTCAATCTTGCTTTTCATATCTGAAACGTCTTTTGAAAATGAAACATTCCTTATTAACTCTTCCAAATCATTTGATTTGATTGGCTTTCTTGAGATATATTCATTAATCAATCCTCCAAATGAAAGAATGACAATTATTACAGATACTATCAATAGAATAACAACCGGTGTTAACAGACTTTCTGAAAGAATATGAATTAATGAAGTTAATGTTTCAGTTCCTTGAATTATCATGAATTTCCCCCATAACCTTCATTTAAAAGCGCCCCTACAACCATTAAAACAACAATTCCAATTAAAAGATACATCAACTGATACAATGGAGTTAAAATTAAAAATGAACTGAACATTGAATAATCAAGTGTGAATGTGGAATAGTATGTCAATGCAAAAATAAACATCAATATGGCGAATAAACACATGAATTCCCCAACAATTATAGGGTATTGCCTTTTTGCATGCATTAATAATCTTGAAAGTTGATAAACAACAAAAAATACAATGAACACCAACAAAGAATATACTATAGTGTCAAAAAACATCAAATCAGATTGTGATGAAATCAGAACAGCTGAAATCATTGCCATGGCTGAAATTGAATATACTGGAAGTTTCATTTCTTCGTTCTTTACATAATATAACATTATTAAAAAGATAGCAACGGCAACAATCAGAAAGATAAGCGTAAAATAACCCAATAGAAATGACAGCTGCGTTTTTATTAGACTTGAGATATTTATTAAAGCGAATGTGACAACGCCACTTACTAGAGATAGAAAAACAACCCTGAAATTATCTAATTTGAGATTACCCATTAAAAGCGCCAAATTGGCTGAAAACAATATCAGACATATCAATAAATATCCACCCATCAAATCCATATTTTTCAACCTAGTTTATTCCTTATTACAATTTAATATTAAACAACATGAATATATAAACATATCGTAATGAATTATTTAAAAATAAATTAATGAATTGATTATTATCTAAATTAAAAATAAAATAATTAAAAATAAGCATATTAAAAAATAACAAAAAATAACAATAAGAATTAAAAATAAAATGATTTGAAGATTAATATTGAATCATGTTATTAATCTTCGATTAATTCATAATATGAACCTTCAGCGCAAGACCTGCATACCGGCTTTCCGCCCCTAAGCACATGACGGCCATCAGACACCTTTTCACCACAAACAGAACAGAATGCAGTAGTATAAGGTTTGCCCGGCATGTCTCCTGGAGACAATTCAATCTTAACCTTATCCACCTTGAACAACTCTTCTGGAGGAGTGCGCCTAAATCGAGCAATCATCTCCTCTTTTGTTTCCTCGTCTTTGAATTTCTTATTGGCATCAGCATCAGTTATCCTTAAAGCTTCGCCAGTATCCTGATTGTAGAATGTTGCTGCGAATTTCCCATAATACATCTGCTTTAATGTCCTTTTGCCCATAGAACAGCCGGTTACGGATTGGACCGCATCAGACATGCATCTGTCAATCTCCAAAAATACAATTAAGTTTTTATGCTTTTTGTTCAGCTCCATTCCAAGAAGTTCAAGGCCGTACATTGCCAGTTTTGTCCCAATAGCTATCCCGCCACATATATGTCCATGAAACTCAGCGGCTTTAGCTAATTGCTCTTCATAATCCTGTTCATTCATCATATCACCTCATAAATCCAATTCCAAGTTTGTTTTTAAAGGTACGCATACCTTTCTGTTGTTATCCAGTTCAATTAATTTAACATCTATTGAATAAGCCTTTCTTAAGTTGCTTTCAGTTACAACATCATCAGGACTTCCAAAATCAATGAATTTCTTGTTTTTCATTATCGCTACCTTAGTTGAGCTTAAAAAGGCATGATCCGGAAAATGTGATGACATTATAATTGAAAGGCCTGATTTTGCCAAATTATCAATAATCTCTAAAAGTTTAATTTGATTTCCAAAGTCCAAATGGGAAGTCGGCTCATCTAAAATCAATATATCCGGTTTTTGACATAGCACTCTGGCCAGAAATACCAGCTGTCTTTCACCACCACTTAAATTCGTATACTCCTTATCCTTAAGATGGTCAATTCCTAAAGTCTTAAGGGAATTCAGTGCAATTTCCATATCCTCCTTTTTGGGGGAATCCGTTAAATTCAGATAAGGAGCTCTTCCCATAACCACAACATCCAAAACTTTAAATGGAAATGACGGAACATGTGATTGGGGAATGTATCCGATATGGGTTGAAATTTCTCTAAATGATAATTTTTTGATAGACTGGCCGTTAATCAGTATCTCTCCGGAATCAATATCATGAAGGCCGTTAAGGCATTTTATCAGTGTTGTTTTTCCAGTCCCGTTCGGTCCTAAAATACATAAAACATCACCCTTATCAATCGAAAAACTGATATCTGAGAATATTTCATCACCATCATATGAAAATGAAATATTTTTAACTTCAAACAATTTAGCATCTAAGACCATTCTGAATACCCCTTCTTAAGTAGATATAAAAATATTGGAACTCCAATAATCGCCGTCAATATCCCTATTGGAATTTCAATTGAAATTACTGCTCGTGAAATGTTATCAATAAGAAGCAAAAAGCTAGCTCCAAAACTTAGGGACGCTGGAATTAAGATTCTATTATCCGGACCGACAACCATACGAGTCATATGAGGTATGACAAGTCCAATCCATCCGATAACTCCACTAACTGATACTGCAGCCGAAGTAAGCAAGGTACATCCCATTATAATCAATAACCTTACCCTTGAAGGGTTCAAACCTAAAGACTGCGCTTCCTCATCACCCATTGCAAGTAAATTCATGTGCCATCTTAAAGCCAGCAAGATTACAAAACCTATTATAATCGGGATTAGAATCATTAACAATTTATCCATGGTTACTGATGCCAAACTGCCCATCAACCAATAGACGATTTCAGGCAGCTTATCATCGGGATCTGCAATAAACTTAATGGCTGAAATTAATGCGTTGAAAAATGCTGAGATCGCCACACCGGACAATACCAAAATCAAGATTCCGCCAGCCTTGTAAGCTCTTGAAATCAAATAGGTAATTGACACTGAAATCAAACCGAAAATAAATGCAAAAATCTGAATTACAGCATTAGACCCGCTTAGAATAATTGCAAGAGCTGCACCAAAACCTGCTCCATTTGATACTCCCAGCAAATCTGAAGATACAAGGGGGTTTTTAAATATGCTTTGAAATGCTGCACCGGCCATTGCAAGAGCCGCACCTACAACAATGGCTGCAATAATCCTTGGAAGCCTTATTTCAAAGACAATTGTTGTTATTGTTGAGGAAACCTCCAATTGTGGAAATATCGGACATAATATCGTATTTACAACATCAACAGGACTAATCGGATATCGCCCAATTAAAAAAGATGCGAAAAACAAAAAAATTGGAAGGAAAATTAAAAGTACAATACTGATAATTTCCTTTGTATCTTCATTCATGAATATCCTCTATAGATTTGATTCCTTGAGTCCGGAACTTAACAAAATCTCTTTTGCATCATCATCACTTAAATCAACGTGATAGAATTCGCTGTAGAACTCTTTTGTTGTGTCAACCATGTTAATGTCCTTATAATCTTCCGGATAAATTACTTTTGCGGTCCATGGGACTCCAATAATCATGTTTGCACCAACCGGCCTATCAAACCATTTAAATGGAGATTGCGGTGAAACATAAACATCCTTATTTTGAACGGCTTTTATATGAGCCCAATTTGAGTTATTATAAACGCTGTCATAGAAATTCTGATCATTGGTAATGATGATGTCAGGATTCCAACTGATTACCTGTTCAATTGATACCTGAACTCCGCTTGTTGTATTTCCCTGATTTAGGGAATCCGCAACATTTTTTCCACCTATCAAATCTATTAATTGACCATGGGTGGAATGGGAAGGACTGGTTTGAAGCCCATCATCACCATAGGCATAATATACAGTCTTTCTATCACTGTCAGACAATTTGGAAGACCTGTCATGAACAATATCAAGATATTTATTGTTAAAGTCATTCAGCTGATTAGCTTTATCCTCAGCACCAACGACCTTGCCTATAAATGAAATTGAATCACCCACCTTTTCGACATTAGTCGTATCTTTAACTGCAATGACCGGAATTGAACCGAATTTCTCTTGGCGTTCATTTACTGTGGACAAGTCACCGTCGCCACCTTCATCAATAGATTCGATTACAATGTCAGGTTCCGCTGCGATAAATTCCTCATAACTGCCGTCTTGAGTTCCATACCAACCTCCCACAACAGGATAATTCGCATATTGGCTTGGAACATATTTCAACTCATCATCAGTCCATTGGAAATTGACGGCTTTCAGTTTATCTGGTGCAATCATATACAATACGGTTGTCATTGGCGGAGATGTTGCTATGACATTATCGACTCCTGATGGAATTTCCACACTTCTATTAATCATGTCAGTTATATTTTCATGGCTATCGCTCTTAACGCTTGAAGGAGTTAAAAACAAGTGAGTAGCCAATCCTAAACCAACCAATAAAATCAATATTAGAATAATCACTTTAACTTTCTTTTCCATTATAAACCCCCGAATAAAAAAGACATTCGATAGGAATATTTATTCACTAAGTTATTTAATAAATTTTCTAAAAAATATTAAATTTGCAAAAAGTAACTATGAATTATTTAAAATTAAATTAACTTTGTTTATATAGTCAAAATATTAATAAATGAGATAAATATTATCTATTATATTAATAAATAATTTTTATCGATATTATAAAAGTTAATAAAGAAAATCGATAACTTAAATAACCATATAAACCGTATAATAAATTAGAGGTGTAAAAATGTCAGATATTGAAAAAGTAGATGAGCTTTTAACAAAAGCAGAAGTATTTTACCTTGCAACTGTAGACGGAGACAAACCAAAAGTAAGACCGTTAGGTTTCCACCTATTATACGAAGACAAAATTTACTTCGGAGTAGGAAATCATAAGGACGTCTACAAACAATTGGAAGCTAACCAAAATGTTGAAATAGCCGCATGGGACGGAGAACACTTCTTAAGATACTACGGCGTTGCAGACCTATCCGGAAATGATGCGGTTGTCGAAAAAGCATTCGAATTGATGCCTGAAATCGCTGAAGCATACAAAGCCAACAACTGGGAAATGGGAGTATTTTTCCTCAATGATGCTACAGCAGAATTCAGAAACATGTTTGCTATCGAAGAATCCTATGAATTTAAATATTAATGTTTAAAACATTAATATTCTTTTTTTATTGGCAAATTTCATTAACTATCGCCAATGCATTCAAAGTCCTTGGAAAACCAATATATGGCATTATGACTGTAATTGCTGAGACTAATTTTTCCTTATCGTTTCCAACTGACAGATTTCCTTGAGTGTGGCCCCTCAACTGATTTTCACAGCCCCCTAAGGAAGCAAGGAATACGAATGTTATCAGTTCCCTTTGCTGGTCATCCAATCCGTCACGGGTGTAGAAGTCACCAAAACAGAAGCCTTCAAGGAAAGTATTGAAATGCTTTTGGCCATCGGGAGTGTTGTCATTCATCATCTGAATCATGTCAGCTCCGAAATACCTGTCCTGAAGTTCACGGCCTTTTTCATACCTATCGTCAGGAGTTGTGTTGGACTGCGGTTCCAAAGGATATTCAATTCCTTTCTTATCAAAGACTTTGGTAACAACGCCAAAGAAGTTATGTGCACGGCCAAAACCGACATAAGGCACTGACTGATACAACAGTTCCTTTACCTCAATAGGTGTGATATCCTTATCTAAAGCGACCCTTAAAATCTTTTTGAATGCCTTTGGTGACTGGCATGCAATCAAAGATGCCAAAGTAACCAGAATGGATTCCTTTTCAGTCAATGTGGAATATTCAAAGACCTCCCCATAAGCGAAATTTCTGAAGATTTCGTAAAATTCGGGATCATTTTTTTCAAATTTGGTAAAAAAGTCAAATAAATCATTCATGAAAAATAGTCTTTAAAAAAAAATATAAAAAGTTATTGAACGGGAATAGCAAAAATCATCATAAAAAAAAGAAATAAGAAACAAGAACATATGTTCTTGTTATATCTAATCGCCCTTATTCCAGTTTACAATACCATAAACAACACATAAAAGTGTGGATAAGATAATTCCAAGATATACTCCCCAAATCCAAGGGTCTTCAATTCCTAAAATCATCATTATGCATCACTTCCTTTTGCATCAATGTTTTCAAATGATTTGTCGATAACCTCTTGTGCAGGCGGTTTGGTAAGCAAACTTACAACAATAGTGAATATTGCAGAAACCGGAACGGCAATCAACATCACATCAATGAACGGCCATGGTGCAGTTGGAATCAATGTTTCCATACCGCAGATGAATTGGCAGATTCCAAGTCCCACTGCAGTTTTCTTGAATACGAATATCATCCAGAACAAACTTACCAATGTTCCGGATACTATTCCTGCAATAGCTCCAAGCCTGGTAATTCCTTTCCAGTAAAGAGCTCCCAGAAACACCGGAAGGAATGCTGCTGCACAGATTTCAAAGAACAGACTGGTTCCAAGTGCAACTACACTTCCCGGAAGTGAATAAGCCATGACTAATGCCAATATGATAGCTATCAGAATACCCACTCTTGAAATGCTTACCTGATCCAATTTCTGTTTGGATTTTTCTCTTATCTGCCCGTAGATATCCACACCGAATGCGGTTCCCTGAGTGTGCAGTTGTGAAGATATTGTTGACATTGCCGCTGCAATCAAGGATAACAGGAAGATGTAGACAAACCATTCAGGCAGTGCCATTGTAATGAATGTTGGAATAACCTTGTCGATGTTTCCTCCAACCACATCAACTGCAATCTTACCTAATTTGTCATAGAAATATACGTTTGAAAGTGATCCTACGATGTATGCGGTAGTCGGCATGATTGCAATGAAAATACCTCCGATTAAGACAGACCTGTTCAGTTCTTTGTCTGATTTAACGGTCATGAATCTTACAATCAATGAAGGCTGTGCGAGCACCCCAATACCTACACCGATAAGGGTTGAGGATACTAAAGACCACCAGAATGGAGTTCCAAACTCTGGGAATGCCGTCCATCCGGTTCCTCCCGTTGCCAGAGCGTCTGCAGGATACAGATTAACCATATTGGTCAATGCGGTGTTTGCAGTATCGACTCCTCCAAGCAGCCAGTATACAAATACCAATAGGAATACCATTGCAACAACCATGATGGTTCCCTGAAGCGCATCAGTATACATTACACCACGGATACCCCCGAACAATACATAAAATGTAATGATAATTGATAATATGAGCAATGCAATACTGAAATCAATCAATAATGAGGATTCCAAGAACCTTGCGGCTCCAATCAATACCACCGCTGCATAAAGCGGCATTGCGCAGAAAATGATCAAACCTGAAAAATAATGTATAAATTTACTGTCAAAACGTTTACCTAAAAACTCGGGGAATGTTAAGGAGCCTAAGGAGTGACCCATCCTACGAGTTCTTTTTCCTAAAAATACAAATGCTATAAATACGCCAATGATAATGTTCAGGAATGCCAGCCATAAGACACTCATACCATATTCACTGGCTACCCCTCCAAAACCAACAATTGCCGCAGTCGAAATAAATGTCGCACCATAACTCATTGCCATGATGAAGGGATGTGTGTCTTTTCCAGCAATCATAAAGTCTTCAGAGGAATTGGTTTTTTTGTATGCATAATAACCTACAAAAACAAGTGCAAATATGTAGATTATAAATACAATTGCTAAAATCATTACGTTCATAAATAATTACCTCTAAATATAAAAGAATTATACAAATATATATAGTATAAATACATATATAAATATTAGCATAAAGATACATTAATGTACATTTTTGTACAATGATACTCTTTTGAATATCTATTTAAGACAATCTGTACATTATAGCAAGAACATTTATACAAACTTGCATAGTTATATATAAATTAAAATTAATAATTAAACATATCTATAAAAATTAAAATAGGGATAAAATGTTTTGGAATGAAGAAGCCGAATGTATGGGCAAAGAAGAAAAAGAAAAGCTGCAACTTGAAAGGCTGCAGGAAACCGTAAAGCTAGCATATGAAAACATTGAGTTTTACAAAAAACGTTTTGATGAAATTGGCTTAAAGCCGGAAGACATTAAGACATTAAAAGACATCGAAAAGATACCGTTTACAACAAAAAGCGACTTGAGAGAAGCGTATCCATTAGGATTACTCGCCGTTCCCCGTGATGAAATTGTGGAAATCCACGCATCATCAGGAACCACCGGAAAACCAACCGTGACAGCATACACACAAAATGACTTGGAAATTTGGGGAGAATGCATTGCACGTGGACTTAAGATGGCAGGTACTGAGAAAGACTACATCATCCAAAATGCATACGGATATGGTCTTTTTACCGGAGGATTCGGTATCCACCACGGGGGAAATAAAATGGGTGCAATCACAATCCCGATTTCCGCAGGAAACACCCAAAGACAACTTGACACAATGGTAGACTTCCAAAGTGATATCTTGACCTGCACTCCTTCCTATGCAATGTATCTTGGAGAATCAAGGGAAAAAGCAGGAATTCCACTTGAAGACATCAATCTGAAAGCAGGAATCCATGGAGCGGAAATGTGGACCAACGAGATGAGAAAAAGAATTGAAACATCCCTTGGAATCAAAACCCACAACATCTACGGTTTGACAGAAGTCATGGGTCCTGGTGTTGCTCAGGAATGCGATGAGCAGAATGGAATGCACATACAAGACGATCACTTCTACCCTGAAATCATCAACTCCGAAACAGGCGAAACCTTAGACTACGGCGAGAAAGGGGAACTTGTCCTGACCTCATTGACCAAAACCGGAATGCCTATTTTAAGATTTAGAACAAAAGACTTGACTTCACTCATCAGCGAAAAATGTGAATGTGGAAGAACAACCGTCAGAATGACAAGAATCACAGGCAGAAGCGATGACATGCTTAAAATCAAAGGTGTTATGGTATTCCCATCACAAATCGAAAAGGCATTGCTCAAAGTTAGTGGAGCAAGCCCTAACTACCTAATCCATGTAACCAGACCTGACATTTTAGATGAAGTGGAAGTTAAGGTGGAAGCTTCAAAAGAACTGTTCTTCGATGAAATGAAAGAAATGGAAAAAGTGGAAAAACAAATCCAAGCTTCAATCAGATCCGAAACCGGAATTAGAGTGGACGTAACCATTTGTGAACCTGAATCACTTCCAAGAAGTGAAGGTAAAGCTGTTCGCGTAATCGATGAAAGGGACTTTGAGAGGTGATAACATGGCAGTCAAACAGATTTCAATTTTCGTAGAAAACAAAGAGGGAAGAATTAAAAAAGCTATTGATACCTTAGGCAGGTCAAACATTAATATCCGTGCTCTTTCAATAGCTGACACAAGCAAATATGGAATTTTAAGATTAATCGTTTCTGATAATGAAAAAGCAATAGAAGCTCTTGAAAAAGATGGATTTATTGTAAAAGAAAATGAAGTGATTATTTTAGCGGTTCCAGATGAACCTAATGGATTGAATTCAACATTGTCAGTATTCGATGAAAAAGGCATTAACTTAGAATACTTATATGCATTCGTCAGCAGCAAAACCGATGAAGCTATTGTAGTTATGAGATTGGAAAATATGGAAAAGGCTATCGAAGCACTAAATGAAAGCAATGTCAGAATTTTAGATGAAAACGATATTAAAGAATTATAGAAAAGATTATATTCTTTTCTACTCTTATTTTTTTAATTTAATTTAACTATTTTTCTCATCTATTTTTTTGATTTTGAGAATATTTTCCCGATGAAAAAAAAAGAAAATAATGAAAATATTATTTACAGGTATTTTTCCTTGATTTCAATGATTTTTTCTAAAGATATTGAAGTTTTTTGAGCGATCTCTTCCGGTTTTTCGCCAGATTTCAATAAATCTAAAATAATTTGTTCAGTACCTTGCTCAATACCTTGCTCAATACCTTGCTCAATACCTTCATCTTTACCTTCTTTGTATTTGTTTTCACCATATTCATGAATTAAACTCATTCTACCACCCAACAAATCACAGATAATATTTCTTTCAAATAAATATATTAAAAAACGACTATACAAAGTTTTATACTATAATCAAAGCATATAAACTTAAATAACTTGGTTTTTTCAAGTAAATATTTCAAAACAAAAGCAATAAATCAAATGAAAAGCAATTTGATAAAAATTAAAAAAAATAAGTAAAGAAAAAAATAGCTAGAAGTCTTTTAACATTTCAGCTATATCTTCTCTTGAATAACCTAAGCGGACAAAAAGGCTTTTAATTGGTTCGTTGTCAGGAATGGCACCTAATTCTCTCCAACTTTTAAAATCATTTTTCAATATTGCATTGATTAAAAGTTGAATAGTAATTAAATCATCACTTTTAACAGCAATGAATGCATCCTCATCACCGAAAACATTTTCTGGATCGATTAATGTTATTTTTCCATCCCTATCCTTTTTTATAATTGCGTTGTCAATTTTATAAGCCATAGTATCACACTTTTATTGTCTACTTAAATCTTTAGTTCAAATAGTATTTAAATTTTTAACTTTTAATAGATTTATAACCACTTTCAATAGCTTTTACATTCATTTCATGGAATTTAGGTTTTAAATTATTTTTCATTGCCTCAATGACAGACTCTTTTGTCAATGGAAACTTGTCATCTGCAGTAACGGCACCTAAAAGAACCATGTTTAATGATAAAACGCTTCCCGCATCAATCGCCAATTGAGTTCCATCAACAGGAAGAACATGCTTGAAATTCTCTTTTAAAGTTTTGGTAATGCTGTCAACGCTTGGATACGGCTTGTCAGTTGAGGACGGAATAATCGGATGGGTATTGTAAACGATTTTTGTTTCGCTGTTGACTTTATCCAATCCCCTAATGGTTTCAATCGGTTCAAATGAAAGCAGCATGTCCGCACCCTGTTTGGGAATGATTGATGAATTGAAACCTCCAATCTTTAATTCTGTTGAAACGGATCCACCTCTTTGAGACATACCGTGAATTTCACTCATAACCACATCTAAACCCTGGTTCATTGCGGCTTCTCCGATGATTGTTGAGGTTTTGATGATTCCTTGACCTCCAACACCACAAATATAAATACTATACTGATTATCCATTTTATCACCTACCTGCCTCTAAAGCGCCATACTTACAAACCTGAATACATACATTACATCCGTCACATTGGGATTTGTCAACTGTGATTTTTCCATTGATTTTTGAAATGGCCGGACAAGCAAGAGCGCTTACACATTTATCACAGTTATTACAATTACTTTCAATGAATTCAACAGGAGGTTTTTTAGTTAAACCTTTGATTAAAGTACAAGGAGCTTTTGATATGATTACTGCAGTATCATTTCTTTCAAATGCCTCTTTATAAGTCTTGACAACCTGATCCAAGTTGAATGGATTGATTACACGCACATAATCGCATCCGCATGCGAGAGCCAATTTACGGATGGATACTTCAGGAGCCTCATCGCCCATTCCGTCAACAGGAATTCCGGGGTTTGGCTGGCCTCCAGTCATTGCTGTAATCCTATTGTCCAGAACTGTCAAAACAAAGTTATGCTTATTGTGAACGGCATTGATTAATGGTGAAACACCGCTGTGGAAAAATGTGGAATCCCCAATGAAGCTTGCTACCTTCTGGTCTGTTGAAACTGAAAATCCACAGCCGTCTCCAACGCTTGAACCCATTGACAACAAGTAATCAGCAGCATTGTAAGGCGGGTTGATACCTAATGTGTAACATCCGATATCTGAAGCGAATATCACGTCTTCCGGCTTCATGCCCAATTCCTCAATTGCAATATTGATTCCGTAATACATTGCCCTGTGAGGACATCCTGCACATAACACCGGTGCACGGGATGGAATATCTTCACTCAATTTTTCCAAACTTTGTGAAAATTCAACTGATTTGTCCTCTTTGAAGTTCAATACTTTATTCAATCCATCTGCAACAACGTCAGAGTTGAATTCATGATAAAGCGGGAAAGTTCCGTCCAATTTACCGTGAACCTGAACACTGAGATTATTGGCACCGATGCAAGCTAAAGCATCTCTTTCAATGATAGGATCGACTTCCTCCACAATGAATACCTCATCCAAATCCTTTAAAAATTCAGCGACTTTTTGCTGTGGGAAAGGATATGAAAATCCTAATTTTAAAATATTGACATCTAAATTATTGAATTTAACGATATCATGAGCATAATTGTAGGCGCTGCTTGAAGCAATCAAACCATATTTTTTATCTTCTGTGAAATTCACTTCTGCGTTAAAATCGCTTTTGTTGGATACATCTTCAATTTTATGAACTTTATCCCAAAGCCTGATGTGCATATCCCCTGCAAATGCTGGAACCGGAACATATTTTGATGGGTCCTTGTTGAAGTGACCTCTCTTCCAGTGATTATCGTTGTTTGATGAATTGTCCTTGACATCACCAAACTCCACAACACCCCTCATGTGAGACACTCTAGTGGTTGTTCTGACAATTACCGGTATATTGAACTGTTCAGACAAATCAAATGCATATTTGACCATATCCTTTACTTCTTGACAATTTGATGGTTCTAAAATAGGCACATTTGACAATCTTGCATAATTACGGGTGTCTTGCTCATTTTGAGATGAAAAAAGTGAAGGGTCATCAGCTGATAAAATAACCATTCCTCCATTGACCCCTGAATATGCAGTTGACATGAATGAATCAGCTGCAACGTTCATACCCACATGCTTCATAAATGTAAATGACCTAAGACCTGATGCTGCTGCAGTAGCTGCAACCTCCATTGCGACTTTTTCATTAGTGGAAAATTCAAAATAAATATTGGCATCCTTGGCCAATACTGATAACACATTTCCAATTTCTGATGATGGAGTTCCCGGATATGTAGCTGCAATAGAAACGCCCGCTTCTATAACTCCCCTAACGGCCGCTTCATTACCTAGCAAAAACTGTTTTTCACCAGATACTCCTGTGACTAATTCTTTTAAATTCATTATTTTTCCTCAAAATATCATTTATACAATATCATATATGATAGTTTAAGATATTAAAATATTATCGAAAGACATATACAAAAATATCAAATGTAAACTATATCAACTATCATGTTAAAATCATTATTCTATTTCTAAAATATTAACACATCATCATGTACAATTTTCTAAAAATTGAAATATAATTTATAAATTATTTAATTTTAGATAAATGACCTTTAAATATTATAGAAAGTTTTTTATAAACTTCCCAATATAAATATTTATATTATGGTGATTTAATGTTGGAAGAGTTTTTGCCTTTGGTTAGATTAAACAATTTCGACAACACATGCTCCTTTGCTTTAATATTCAAGGGAAATTGTCAGTTATGTTAATCCCATTATTTCATGTATGAAATTCATGCTGAAGGCAATAATGCTTTAAAGACTTTGTGTTACTATTATTAAGATATAATCATGGAGTGATAAAGTGGGCAGCAAAAAACTGGGAAATATTGCTGAAATAATGAAAAACGATTTTAAAGCAGCATTTTCAAACCCTATCGTAACGATTGTGCTTATTGCAATAATTATCCTTCCTTCCCTTTATGCTCTTTTAAATATACAAGCATGTTGGGACCCTTACGGAAACACTGGAAATGTGGAATTTGCAATTGCCAACCTTGACAAGGGTGCAAATTTTGAAGACCAAAAGATAAATGTTGGAAATGAGCTTGTTAAAGATTTAAAGAAGAATGATAAATTTGATTGGAAATTCGTCACTGAAAAAGAACTTCAGGACGGAGTTTATAACGGGGATTATTATGCTGGTATAGTAATACCCAAAAATCTGAGTAAGAATATCGTTTCGATTGCATCAGATAATCCAAAGCAGGCAGAGCTGGAATATGTGGTAAACGTAAAATCCAATCCAGTAGCTACCAAATTGACTGATACCGGTGCAAATACTGTTTATACAACACTTAATGCAAAAATTATTCAAATAATTAACCTTGCGGCATATGGAAAACTTGGAGAACTGCAGGAAGGTCTTGCAGCAGGCGCAAGCCAATTAGCAGGCGGTGGAGCACAACTTCAAGCCGGTGCTGCACAGGTTTCCTCAGGTGCAAGCCAGGTGTCTTCCGGTGTTGGTCAGGTTGAAGATGGTGCAAGCCAGGTAAAAGACGGTGCAAGCCAAGTACAACAGGGTGCTGGTGATGTAAAACAAGGCGCCAGTCAAGTACAGCAAGGTTCCAGTGCAGTTCAGGAAGGTGCAAACCAAGTACAGCAAGGTTCTGAAGAATTGGACGCTGCAGTAGACCCATCATTAATTCCGGAAGGGCCTGTTAAAGAGTATGTGAACAGTAGCTCTCAGCTTGCAAAAGGAAGTGGAAAGGTAGCTGAAGGTTCAAGCCAAGTTGCCAAAGGAGCAAGTGACTTGGCAGACGGATCCGTGCAATTGGCTGAAGGTTCAAGCCAAGTTGCTGGTGGGGCCAGTGCCCTAGCAGACGGTTCAGTACAATTAGCCGAAGGTTCATTAAGTCTTGCAGCAGGCGCAGAACTGCTTGGAAATTCAGCGGCACAGGCATTATTCACAGCCGCAGGCTCACTTGGATCATCAGCAGATCAACTTTCAGCAATTACGGGCATTAATGAAACACTTCTTGGAGATTACTTCTTCTCACCAGTCAAGTTAGACAGACATGAAGTATTTTCAGTCCCTGACTATGGATCTAACGTAGCTCCATTCTATCTGGTATTGTCCATGTGGGTTGGTGCATTGATTACCTGTGTTATGATGGAACCTAAGTCCAGCGTAGGAACAAAATATTCACCGTTCGAAATGTATTCAGGCAAATTATTAATCTATGTAATAATGAGCATACTGCAAGCTTGTGTAACACTAATCGGAGCTCATCTTTTAGGAGTCCATGTTGAAAATTATCCTCTGTTCATATTTTCAGCAATACTAGTATCGGTAGTGTTCATGATTCTGATATATTCCATTATTTCGGCAATAGGAACAGTTGGAAAAGGACTTGTAGTAATTCTTTTAGTTCTTCAAATATCAGCGACAGGCGGAATTTATCCAATTCAGATTATGCATCAATTTTTCCAAACATTATATCCATACATGCCAATGACTTATGCAATTAAATTGATTCGGGAAGCTCAACTTGGTGTTGTTTGGTCAAATTATTGGCCTGCACTGGCAATTTTACTAGCAATCGGAATTGCAACAGTTATTGTTGCAATTGCTATTAAAGAAAAAGCGGATAAACCTGCTAAATACTTTGAAGAAAAATTGGAGGAAAGCGGATTATTTTAGAAGTTTTTATATTAACTTCTAATTTTTTATTTAATAAAAGACATGGGGACAAGCAAAAATGAAAAAAAAGTTATTGTTAATTTTATTGATAACTTGTATATTAGTTAGTGTTTCAAGTGTTTATGCTAGCGACATTAATGATACGGCAGTAGCTATTGATGAAAGTGACACTAACAAGTTAGAAGTAGTCAGTAACGATGAAAACCCAGCATTAGCAGACGCGCAAGACTCAAATGAAGATGACGGAACCTACACCGCATTACAATTGAAGTTTATTCTTGCCAAGGACGGAAGTACTATTAATTTAACTAGAGATTACAAGTATAACGATGACTTTAAACTCACTACCGGTGTTTTCATTAATAAGGACATAACCATTAACGGTAATGGTCATACCATTGACGGAATGGGAAAATCCAGAATTTTCAACATCAACTACGGTGATGGGTTAAAGCTACACAAAGTTACATTGAACAACATCACATTTAAAAACGGTAACGCCAAAATTTATGGTGGTGCAATCTTGAACTTTGCAGATTTGACAATCGACAATTGCTATTTCTCAAATAACAATGCAGGCACTGCCGGAGGAGCTGTAAATTCTTTAGGTGCTCTGACTTTAAAAAATTCCCAATTTACTAAGAATTCTGCAGGCGGAGATGCAGGTGCAGTTTTCTCATTAACAGTTAAAAAGAGTGCAGAGTTCTATAAGAATTATTTTAATGGCGTTAATGCCACAGAAGATGCAAACCTGCTTTTCACCATTGCAATGCAAGCAGCTCTTGAACACGGCAAAGATACAATATCCAACTGCATATTCACCAGCAATGTGGCTAACGGCCGTGGTGGAGGGGCCGTTTATGCGTACTCACACATAGACATCAATTCATGTACATTCAATTCAAATAAAGCCGGTGAAAAAGGAGGTGCTGTATTTGGATGCAAAGACCTTTTCATTAAAAATTCAAAATTTAATAAGAATCAGGTATCCATGTATGGTGGAGCAGTCTATTTCAAATGCCATGAACAGTCCGGACATTATGAGAATGACAAATGGGTTTCCAGTGTCAAATACTATACCAATTTAATTGAAGGATCAACTTTTGCTAATAATGTTGCAAGCGAAAGAGGAGGAGCAATATATGGATTCAGAACTTCATCTTCTGATACTGTCCATTGTGCAAAAGCTGTGAAATGTACTTTCAGTGATAATCAGGCTCCTAAAGGCGTTAACATTTATGGCGGAACTTCAAAGGATTGTGTTTATAAAAATACAAAGATTGCCTTAAAAACCGCAACCGTCAAAAAATCAGCCAAAAAACTAACATTGCAGGCAACACTTAAAAAAGGTAAAACACCTATTAAAAGTACATATGTTACCTTTAAATTTAATGGAAAAACCTACAAAGCAAAAACCAACTCAAAAGGTATTGCAAAAGTTGTCATTAAGAAAAGCGTGCTGAAAAAACTTAAAGTTGGCAAAAAAATCAAATATCAAGTCAGCTATGGTCGTTTTATAGCTAAAAAAACTGCAAAAGTTAAAAAGTAAATGCTCAAGCATTTACTACTTTTTTTATTATTGCTTCATTGAGATGCTTAAAATAAATTCAACAATTTTTAACATAATTATATTTTCATCTTTATTCAAGTGAATGAATATGACCAATTTTTTACATTTACCCTTAAAATATATATTGTTTTATAAATATAACTGTAAATATAATTGAAAACTAGGAGCTATAGAAAAATACTATGAATCACGTTTATAAATAATGGGGTTTACTTTTGTAGTTTACCCATTATACAGTGCATAAGCTCTATCCTGTATTGCAGGAATATGTTTAATTGCATTCGGATTTGCTTCCATTATTGATGGAGGGTATAAATTTCTTAGCATCAGGTATTATTGAAAATAACAATTAAAAGTGGGATATAAATGGATAAAGACACTAAAGAACGTTTGGGTGAAATTAGAGAAGCCCTAAAAAAATATGGCTTCGATAAACTTTTAGGCCAAACAGCAAAAAGCAAAATAAAACCGGGGGATGATGGAGAAGAGCTACATGCTCTATTAATGGATGATGAACTTCCTGTAAGACTACGATTAATGCTTCAGGAATTAGGAACAACCTTCATCAAGTTAGGTCAGCTATTAAGTACAAGGCCTGATGTTGTTGGGGAAAGAATAGCTAATGAATTAGCTAATTTGCAGGATGACAATCCGGCAATATCATATGAACAAGTTAAAGCAATAGTTGAAAGAGAACTTAACGGCAAGATTGAAGATCTGTTCGAAGACTTTTCACATGAACATTTGGCTACCGCATCCATCGGCCAAGTTCATGAAGCCAAATTAGCTACAGGTGAGAGAGTTGCAGTCAAAATCCAAAAAGAAGGCATCACCGATAAAATTGACCTTGATATAAGAATTATAAAATACATCGCAAATCGTGCAGACAAATGGAATGCCGAACTTAGAAAAATAAACTTGCCTGGAATTATGGATGAGTTTGACCGTTCTATTCACAAGGAAATCGATTACAATAATGAATTCATGAATATGCAACGCATAGAATTGAATTTTGAAGACAACCCATATATTCATATTCCGGCCACATACGCTCAGTACTGCACTTCAAAAGTCTTGACAATGGAATTCATTGAAGGTACAAAGTTAAATGACGTTTATGCAAGCACCGGCGATGAATTCGACAAAAAGCTTTTGGCGAAAAATGTCCTTGATTCCTATCTTCAACAATTGTTCATAGATGGATTTTTCCACGGAGACCCACACCCGGGCAATATCTTAATCCTAGAAGACAATGTCGTGTGCTATCTTGATTTAGGTATGATGGGATTCTTTGATGAAAAATTCAAACGTGACCTTTCCGAAGTAATGTTATTGTTCGTAGACCAAGACGTTGACGGATTGATAAATCAGTTAATGTACATGGACATACTGGATTATGACATTGATACAACCACCTTAAGAAGAGACTTGAACGATTTGTTCGGAAGGTACTTTGGAGTTCAGCTCAATCGTTTCGATGGAGTTTTAGAGGCACTTCTCAGTCTTATGCAGGAGTATGGAGTTATTCTTCCAAACGAAGTCGTTACCATGGCAAGAGGACTATCAATGATTGAAGCCGTTGCTCACAATCTTGACCCTGAAATCGATGTTTTCGCATCAATCAAACCGATTGCTGCCAGAATTGCCAAAGAAAAGGTTGATCCTAGAAAATTCTTAAAAGGCAAAAAAAGCAATGCAATCCTATATGGACACATGATTCAGGCCATGCCAAGACTTCTTACAAGGACCATCCACAAGATTGAAAATGAAGAATTGCAGTTTAAGTTTGAAGTAGACATTACCGATAAGGTTTCAATAATCGCATTGATTTCAGCACTTATAATCGGTTCTTCAGTCGTTTCATTCGGGCCAATGGTATTCGACATGCCACTGATTTCCTTAATTGGATATATAATAGCCATAATTTTAAGTATAATCGGCCTTAGAAAATTCGTTTTAAAATAAATATGAAATTATGAGGAATTAATTTTCCTCCCTAATTTACTTTTTTTATCTTATCTTATTCTTTCTTCAGTTTCAAACCAATCTTTGGATTTGGCCGGCAATAATGTGAATAACGCTGAAGCTATTACCAATATTAAAGCAAGCACTATCAAAATCAATACTGATTCTGTGGAGTTTACTGACAGCAATTCATATATTCCACCAGCCCAAATTACAACTAAAAGGATTGGGATGATGTATTTTACATGCAATAACCACCATTTTCCAAGTTTGAGTGTTTTACTTTTATTATTAAGGAAGTCAATTAATCTTTCAGCTTTAAATACCCAAGCAAATAGGATGCATTCAACAAATACTGAAAAGATAACGACAATATTATTTACGAACATGTCTGCGATACCAAGTATGTACCCCCCGGCAGAGGTGGCATAAACCATTGAGGCCGCAGCCCCAACCAAACACAATATTAGAGTAGCTTTACTCCTTGAAAAACTCAATTTGTTTTGAATGGAAATTGAAAGAACCTCAAAGGATGACAGCATGCTGGTAAGACCGGCAACATAAACTGTGAAGAAAAATAATGGGCCTAAAACAAAACCTATGCTTCCCAGAATATTGAATACTTGAGGATATGCGGCAAAAATCAAGGTAGTTCCCTGGGAAACAATTTCAGAAACCGGAATTGAGGATTGAAGAGACATGTACCCCAATATTGAGAAAACTCCCAAAGCCGCAAAGTTTTCGAAAGCGCAATTCGCTATAATGACCGATAATCCCGCTGAAATTAAGTCAATATCATCTCCAGTGTAACTCGCATATGTAAATCCTGCACCCATTCCTAAACTTAAGGAAAAGAAAATTTGTCCAAATGCAGCCATCCATATATCAAAATGCCATAAAAGTGACCAATCCGGGTCGAATAGTTCAGCCAAACCAATATGGGCACCAGGCAGAGTCAAAGAGAATATGACAATGAAAATCATGACAACAAACAATACCGGTACGAATATCTTGCAAACCCTACCTAAACCTTCATCCAAGTTCCTATGAGATATGAACCATACAATAAACCATCCTACAATCATGAAAAGGGCAATGAATGGGATAAAATTAAAAATACCATTCAATGAGTTGGTTGACTGAAGCAGATTAACGTTCAAAAAGGAATTTGGATCTGCCCCCCATCCCTTAAAAAAGCTCAAGAACAAATAGATTCCATCCCAACCGATGATTGTGGAATAGTAGACAGTCATTATAAATACGACAACAGGCAAAATCCAGCCGTAAAACTCGAATTTAGGCTTAATCTTGATGATTGCTTTTGTAAATGAAGACTGATAATTATAACCAACACCATATTCTAAAATTAAAAACGGAATGGCTAAAGTTAAAATGGCAACCAAATAAGGAATGTAGAATGCGCCGCCACCATTGGAATAAAGAACATATGGGTATCTCCAGATATTACCCAATCCAACAGCGGATCCAATCATCGCAAGAACAAATGCGATATTGCTTCCCCATTTATTTTCATTAGCCATATAAATCTACCCAAATCTGATTAATCTTATTTATCGATATTAAAATATATAATTCATTTGTAATGTATATGCAACAGTAATTTTGGAGCGGATGGTGCAAACGACATTAGCATCACATATAAGAAATAATAATTAAAAAACAAGAATAATAATTTTTATAAAGTGAAGGTCAATAGTAAGTATAATATATTTGTTAAGACACAAATATTATATTATAATGTTTTACAAGCTTTAAAAAAAGAGGGATAAAAATGATTAAAGTTTATGTTTCAAGATTTAATAGTGAAACCGACAAGGAACCTCATTTGGAGTGTTATGAAATTGAAGAGACACCACATATGAAAGTTCTTGATGCACTTCAAGCTATTAATGAGAAATACGATGCAGATATTAGTTTTAGAAGCTCCTGTAGAGCGGGACAATGCGGATCCTGCGGAATATTGTTTAAAGGAAATGGGGCTCTAGCATGCCAAAAAGAAATTAAAGATGGAGCGATTATCGAACCCCTCAATTTCCCTGTTATTAAAGATTTAATAGTTGATAAATCAAGCATTGAAGCCAAGGTCAAAGATTTGGAGTTATCTCTTCAATGTGACCATAAATGCGAAGAGCTTGACACCAGCATAACTAAAGAAGACACAAAAGATACCAAAAAGGTTAGAAGCTGTATTGAATGTTATTCCTGTCTTTCATCATGTCCGGTTGTAAATATTGCAACCGAAGAATTTGGAGGGCCTTATTTAATGAGATACATTGACAAATTTGAAACCGACCCTAGGGATAACTTCGATAGGCTTAAGGAAGCTTTGGATGAAGGTCTGTATAACTGTACCAGTTGCGGCAAATGTTTGGCAGTTTGTCCTAAGAATATCAACACATTTGGTGATGCAATAGAAAAAATGAGAGCTATTGCCGTTGCAAACGGTTCAGGTCCACTTCCACAACATGTTGCATTCAAAAACAACATTTTAGAAAGTGGAAGATCCATTAAGACTGATAAAACTCCATTTGTTGAAGAAGCGGAAAATAAAACCGGTTCAAAAATCGCTTTCTTTACAGGATGTATGATTGATTACAAGTTTCCAGAGCTTGGTCACAAACTAGTCAAAGTTTTAAAGGAAAATGGAATTGACATTGACGTTCCAAAAGGCCAAGTATGCTGCGGTTCTCCACTTTTAAGAACAGGGCAAACCGAAATCGTGCAAGACCTTGTTGATAAAAACAAGGAAGTCTTTAAGGATTATGATACTGTAATTACAATTTGTTCAGGTTGTGGTGCTACATTAAAAAATAACCACCCTCAATTTGGTTCTAAACTAAATGTAATGGACATTAGTGAGTTTTTGGTTGATAAACTTGACGAAAGCAAGCTAAAAGAAGTTAAAACTAAAGTCACATACCATGATCCGTGTCATTTGGGAAGAGGTCAGGGCATTAAAGATGCGCCAAGAGAGATTATCGAAAAAATACCCGGCGTTGAATTTGAAGAGATGAAATATCCTTGCCAATGCTGCGGTGCTGGCGGCGGAATAAAATCCGGAAAACCAGATATTGCAATGGATTTATCAAAATCCAAAGCAGAAATGATTAAAGATACTGGTGCTGAAGCTGTAGTTACAATCTGTCCATTTTGTCAATTGAATATTCAAGATGGTTTAAATGAAATAGGCTGTGATGATATAAAATGCATGCACATCCTAGAATTATTAGATAAAGCTTATGAATGATTAAATTAGGAGTTGATTAAAATAGGGGATGCTGCCGTAAGTGAAGAGAAAGTAGTTGAAACTACATCAATGAATTCACCTGAAAATAAAGAAGAAAGCAAATCCGAGAAAAAGTCAACTTCCACAAAAAAAGCCGCATCCACAAAGCAGTCCAGAGGAACTGCAAGATCCAAAATCGTAAGGGAACAGGAAGAAAAAGAAGTTAGTCTTTTCAAGGAAAACATATACATTGTTTTCGTTGAATGTGAGACTCCTGGAAATGTTGGTTTTCTTGCAAGAACCATGGCAAACTTTGGATTGAAGAATTTAGTGTTGATTAACCCTACGACATTAACCAATGAAGCATATTATCAGGCGACACATGGAAAATACATTGTGGAAAACGCTAAAATCTATCCAACATTGGATGATTTCTACCAATCCCAGAGGATTGATTTTAAAGTTGCTTCAACAGGAATGGCCGGAGGAAGTTATAATTTATCAAGAATTCCTATCAGGCCCGAAGAACTTGGTGAATCAATGAACGTTTCAAATAAAATTGCAATTTTATTTGGAAGGGAAGGAGACGGACTTTCAAACAAAGAGATAAGCGATTGTGACATTTGCGTTTCCATTCCAACCGACCCAAGTTACCCTATAATGAATATTTCACATGCGGCTGCAATAATATTTTATGAATTATTCAAAAATAAGCATGACTATGG
>JAEIGA010002671.1_pt1 | contig 28320 bp, 24 predicted proteins | sample 9270691 | NCBI WGS metagenome assembly JAEIGA01 (sample SAMN17057246, study PRJNA624740) | gut metagenome | biome: biome; isolation source: fecal sample | host: Bos grunniens | place: China: Xizang | collected 2019
AATGTTATAAAAGATTCCTTAGGTTATATGGTTTGTGAAGTTGTAGATCAAATAGAAAATGAAACTCACACATTATTTATTGGAAGATTAGTAGAGGCAGATATGTTTGATGATAATAAACCAATGAGTTATGAATATTATCAAGATCATAAAGAAGAATTAGTTAAAGTTAAAACTGAAAAAGGCAAAACAGCATGGGTTTGCCAAATATGTGGTTATGTACATTATGCTGAAGAATTAGAAGACGATTTTGTATGCCCACTATGCGGGGTTCCAAAAAACTTATTTACTAAAAAGGAGAACTAAAATGAAAACTATTTTAAAAGTAGAAAATATGATGTGTGAAGGATGTGAAAAGAGAATTGAAAATGCTTTTGATAATAAAGTAAAAGCAGATCATAAAAAAGGTGAAGTAGAAATTTTAGAAAATATTGATGTAGAAGAAGTAAAAGAAAAACTTGAGGAATTAGGATTTACTGTAAAATGAAAAAAATAATATTAAAAATCGAAGGAATGACATGTAGTGCTTGTTCTAATGGTTTAGAAAAATACTTAAATAAAAAAAATGGAATTTATAATGCAAATGTAAATTTAGTAATGAATACGGCAAGTATTGATTATGATGATGAAATTTTAACTATTGATCATTTAAATCAATTTATTTATGAAGCTGGATTTAAAAGTGCTGGCAAATTTAAGAATTTTGATGAAGAAAAAAATAATAATAAAAAAGAATTTATATTTTTTACTATTCTTGCTATTGTTTTATTATTTTTTTCATTTCTTAATATGCTTAATATATATAACAACAAATATTTACTTTTAATAATTGCTGTTTTATTTTTAATTTATGGTTTTGATATTATAAAAAAAGGTATTAAAAACTTAATACACTTAATACCAAATATGGACTCTCTTATTACGATTGGTGTTTTAAGTGGGTTTATATATAGTTTAGTAATGATTAATACTAATAATCATTTATACTTTGAATCTACTGGTATTGTTATTTATTTTGTTAAATTAGGGCGCCTTTTAGCTGGAATTAATAAAGATAAAACAAAAGATGCTATTAAAGAACTTGCCGTTATAACACCTAATCAAGCTACAATATTAAGAAAAGATAAAGAAATTAATGTAACTTTAGATGAAATAAAAAAAGGTGATATTGTAATATGTAAGCCTGGCGATAAAATTGCTGTAGATGGTATTATCATTGAGGGAGAAGCACACTTAGATGAATCTTTTATAACTGGAGAGAGTAAACCTCAGATTCGTAGTATTAATGATGAAGTTATTGCTGGAAGTTTAAATTATGATGGATTTATAAAATATAAAGCAGAAAGAATAGGGAGAGATTCAGTCATTTCAGAAATTGTTAATTTAGTAATAGAAGCTAATAATTCTAAAATACCAATTGCAAAAACAGTTGATAAAATATCAAGTGTTTTTGTACCAACTATACTAGTACTTGCTATAATTAGTTTTATATTAAATATTAATGATATTAATATAGCAATAACTAGGTTTATATCAGTATTAGTTGTAGCATGCCCTTGTAGTTTAGGACTTGCTACACCTCTTGCAATCATTGTTAGTGAAGGTTTATGCATAAACAAAGGAATATTAGTAAAAAAAGGTGAAATACTTGAAATAGCATCTAAAACAGATACGATAGTATTTGATAAAACAGGGACACTAACATATGGTAATTTAAAAATAGCTAATATTACAAATTATGGAAATAAAGATATACTAAAAATAGCAGCAAGCTTAGAAAAGTTAAGTTCACACCCTATAGCAACAGCTTTTAATGATGTAGAAGATACTTATAAAGTTAAAAACTTTAAAAATATTCCTGGAGTAGGAATTGAAGGCGAAATAAATGGCGATAAAATAAAATTAGGAAATGATAAGATTATTAAAAAAGGGAAAATAAAAAGTAATAATACTATTATTTATGTTGTTATAAATAATAATTTAGAAGGAATAATAGAAATTACTGATCTTTTAAGAGATAATAGTAAAGATGTTATTACAAATATCAAAAAAATGGGCATCGAAGCAATAATGCTTACTGGTGATAATATAGATGTAGCTAAAGAAATTGGAAATCAAATTGGAATCAAAAAAATAATTGCAAACGTGATGCCTAAAGAAAAAGAAAAAATTATTAAAGAACTACAAAAAGAAGAAAAAATAGTATTAATGTGCGGAGACGGTATAAATGATAGTCCATCACTATCAAGAAGTAATATTGGAGTAAGCATGAAAAATGCAACTAAAATAGCAGCACATACATCAGATGTAATTTTACTGAATAATAATCTAGAAGGTATTATTGAATTAATAAATATTAGTAAAAAAACAATAATGATTATAAAACAAAATTTATTTTGGTCTTTTATTTATAATGCTATAATGATACCTATAGCAATGGGATTATTTAAATTTAAAATTAATCCTATTATGGCTAGTTTAGCTATGATATTTAGTAGTTTATCTATTATTATTAATACATTAAGATTAAAAAAAGCAAATAACAATTAGTTATTTGCTTTTTAGCATATATAAAGCTATATTAACAGTTTCTTTTTTCATAAATTCATAATCTAAATTATCATGATTATGATAAATAATTTCATGGCATAAATTTTCAATTAAACCTATAATAATATGTATTTTTTCTTTAATATTACTATTATTATTTTCACCAATTAAATTAATAATTTTATTAGTTAATTCTAATTCAAAATTTAAAAATATATTTTCAACATCAGAATATAAATGACTCATAGCCATAATTTCTTCATGAGCTTTTTTAGAAATAGTATGATTTTTAATAAAAGCATCAATTATGTCACTAATAATAGTTTCCAAATTATTAGAATTATCTATTAAATTAAGAACTGGATACAATATGTTTTCTGAATAATTTTTACAACCTTCAATAAATATTTCTTTTTTATCATTAAAATATTGATAAATGATACCTGTAGATACACCTGCTAAAGCAGCTATATCAGGTGTAGAAATATTATGATATCCTTTTTCACACATTAATTGAAATCCTTTTTCAATAATTTTATCTCTTTTTTCTATTGATCTTTTTTGTGTAGGTATTCTTGACATTTTTTCACCTCAATTAGGTTTATTATACAATATAGAGAAAGGAAATGCAATTATGAAATAAATTTCATATTTTGTATTGACTATATTAAAAAATGACATTATAATGAAAATATGAAAAAAGTTTCATAATTAGGAGGTATATATGAAAGCATCAGATTTAAAAGTAGGAGATCAAGCTATAGTAAAAACACTAAATATTAATAACAAAGAATTAAAAAGACATTTATTAGATATGGGAGTTTGCCGAGGAACTAAAATAAAAATTAAAAAAATAGCACCAACTAAAGATCCAATTGATATTGAACTTAGAGATTATGAATTATGTTTATGCAAAAAAGATTTAAGTAAAATAGAAGTGGAGAAGATATAATGAAAATCGGTTTAGTAGGTAATCCAAATAGTGGTAAAACAACTTTATTTAATTTATTAACAGGTAACAATGCTAAAGTGGGAAACTGGCCAGGTGTTACAATTGAGAAAAAAGTCGGTAAAATTAAAAAAACGAATCATGAAATTACAGATCTTCCTGGTATTTATTCATTAAGTCCATATAGTTTAGAAGAAGAAGTATCAAGAAAATATATTTTTGAAGAAAAACCTGATGTCTTGATAAATATTATTGATAGTACTTCTTTTGAAAGAAGTATGTATTTAACATTACAATTATTAGAACTCGATGTAAAAGTAATTATTGCTTTAAATATGGCTGACATTATGGAAAAAAGAGGTATTAAAATAGATATACCAAAACTAGAAAAATTATTAAAAACAAAAATAATAAAAATATCAGCCCTAAAACAAACAGGAATACAAGAATTAGTAGAAGAATTAAATAATAATAACAAACAAGAAAAAATAACAATATTTGATGAAAATATCGAAAAAGTAATAAGAAGTATAAAAACAAATCGCTTTATAGCTGTTAAATTGTTAGAACAAGATAAAAGATTTAAATCTAATCAAAAAATCATAGATTTAATCAAAAAAATAGAAAAAAATTATGAAGTAGATTTAGAAGAAGAAATTGCAACCCAAAGATATAATTTTATTGAAAATATAAAAAAAGAAACATATATAAAAACAAATAATAAGGAAACTATTACTGATAAACTGGATAAAATAATGCTAAATAAATGGTTAGCATATCCTATATTTATTGTTATTATGTTTTTAATATATTATTTATCAGTTGGTGTAATAGGTTCATTTACAGTTGGATGGGTACTTGAAAAAGTTGATGTTTTTTCTAACTTTGTTCGAAAATTTTTTGAAAACTTAAATGCATCAAACTGGCTTATAAGTCTTTTAACAGACGGTATTATAGCAGGTGTTGGGGCAGTGCTAGGTTTTATTCCTCAATTATGTATTTTATTTTTATGTATAGCTATTTTAGAAACAACAGGATATATGTCTAGAATTTCATTATTACTAGATAATCTATTTAGAAAAATAGGATTAAGTGGTAAAAGTTTAATTCCATTTATTGTTGGTTCAGGTTGTAGTGTGCCAGGAATTATGGGTACAAGAATAATGGAAAATAAAAACGAAAGAGAAATGACAACTATTTTAACGCCATTTATTCCATGCAGTGCTAAACTACCAATAATTATATTATTTTCAAGTTATTTTTTTAAAAATCATGCTGGACTTGTTGCGGCTTCACTTTATTTTTTAGCTATTATTATAATTATTGTTAGTGCTTTATTAATGAAAAAATTTATTTATAAAGAGAAAAATAATAATTTTATTGTTGAACTTCCTGAATATAAATTTCCAAAACTTAATTATGTATTAAGAGATGTTTTAGAAAAAATTATAGAATTTATTAAAAGAGCTGGAAGCGTTATTTTAATTTGTTCAATGATATTATGGTTTTTATTATCATTTTCTATAAAAATGGAATATGGTATAGAAATTGATGAAAGTATTTTAGCAAGTATTGGAAAACTTATTTCATGGATTTTTTATCCTATGCTTGGTGTTAACAGTTGGGGATCTGCTGTATCAATATTACAAGGTTTAGTAGCTAAAGAACAAGTTATTTCATCAATGACTGTTATTGCTGGATTTACAGAAGAGTCTAGTAACATTTTTAATAACGATGGTATTTTTGGATTTTTTACACCAGCATCAGCATATGCTTTTATGATTTTTAATTTATTTTCAGCTCCATGTTTTGGTGCTATTGGTGCTATGAAAAGAGAACTTGGAAGCAATAAAAAATTACTTTTAGCTATTTCATTTCAAACTATACTTGCATATATATTAGCAACCTTAACATATCAAATTTTATCATTAAATTTTGGTAATGTATTAATTATTATTATCATTGTATTATTATTATTTTTATTCAAAAGTAATAACAATAAATGCAAAAATTGTCCATTAGCATTTAAATGTTCAAAAAACTAATTTCATATAATTAGTTTTTTTGTTATAATTAAAATAGGTGATAATATGAAAAAGATAGTAGAAATAAAAAATCTATCTAAAAATTATGGGAAAATAAAAGCAGTAAAAAAATTGTCATTAGATTTATATGAAGGAGAAATATTTGGTTTTATAGGTCCTAATGGAGCAGGTAAATCATCAACAATTAGATGTATTATGAATTTACTTAATAAAACCGAAGGTAAAGTTTTAATTGAAGGTAAAGAATTTCAAAAAAATGATATTGAAATTCAAAAAAATATTGGTTATCTACCTAGTGAAGTAAATTTATATGAAGAATATACTGTAGGTGAAATGCTTAATTTTCACGAATCTTTTTATGAAAATGTCCACGAAAATCGTAAAAAATTAGTAAAAAAACTAAATTTAGATGAATCAAAAAAAATTGAGGATTTATCATTTGGTAATTTAAAAAAATTAGGAATAATACTAGCCCTTATGCATGAACCTAAAATATTAATTTTAGATGAAGCCACAAGTGGTTTAGATCCAATAATGCAAAATGTCTTTTTTGAATTATTAAAAGAAGAAAAAGAAAAAGGGACAACAATATTTTATTCAACACATATTTTAAGTGAAGTTTCTAAAATATGTGATAGAGTAGGAATTATAAAAGAAGGTAAACTAATTAAAATTGAAGATGTTAAAGAAATCAAAAATAAAAATCTTACAAATATAACTATAGAATCAAAAGATGCTTTAAAAATAAAAGAAGAATTAAATCTAGATTGTGAAATTATTGATAATAAAATAATATTTAAAAATGAAGATAGTTTTAATAATTTACTTAAAAAATTAATTAAATATGATATTAAAAAAATATTAATTGAAGAACCAACTTTAGAAGATATTTTTTACCATTATTATAAATAGGAGGAAATATGTTTAAGAAAGAATTAAAAAGTAATTTAAAATCATTTATTTTATGGACAATAGTATTAGTAGCAGTCTATTTATTAGTTTATTTAATGTATCCTTCTATTATAAAAAGTGGCAATATTCAGCAAATAGATGAGATGATGAAATTATTTCCAGATGAAATACTAAAAGCTTTTAATATGGATATATCTTCTTTAGATAGTGCTTATGGTTGGCTTAAATCAGAAGGATTTATTTTTATCCTTTTAATAACAGGATGCTATGCTAGTATAATGGGTTCTAATATTTTATTAAAGGAAGAAAATGATAAAACAATAGAATATATTAGTATGCTTCCTATATCTAGAACTAAAATATTAAATAGTAAAGTATTAGCATCATTATTTTATATTATTGGTATGATATTTTTTATTACAATATTTAATTTAGTATCACTAAAAATATCAGGTCCACTTGATGTAAAAGAATTTTTATTAATTAGTATAACACCTTTATTTTCATCAATTGTATTTTTCTTTATGTCTTTATTTGTATCTAATTTTACACATAAAAGCAAAAAAATGTTAGGATTTAGTATTGGTATAGTGTTTTTAAGTTATATATTTAATACATTAACAGCATTAGATAAATCAGTTGAATTTTTAAAATATGTATCAGTATTTACCTTATCAGATTTAAGAAATGTTATTTTAAATAATAAATTAGATTTTAGTTTAATATTAATTTCATTTATAATTTGCATTATCTTATATATTTTATCGTTAATAAAATATAATAAAAAAGAAATGATTTAAAAAGAAGATATTATCTTCTTTTTTTATTTGACATCTTCTTAAACAATTGTTATTATACTAACTTAAGAAGGAGAGAAAAGAATGAAAGAAAATACAGGATATCCACATATAGATAAAATGTGGCAAAAATATTATGACGAGGAATTCTTAAAACAAGAATTACCAAAACAAACAATGTATGATTACATGAAAGAAAGCAGTAAAAAAAATATTGATAAAACTGCTATTACATATTATGGTAATAAAATTTTATATGGTGATTTATATGAAAATGTAGATAAAGCATCAAAAGTATTAACAGCACTTGGAGTAAAAGCTAATGATCGTATAATGTATTTAATGCCTAATATACCTGAAACAGCATATTTAATGTATGGTGGTTCACAAATTGGAGCAGTATCTGATTTTGTTGACCCTAGACCAGATAGTGTTGACTTAAAAATTAGTGCTCAAAAAATATTAAGTTTATTTAAAGCTGAGGGAGCTAAACATTTAGTTGTTTTAGATCGTTGTTTCTTAGGTATGATTAAACCTATTGAAAACGAATTAAAAGAATTAGGTGTAGAAAATATTGTTATTGTTTCAGCAAGTGATTCTATGAATCTTTTTGCAAAAGGTAATTATCTTACTGAAATAGCAACATTTGACGGATTAAAAGAATTAAAAGCTAAATTAAATGAAATGAAAACAATGGATGAATTATTAAAAAAAGCAATTAGTACATCATGCTTAAATGTTATTAATTATAGTGATTTAGCTAAAAATGTAAATTATGAACAATTTACTAAATTTGGATATACACCAAATAAACTAGATTTAATAGTTCATACATCAGGAACTACAAGTAATAGACCAAAACCAATAGTTCTTACTAATGATAATTTAAATGCATATGTACATCAAACTAAAGGTGCAAATATGCCAATGTCTGAAGGAGATAGAGCACTTCATATGCTTCCTTATTTCGCTGCATATGGTGTAGTTAATGTTACTCATGCTGGTCTTTGTTATAGTAACAATTTAATTCAAATACCAGAATTCAAACCAGCAAATTTTGGTAAATTAATATTAAAAAATAAACCACAAACAATTATTGGGGCACCAACATGGTTTTTAAATTTATTAAATGATAAAAACTTAACTAAAGCTGACTTATCATTCTTAAAAATGATTACATATGGTGGAGATACTTTAGAAATTAAAGATGAAGAAGCAATTAATAAATTCTTAAAAGAACATAATTGTAAAGAAAAAATAACAAAAGGTCATGGAATGAGTGAAACTGCAGGATGTGCATCATTCGCAGTAGGTGAATATAATATTCCAGGTAGTATAGGTATACCAATGCCTTATACAATTTATGCATTATTAAATCCAGAAACTAAAGAACTTGTTAAATTTGAAGAAGGACAAGAAGAAATTGAAGGTGAATTATTAATTTCATCTCCAGTAGTTACAAGCGGAATATTAGATGGAGAAAAATATGTAAATCATGAAACATATGATGGTATAGATTTCATCCATACTAAAGATATAGCAAGAATGAATAAAGATGGAATTATGACTTTCTTAGCAAGAAGTGATAGATCATTTACAAGATTTGATGGTTTCAAAGTAAAACCATATGAACTAGAAAAACTAATAAAAAGTTTCGAAGGAGTTAAATATTGTGTAATTACTCCATTCTTTGATGAAACATTATTAGGAAATATGATTATGGCAAATATTGTTCTTGAAGATGGTATTGAATTAAACGATGAAGAAAAAATTGAATTTTCTGAAAGATTAATTAACGAATGTTTCGTTAATAATTCAAATACACAAACAAGACAAATTCCCGCTAAAATTAAATTTAAAGACTCAATGCCATTAACAGCTAATAGTAAAATAAATTATAATGCTTTAGTAAAAGAAGGAATTACTGGTGAAGAAATTTCTGTAATCCTTGAAGAAACTAATATTTCAGTTGGTGGAATTAAAATCGTAGGACCAGAAAAAAATAAAACATTAAGAAAATAGAATTCAATATTTGAATTCTTTTTTTGTTTCATTTACTAAACACTTTTTTGGTGTTATAATATATATTAGGATAGTATAGGAGGTGCTTAATGTTAACTGGTCCTATGATGATGAATATCTTCGCCTTTATAATTTTATGCGTTTTATCTACTGTTTTTTTAAGTAAAAAAAGATTACATAAAATAGAAGATAATTTATATGGCTATTTATTAATTTCATCATTAATTACAATATTTTTTGGTATTATATTAGGTGGTTCATTAGATATTACAATTATGTCTAAAAATTTATTAATTACACTTTTTAATAAAATATATTTAATTGGATTAATTATTACTATATCAATATTTGCATATTATGCTTTTTGTATTTCAAGATTTTATAATGAAAAAACTGCAAAAACATCTCAAAATGTATATTTATTTCTTTGCGTTTTCTTTTCATTTATAATTTCTTTATCTCCATTATCAATTGTTAATAATGATAACATTATTACAACTGGTGGAGTAGCAATACAAATTACATCATTTATGTTTACATTTATATATGCAATTTTATCTTTATTAATTATATTAGATTTTAAAAATATAAAAAACAAAAAATATATTCCTTTAATTGTACTTATTTTAGAAGGTATAGTTATTACATATATTCAAATTTTTTATCCAAGTGTAAATTATATAATTAATCCATCTATGGTAATTACATGTTTAATAATGTATTTTACAATTGAAAATCCTGATGCTAAATTAGTTCAACAATTAGAACTAGCTAAAAATGAAGCAGAAAGAGCAAATAAAGCTAAAAGTGATTTCTTATCAAGTATGAGTCATGAAATAAGAACACCACTTAACGCTATCGTTGGATTAAGCCAAGACTTAAAAGAAAATGGTAAATTACCAAAAGAATTAAAAGAAGATGCAACAGATATTTTAAATGCTTCTAATACATTATTAGAAATAATTGGAAATATTATTGATTTTAGTAAAATTGAAAATGGAAAAGTACAATTTTTTGATGAAACATATATTGTAGAAGAAGAATTAAAAACATTAGTTAGAATTAATAAAACAAGAATAGGTTCAAAAAATTTAGAAATTGAAACTGATCTTGCTACTGATTTACCATATAAATTATTTGGAAGTAAAATTCATATTAAACAAATAATAAATAATTTACTTTCAAATGCTATTAAATATACAGATTCAGGAAAAATTAATTTTAATGTTAAATGTATTAATAAGAAAAATATTTGTAATTTAATAATTAGTGTTCAAGATACTGGTAGAGGTATTAAAAAAGAAGATATAGAAAAACTATTTAATCGTTTCGAAAGATTAGGTGCTGAAAAAAGTTCTACAATTGAAGGAACTGGATTAGGTTTAGCAATCACAAAAAATTTAGTAGAAATGATGGGCGGAAAAATAAATGTTCAAAGTAGCTATGGTAAAGGAACATTATTTATTGTTCAAATTCCGCAAAAAATTGAATTATTAAGTAAACCAATTGAAGAAGAAAAAGAAGTAACTAAAGCAAGTAAAGAATTATCATTTGATCATAAGAATATTTTAATTGTTGATGATAATTTATTAAATATTAAAGTTGCTAAACGTGCTCTTCAAGATTTTGATTTCACTATTGATGAAGCATTTAATGGAATAGAATGTCTTGAAAAAGTTAAAGAAAATAAATATGATTTAATTTTAATGGATATTATGATGCCAGTAATGAGTGGTGAAACAGCATTAAAAGAACTTCATAAAGATGAAACATTTACAACTCCAGTTATTGCGCTTACTGCTGATGTTGTAAGTGGAGTAGATGAAAAATATATTAAAATGGGATTTTTTGATTATCTTCCAAAACCATTTAATAAAGAACAAATTAATGAAAAACTTGAAAAAGTATTTAAAAACTAACATAAATGTTAGTTTTTTTATTGCCTTTAATTTTTATTTGGTTTATAATTGGTATAGAGATGGACCCTTAGCTCAGTTGGTTAGAGCATCCGGCTCATAACCGGGCGGTCGTAGGTTCGAGTCCTACAGGGTCCACCACTATTGCGAGTGTGGCGAAATTGGCAGACGCGCTAGACTTAGGATCTAGTGTCTTACGACATGGGGGTTCAAGTCCCTTCACTCGCACCAAAAGAATTTTACTTGTACTGTTAAGGTCAAGTTTTATAAAGGAAAATCACTGATTGATAGAAGTGATTTTTTTGTTTGTTTTAAGTTTTAGAATGAAATGTGTAAGTGATATTTATAACGTGAAAATAACTGATAAAAATAAATTGGAATAGCATTTGAAATTAACTTCATTAATTTACACCCAATATTATAAGTGCTATAATATAATAGGAGGTAATATGAAAAAAGTATTAAAATTAATAACTGCTTTACTAATTATTATTATAATTGGTGTAATAATATATTTATGTTCATTTAATTACAAAGCAAAAGATAATATTACATCATATCTAAATAATAGTGAAAAAGTAAAAGTAACTAAGATAGATGAGGGATATTTTTTTGATGGAACTGGAACAACAAGTGCAATAGTATTTTATCCAGGAGGAAAAGTAGAATATACATCATACGCTAAATTAATGCATGAACTAGCTGAAAAAGGTATTGATACATTCTTAATTGAAATGCCATTTAATCTGGCAGTTTTTAGTATTAATAAAGCAGATAATATAATAGAGCAATATAAATATGATAACTGGTATATATCAGGTCATTCACTTGGTGGAGCAATGGCATGTAACTATGCAACAAAAAATTATGATAAACTAACTGGTGTAATAACATTAGCAGCATATCCAACATCAAAATTATCAGATAAACTAAGATACATATCATTCTCTGGAAGTGAAGACTTAGTAATAAACAAAACTAAATATAACGATGCAAAAAGTTTATGGCCCAAAAAACAAGAAGAATATATAATAGAGGGTGGAAATCATGCCAACTTCGGAAATTATGGAAAACAAAAAGGTGACGGTAATGCTACAATTACAAGAAATGAACAACAAAAATTTGTAATAGATAAAATCTATGAGGATATACTATTAAACAATTAAAAATATAGAAAAAATATTTTTCAATATTATAAAATATATATAATAAATTGATTACTATTATTTTATGCTATTTTGTGCTATACTTAAAATAATAGGAGGTATATATGAAGGATTCAAAAATGATTGCTATAATTGCTATTTTATTAACATGCTATTTAACAGTAGTAATAAGTATAGATACATGCAAAACTAAAACACTATTAAGTCATATTAAAGAAACAAATGATTTTAAAACAATATTAAGTGAAAAAAATGCAATTCATATTGAAAAAATATATTTTGATGAAACTAAAGGTTATGAATACTTTGAACAAATAGAAAATAGAATTGTATATGAATCTAAAACAAATAATGAATTTATAAATATTGAAGATGCTATTATTTATACAAAAAACATCAACAATGATGTGAAAATAGATGTAACATTTAACAATAATGTTTATGAATTACCTTTATTAATAAAGGAATTACAATATAAAAATGATGAAATAGTGAATTTGCCTGAAATAATTGAAGATCAAATTGTATTAACAACATCAATAACTAATCAAAAAGGCGGAGTATTAAAAAGAACTTTTTATTTTGATAAAGAAACTTATTACTTAAATAAAATAATTGAAGAAGAATTTGATAATCTAAATAATTTTTTAAATTCAACAACATCAATAGTTAATTATGGTAAAAAAATTAAAAGAACAAGAGATGCTATAATAACAGCTGCTGGGGATAATCCTATTAATTTATATTTAATTAAAAATAAAGATACTAATAAAGAAACAGCTAGATTTATTAAGGCTTCAAATAACTGTAAATATATAACAGCAACAAATTGGAATAAAGAAAATTATAATTTTAAACTTTCATTTGATAATGATCAAAATAATTATAATGATGTTTTAAGTTTAGAAAACAGAAGTGAAAACCAAGTATTAATTTATGTTACAGGATAAAGAACAATTTTGTTCTTTTTTTCTTTTTAAATTTATTGTATAATTATAGTAGGAGGATTTATGAAAAAAATGAGAATTAAAAAGAATGTTATAAAATTCTTTAAAGTACTAGTAGTTAGTTACATACTAGTTCATATTGCTTGCTTTTTTATTTATAAACCATTATTAAAAACAGATAATCATAACAAAATTGTAAAAGGAATTAAATTTACAAAAACTTTTAATATTAAACTTACACCTTCAAATGATTATTTAACATTCCATTCAATGAAAATTAAAAATGATTTTAATGGGTTTATAAAACAAGAAGATAATCTTAAAAATTATGACAAATATTATAGTGAAGAAAAAAATAGCGGTTTAATCATCGGGATGGATGAAACTAAAATTACATTACTTCAAAATAATGAAACATTTTATTCAGAACAAAGCGATTTTAGAATTAACAATAAAAATATAACTAAATATTTAAATAAAAACAATATAAAAAATGATATGGACTTGATAAGACATGTTCAAAATGCTAATATTGATTCATATAGTATTTTTACAAGTATAAAAGGAATGAAAGAAAGATTTTTATTAAGTTATATAATTAAAATGACTATACCAGAAGCTACTGAAATGTACAAAATAATAGGAGATCATGGTGGATATGCTTTTGTTCTAAACGATATACTTGAGGTAGTAATTGTTGAAAATGATAAAAGATACATATACTCATTTATTGGACGTGATTATTTTACAGATGAATATATAAATCAATTATTAAATACTATAGTTGTAGAATAGGAGATGTTTTATGAAATTAATTTTGGCATCAAGTTCAAAACAAAGACGAGACATTTTTGATATGCTTGGTATTAAATATGATATATTAACAAGTAATGAAGAAGAAAAAAGTGAAGAAAAAGATCCTAGTAAATATGTTATGGAGTTATCTAAAATAAAGGCTAATTCTGTTAAAAAACAAATTGATGAAAAGGCTATAATTATAGGATGTGATACTATAATTAATTTAGGTAATAAAATAATTGAAAAACCAAAAACTAAAGAACATGCAATTAATATGATGAAAGAAATTCAAGGAAATGAAACAATAGCTATAACAGGTGTTACTATAATTGATTTATATCAAAATAAAGAAGTAACATTTAATGATAAAACTGTTGTTACATTTAATAAAATGACAGATGATGAAATATTATGGTATGTTAATAATGAAAGTACCATTCATAATGTTTGTGGTTATGCGCTTTTAGGAAAGGCTTGTTTATTTCTTGAAAAAGTAGATGGTGATTATAATACTTTATTTGGAATTTCACCAAATAAAATTTATAAAGAACTTAAAAAACTAGGATATTCATTAAATGATTTTGAATTAAAAGACAATTAAAATTAATTGTCTTTTTATTATTTTTATTCTATAATATTAATATAGAGGTGAGTTGTATGTCTTCAGATAATAAAATTTTAATTGCTTTTTTATTAAATTTATTTTTTTCTGTTTTTGAATTTTTAGGTGGTTTATACACAAATAGTGTATCTATTTTGTCAGATTCTATTCATGATATGGGAGACGCTTTAAGTATTGGTCTTGCTTTTATTTTAGAAAAAATAAGCAAGAAAAAACCAGATGATAATTATACTTATGGTTATGCTAGGTATTCTATAATAGGTAGTTTAATTTCAACTTTAATATTACTTTTAGGTTCTTCCTTTATGATTTTTAGTGCTGTAGGACGTATTATTAATCCGGTAGAAGTAAATTATAATGGAATGTTATTTATGGCCGTATTTGGAGTTTTAATTAATTTTATAGCCGTATTAGTTACAAAAGAAGGATCATCATTAAATCAAAAAGCTATTAATCTACATATGCTTGAAGATGTTCTAGGTTGGATTTTAGTTTTAATAGGTTCTATTTTAATGAAATTTACTAATATTAAAATTATAGATCCAATTCTATCAATATTAATTTCTATTTTTATTTTTAAAAATGCTTTCTTCCATCTTAAAGAAGCTTTAGATTTATTTTTAGAAAAGAAACCAGAAAACATTGATATTGAAGAAATTAGAAATCATATTCTTAAAATTAAAGGAGTTAAAAATATTCATCATTTCCATATATGGGCTGTTGATGAAGAAAATGTTTTAGCTACAATGCATGTAGTTAGTAAAAAAGATGTAAAAAAAGAAATTAAAGAAGAATTAAAAGAACATGGTATTGACCATTCAACAATTGAACTTGAAAAAGAAGATGAAGAATGTAGTGAACAAGAATGTAATATAAAACTAGGTAAACATTGTCATCACCACCATCATCATCACCATCATCATTAAAAAATAATATTGAAAAAATTTGAATTTTATGGTATTATCATTTATGCAAGGGAGTAGTTACGCTATTTTATAATAGTGAATATATGACGTCATTACGATAGTTTATATCCGTTATATATTGATACGAAAAAGTATTAAACGAGACTTGGCAACTATTAGCCATAGTTTCGTTTTTTTATGTAGGAGGAGAGAATTTATGAATATTATTTTACTTATTATTGGCTTTATTTTGCTAATAAAATGTGCTGATTTATTCGTTGATGGAAGTAGTAAATTAGCATCGTCTTTAGGTATTCCATCATTAATTATAGGGCTTACAATTGTAGCCTTTGGAACTAGTGCTCCAGAAGCTGCTGTAAGTATTACAGCATCACTTAATGGAATGAATGATATTTCACTTGGAAATGTTGTTGGTTCTAATATTTGTAACTTACTTTTAGTTTTAGGTTTAAGTGGTATGTTTGGTAGCTTAACTGCTAAAAAGAAAATTATTTCAAGAGACTTTATTTATGCTATCTTTGCGAGTCTTGTATTATTCATTTTAAGTTTTGGTTTTTTCAAAACAAAAGATGCAACAGGTATAATTGATAGAACAGATGGTTTAATCTTATTATGCTTCTTAGGTATTTATTTATATGCTTTAATTGGAGATGCAATTAGATCTGTTCGTTCTAAAGAAGAAAAAGAAAAATTTGAAATAAAAAATATTTTCTTTATTATTATAGGAATTATTGGTATAATTGTAGGAGGACAATTAGTAGTAAATAATGCAACTGTTATTGCTAAAATGCTTAATGTTAGTGATAACGTTATTGCCCTTACAGTTGTTGCAATTGGGACAAGTTTACCAGAACTTGTAACTAGTGTTGTTGCTTCTAAAAAAGGTGAATCTGATATCGCAATTGGAAATGTAGTTGGTTCTAATATCTTCAATATATTCTTTATTTTAGGTATTACTAGCACTATAAGTCCAATTACATATGGTTTTGAATCATATATGGATATTATTATTTCACTTGCAGCTAGTGTTTTAGTTTATATACTTACACTTAAAAATTATCGTATTGGTAATAAAAAAGGTATTATTCTACTAGGTTCATATATAGCTTATATAGCTTATATTCTAATTAGATAATAAAGGAGAAAACAATGAAAAGTAACATCGTTTTAGTAGTAAAAGGTTTTATAATGGGTATTGCAAATGTTATTCCAGGAGTTAGTGGAGGAACATTAGCATTAACATTAGGAATTTATGAAAAATTTATTACTGCTATATCTCATTTTTTCAGTAATTTAAAAGAAAATATTAAATTTTTAATTCCTATTGCAATAGGAATGGTACTTGCTATTATTACAATGAGTAGTTTAATTACAGAGTGTTTCGAAAAATTTCCTGTTCCAACGTCGACATTTTTCATGGGACTTGTAATTGGTGGTGTACCACTATTAACTGCTAAAGTAAAAGGCAAAAAAGAAGTTAAACAAGTATCAAGTTATATAATTATGGCATTAACATTTTCGTTAGTTCTATTTTTAGCCTTAGCACCATCAATTTTTGGTGATACTGGAGATGTTAAACTTAATCTTACTTTTGGAAGTTTATTAATTCTATTTTTCATAGGGATTATAGCTTCAGCTACAATGGTTATTCCAGGTGTTAGTGGAAGTTTAGTTTTAATGCTTTTAGGATTTTATTTTCCAATTTTAAAAACTATTAAATCATTTTTAAAATTTAATAATTTTATGAGAGATTTTATAATTTTAGCAGTATTTGGTATTGGCGTTTTAGTTGGAATTGTTTTAGTTGCAAAATTAATAGAATATTTACTCAAAAAATTTGAAACAAAAACATACTTTGGGGTTATTGGATTTATTTTAGCAAGTATTATTGCTATACCAATATCTGTTAATAATGAACTTGGTAGTTTTGTATTATCATTTGTTCCAGTTTTAGTAGGACTTGTAACAATGGCTATAGGAATTTTTATTGGATTTAAATTAGGTGAAAAATAAAAAGGATCATATTGGTCCTTTTTTTGTTTTGTGTCTAATTTGACAAAATATAAAAAATATAATAGAATAATGTCACTTTTAAGGGAGGAAGATTTATGCAAAATATTATGAATATCAACTTATGTATTATTTTAACAATTACAATGTAGTTGATTTTCGTTTTGTATAAATGTAACGTTATATTTAATAAATAATATTAAAATAGTGTAAGCATTTTACACTATTTTTTTTAGAAAGAAGGGATATTATGATGAATTTTAGTGAAGAAGAAGTAAGAAGATATGCAAGAAAAAATGATGATTATGGACAATTAGGTAGTGAAGGAGCAGTTTATAAATTTGAAGATTATGCTGTAAAACTATTTAAAAAAGTTAAAGGCGAAGAATTTATGAAAGAAAAAGAAAATAAAGTTCGAGCATTAATGAATAATGAAATTGAAGGATTTATAAAACCAATTGATTTAGTTTATGATGAAAATAATAACTTTGCAGGATATGCTATGGAGTACATTGAAAGTAAAGGTGATGTTGCCGATATGTGTTATAAATATGGTGAACATTACAAATTAGATAAAAAAATTGAATTTCTTCTAAAAATAGAAGAATTAATAAAAAAAGCACATAGTATGGGTTATATCTTAAATGATGTTGCAATATGGAATTTTCTTGTAAAAAATAATGATGACGTAATTGGAATAGATATTGATAATTTCCAATTTGAAAATTATCAAAGTGAAACTAATCCTAGTTTTTATCTTCCTTATTATCAAGGTTTATGTAATTGTAAAGGTCGTAATGAAAATAGTGATAAATTCTCATTTGGTATCTATGCTATTCAGTCTCTTATGAAATACCCATTTAATAATGAATGTCTTGATTATTATCGTGGTAATGTTGATTATCTTAGATGTTATTTTTCAAATTTAGATATTAAAGAAGAAGCAAGAGATGAGCTTTATAATTTAATTTCTACTAATCCAGAAAAAGAATGGATTGGCAAAACACTAGAAAAAGTGTCTAGTAATAAATTTAAATATTTATATTAATATTTATGATATAATATTTATGGATTAAATTAATATTATATGATAGAATATAAAAAGCCTTTATGGCTAAAGGAGGTTACAATATGAAGTTATATAACACTTTAACAAGACAAGTAGAACAATTTATTCCACATAATGAAAACGAGATTACAATGTACACATGTGGACCTACAGTATATCACTATGCCCATATCGGTAATTTAAGAACATACATCATGGAAGACATTTTAGAAAAAACATTAAAATATGTAGGATATAATGTTAAACGTTGTATGAATATAACTGATGTTGGACATCTTTCAAGTGATTCTGATTCAGGTGAAGATAAAATGCTTAAAGGAGCTAAAAGAGAAAATAAGACTGTATTAGAAATCGCTAAAATGTATACAGAAGCATTTTATAGTGATCTTGAAAAATTAAATATCAGAAAACCTGATATTATTTCACCAGCAACAGAAAATATTAGTGAATATTTTAAAATGATTAATACACTTCTTGATAAAGGGTATGCCTATATAGCTAATGGTAATGTTTATTTTGATGTTTCAAAATTAGAAGATTATTATGTACTTACTAATCATAAAGAAGATGAAATGGTAGTAGGAGCTAGAGAAGGTGTTGAAGAAGATCCATTTAAAAAGAATCAAGCTGACTTTGTATTATGGTTTACAAAATCAAAATTTGATGATCAAGAATTAAAATGGGACTCTCCTTGGGGTGTAGGTTATCCAGGATGGCATATTGAATGTTCTGGTATTTCTCTTAAATATTTAGGAGAGTATTTAGATATTCATTGTGGTGGTGTTGATAATATTTTCCCACATCATACAAATGAAATTGCTCAAACAGAAAGTACTATTGGGCATAAATGGTGTAAATATTGGGTACACGGTGAACATTTAAATGATAAAACAGGTAAAATGAGTAAATCAAAAGGTGAATTTTTAACTGTATCTTTATTAGAAGAAAAAGGATATGATCCTATTGTTTATCGTTTTATGTGTCTTCAATCACATTATAGAAAACAATTGTTATTTTCATATGAATCGCTTGATAATACAAAACAAGCTTATGAAAAATTAAAAAATAGAATAAAATTAATAAAAGAGAATATTGAGGGTGAACTTATTGATGCTAAAATATATAAAGACAAATTTAAGGAAGCCTTAGAAAATGATATGAATACATCAGACGCTTTAACAGCACTTTATGATGTTGTAAAAAGTGATCTTAATAATAAAACTAAATTAGAATTAATAAAAGAATTTGATTCAGTATTATCACTTCGTTTACTTGAAGAAGATGAAATTGATGAAGAATTAAAAAAATATATCGAAACTAAATTAGAAGAAAGAGCGCAAGCTAAAAAAGATAAAGATTTTACTAAAGCTGACTTAATTAGAGATGAGTTAGAAAGTAGAGGAATATTGATAAAAGATACAAGAGAAGGTACAACTTATCAATTAAAATAATATGAAACAATATAATGAGGGAACAAAAATAATAATAAAAGATTTATTAATATTAAAAGATAAAGTAATTATGTGCGGAATGCCAGATTATCAATACATTTTAATGGGTATTAATATTGTTGAGGAATTTGTTTTAAGAGAAAATCCTGTAGATGTTAGTAATGAAGTAATTGATAATATTTTAAATGAAATTAAAAAGACAGTTGAAAATAATGCTTTCGGATACATTAACCATAGTGTATTTACAGGTATTAAAATGGGTTATAATAATATTGAAAAAAAGAAAACAAAAGAATTAAAAAAATAGAAAAAGGGATATTATGGATGGTATTTTAATTATAGATAAAGAAAAGGATTATACAAGTCGTGATGTTGTTAATATAGTTGGAAAAAAATTTAAAACTAAAAAAGTAGGACATACAGGTACTTTAGATCCACTTGCTACAGGTGTATTAGTAGTATGTGTTAATAAAGCTACAAAAGTATGTGAATTATTAACATCATTAGATAAAGAATATATAGCAGACTTTAAATTAGGTCTTCTTACTGATACTTTAGATATAGAAGGTAATATACTAAAAGAAGAAAAAATTAATATTAATAAAGAAGATTTAATTTTAGTTCTTAATAAAATTAAAGGCAAATATATGCAAACAGTTCCAATTTATTCAGCTATTAAAGTTAATGGTAAAAAACTTTATGAATATGCTAGAAATAATACCCCAGTAGAACTTCCTAAACATGAAGTTGATATTAAAGAAATTGAGTTACTTGAATTTAATGGTGATTCCTTTAAAATTAGAACTAAAGTTTCTAAAGGAACATATATTAGATCTTTAGGTAATGATATAGCAGAAATGCTTAATACTAATGCTACTATGACTAATTTAAGAAGAACTAAACAAGGATTATTTGATATTAAAGATGCTATAAAAATAAATGATATAAATGAAGATACCAATTTAATAAAAATTACAGATGTTTTAAATTATCCTAAAGTAATTGCTGATGCAAACTTAGAAAAAGATTTATTAGATGGTAAAATATTAAATAATACTTTTAATAATGATATTATATTATTTGTTGATAACAACAATAATCCTATAAGTTTATATAAAATCTATGATAAAGATAATACCAAAATTAAGCCTTGGAAAACCTTTAAAATTAAATGATACTTTTGTATCTTTTTTTTTGCTTTCTATGATATACTATTTATAGTAAAGGAGTAAGGGTATGAAAAAAATACTAATATTATTAGTTGTGATTTTAGTTGCTTTTTTTTCGTGGAATACATTGAAAGACAATGAAAAAGAAACAACTGAAGATCAATTATCACATAATAATAATGTGGTAATCGAAAAAGATGAAATTGATGAAAGTGGTAATGTTATTGAAGACAATATAATTGTTGAAGATAATAAAAAAGTTGAAGAAGACAATAACAAAGCTGAAGAAGACAATAACAAAGCTGAAGAAGACAATAACAAAGCTGAAGAAGATAATAAAAAAGTTGAAGAAGATAAAGATAAAGAAACAACAAAAGAAGAAGATAAAAAAGAGGAAAATAAACAAGAAAATAATAATAATACAAATAATAAACCAGCACCAACACCAGCACCAGTTACATATGGTAAGGTTGTAATTAATTATGTTGATGAACAAGGAGTAAAAATTGCTGATTCAACAACTGATGCTCAAGCTAAAGTTGGATCTACATATAATTATAAAGCTCCTGCTATCGCTGGTTATATAAGTGAAAAAACAGAAGCTAGCGTTTCTATTTCTAAAAATAATGAAACAAAAGAAGTTACATTTGTATATGGTAATCAAGATTATGCACCATATATATCTACATATTACATTAAACCAACAGTAAAAACTGGTGAAAATGTAATTATTAAATTTTATGTAACCGATTATTATCAAAAAGAATATCGTTCTGAAGATACATCTAAAACATTTAATATAACTATTAAAGCTAATGGTAAGGCACCAATTACAAAAACAGTTAAAGCAGGTGTTCATGAAATAAATATAGGTTCTTTTGCAAGTGAAGGAAAAGTTGATTTTTCTCTTATTGCAACTGACCAATTTGGACGTAATTCACATGAATTATTTAATTATTTTAGAGTTCATAATGGAACAATTAAAAAAGCTTATACTATGACTCAAGCTGATTTAACAAAATATAATATTAAAAATAATGATAATTATGCTATAAGAAAATATATAGATGTTCCAGAAATAAGTGATAATATTGTTGCTACAATGACAGAAGCATATAATAACGAAGTTGTTCCAAGTGGTAAATATGTTGTATTAATTCCAAGAAACATTAATGACAATAATAAATTTGGACATAAATTATATCATTACGTTAGAGTAAAATATGCTGCTGATTATGATGCTGATAAAGTGCTTGCTGAATCAAAAAATACAAGAATGGGTTTACAAAAATTCTTAAATGATATTCAAGCTCAAGGATATAATTATGTAACACTTTTAAATGGTATATATAGAATAGATCATGAAGATACTATTTATATGCCATCTAATTTAACATTAGATATGAATGGTGCTACTTTAAAATTAAATCAATTTACAGGTAATAGTGCTTATATGTTATCACTTAATAATACATATGATTCTCATCTTATAAATGGTAATATTGAAGGGGACTATTATGAACATGATTATGCTAATTCGCCTAATAATTCTGAATGGGTTTCAGGGATTGGACTTGCAGGTATATCTGAATATTCATCAATAGAAAATGTAAATGTAAGAGATATTACTGGTTATGGAGTTATGACTGGTATGGCTAAAAAAGATGGATATACATTTTTTTATCCAATGGGTATAGGTGGATGGTCTTTTAAAGATATCGATAGAAAAACTGGTAATGAAATTGCATCAAATACAAGAGCTACATCAGAACTAAAAGATATTACTAAAGCTGTTACTGCCTCTGAATATATATCAATATCAAAATATTTAGGTTACCAAGGTAGAATAGGTAATACATGGAATATAGCAGTTCATTTTTATGATGAAAACAAGAACTTTATAAAAACAATTGATGGATATCAATATAGACGTATTAAATATCCTAGTGGTACAAAATATATTAGAGTTACTGTTTATGAAGCTAAGGGTGCTGATTTATCAATCTTTAATGAACTAACTGTTACTTATTTTAGAGTTCCAACTAACTCTGTTATTAGTAATGTTTTAATTGATAATGCAAGATGTGTTGGAATGGCACCATCTCAAATGAATAATATGTTATTTACTGATATGGAATTTACAAGAAATGGTCAATCTGGGGCTTTTAGTGCTATGGATGCTGAAGATGGATGGGATGGAATGCAAGATGTTACATTTAGAAATATGAATTTTCATCACAATCATCGAAATGACTTTTTAACTTGTGCTGGACATAATTTTATTGTTGAAAATTTTATTCAAGGTAAACTTCATATCTATGGACGTACAAATAGTTTTGTTTATGAAAATAATAATAAACAAAATGTAGCGTCTTTAACAATTTTTGCAAATTGTAGACAACGTGCTGGATATTACCGAGTACAAAATAATACATTAGTATCAGCAAGTATTAATTCTGATGGTGAATCATATTTAAAAAACTATAACTGGCCACAGTTAATTAAAAACTCAACATTTACAGGTAGAGTTGTAGGTGCTACATTAAAAGATGCAACAACTAAAAAATTCACTCATTTTGCAGGTAAATATATAAATTGTAAATTTGAAACAGATAATTCATATACAGATACATGGAATAATGCTTTAGGAGAAGGGTATTATGAAAATTGTATATTTAATGGTTCATCTGGTGAAAACTATGGTGGATATTATAAAAATTGTACATTAAATAATATAACTGGAAATATTCATGGTACTTTTGAAATATATAATTCTAAAATTAATAACTGGACATCAAATGTAGGTGGTTATGAGCCTCATTTCTATTTAAAAAATTCAACAGTTAACAATTTAAAAATTAATTCTGGATATTGGAATAGAGGAGAATATATAGAATTTGAAAATAATAATATAACAAATACTGATAATTTATTAAGATTCCCTCATTATGCAACTACATATCCAATAATTCTTAAAAAGAATACTATAACTATAAATAGTGATAGCTCATTAATGCATTTTTATGATGATAGAGGTAATGGTGAATATCATAGAGATAAAGTAATACTAGATTCTAATAATATTAAATCTACAGGTGGAACAAAATATATATTTACAGGTATTACAGGTAAAACAAATAATCCTTTATCATTTGAAATTAAAAACAACAAATTAAACAATATAGCATTATTTGAAAATGGTGTTACAAATCAAGCAAATGTAACAATATCTAAATAGGAGGTAAAAAATGAAAAAATTACTTATATTATTAATGACTTGTTTTATATTAACAGGTTGTAATGACAAAAATTTTGATGCTCCTCTTGATACAATAATGGATAACCTTTATGAAGGAATAGATACTGAGGGATTAAGAAAAACATCAGTTGTTAGACATAGTGAATTAGAAATTGAAACACTTGATAATGTTGAATATACAGACATTTTAATTTCTGTTCCTTACAATCGTGAAGATGGTAATTCAATTATTTTATTAAGAAGTGACAATCCTAAGGATACTATTAATCAAATTAGTTATAGGGTTGATGATAATGCTGTTATAAAAAATGAAGGAAATTTAATTATGGTTGTAAACTATTACGATCAAACAACACAAAATAAAATAATAGAAAATTTTGATAAGCTTTTTGATTAAGCTTATCTTTTTTTTGGAAAAGTATTTAAAATAAATAATTTGTATGTTATAATTTTAATAGTAGAATATAATAAAGAGTTGGAAGGTGTCGCTATGCAAAAAAAATTACTTGATGGAGTAATGTTCGTATTAAGCTTACCATATTTAATATTTCATTACACATTAGTAGGTATTTTCTTTTTATTTTATCTTCTATTTATTTTGTTTAAATATATAGGTATAGGTGTATCATTACCAATTTTATTATTAACAAATAAACCTGATGCATCACAAAAACAACCTAAAAAAGAGAAAAAGGCAATTGTTAAAAAAGAAAAAACGCCTCATGAAAAAAGCAAGCCAGAAAAAATAAAAGATGATAAATTAGAAATACAAGATAAAAAAGCGCTTGAAAAAGAAGAAAAAGAAAAAGCAAAATATGAAAAGCAAATGGCTGAAATTCAAAGAAAAAAAGAAATAAAATTAAAAGAAGAAAAAGCCAAACTTGCAAAAATAGAAGCAAAACGTAAAAAAGAAGAAGAAGAAAAAATAAAACAAGAAAAACAAGATGAAATTCAAGAGCAACAAGCATTATTAAAAGCTGAAAAAGAAAAAGCAATTATAGAAAAACGTCAAACAGCAATGTTAGCTGCATCTAAAAAAGAAGAAGTTCCTAAGACAAAAGCTCAATTAGCAAAAGAAGAAGCTAAAAAGAAAAAAGAAGAAGCTAAAAAACGTAAAGAGGAACTTAAAAATGAAAAAAGAAAATTACGTGAAAAAAATACATATATTAATGAAAATGTACAAATTGAAAAGAAAAAACTTGGAGATCATATTAATGATGGATTAGAAAAACTTATTTCGGTTCCAAAGAAAATATATGAAACTGAAAAGAAAAAAATTGCCAATAATGCTATATTAAAAAATAAACGTAATGAAGCATTAATGCAAAAAGAAACACTGTTAATTGATTTTAATGGTGATGATGCTAAAAAAAGTGATAAAAAAGTAGTATATGAATATGTTGGAAAAAGTTCTGAAGGAAAAATTGTCAAAGCATATTTTGAGGCTTTTTCTAAAGTTGAGGTTCACTCATTCCTTTTATCAGAAGGATTTGAAGTATATAGTATTAAAACAAATAGTTTAATTCAATTGTTACATAGCAATACTAAAAATAAAAAAGGTAAATTTAAAACTAAGGATTTAATATTCTTCTTAGCACAATTATCTACTTATATTAAAGCAGGTATTCCACTTGTTGAAGCATTACGTATTTTAAGTAGACAATTTAAAGAAAAAGAATATGAAAAAATATTTAGATCATTAATTTATGAATTGACAATGGGGGATAACTTTAGTGATGCGATGGCAAAACAAGGTGAAGCATTCCCAAGAATTTTAGTAAACATGGTTAAAGCGTCAGAAATGACAGGGGATCTTCCTGAAACGCTTGATGATATGCAACTATATTTTTCCGAAATGGAAAAAACAAAGAAACAAATGGTTACTGCACTTACTTATCCAATGTTAATCATGGTTCTTGCTTGTGCAGCGTTAATATTTATCATGGTTTATATCGTTCCACAATTCGTTACAATTTACGAAGATATGGATAATGCTGAATTACCATGGATTACTGTTTTCGTACTTGATTTAAGTAATTTTTTACAAACTCAATGGGTTATGATAATACTTGTTATTGTTTCATCATTAGCAATATTCTTATGGTTATTTAAAAATGTTAGATTATTTAAAACAATGGTACAATGGTTCTTAATGAAATTACCAATTATTGGAGATGTAATTATATTTAACGAAGTTACAAACTTTACGAAAACATTTGCATCCTTATTAAGGCATAATGTATTTATAACTGATAGTATGGAAATCTTAAATAAAATTACAAATAATGAAATTTGGAAGATGATTATTCTTGATACAATCACAAACCTTGCTAAAGGGGATAAAATTTCATTAGCATTCCAAGATCACTGGGCTGTTCCAATACCAGCATATGAAATGATTGTTACTGGTGAAAGAACTGGTCAATTACCAGAAATGATGCAAAAAGTTTCTGATTATTATCAAGAAATGCATAAAAATCAAGTTGGTCGTATTAAGGCTTTCGTTGAACCAATATTAATTATTTTCCTTACAGGGGCAGTAGGACTTATCGTTATGTCAATTATTATCCCTATGTTCGGAATGTATTCTAGTCTTAGCTAGGGGGTATATAATGGAATTATTTTATACAATAGTTATGTTCGTATATGGAACCATTTTCGGTTCCTTTTACAACGTTGTAGGTGATAGACTACCAAATGGTGAATCAATCATGAAACCTGGTAGTCATTGCCCTAAATGTAAGCATATGTTAAAACCACTTGAATTAATACCAATCTTATCTTACTTATTTCAAGGGGGTAAATGTAAAAATTGTAAATGTCATATACCAATAATTCATCCTATATTTGAATTATGCTGTGGTATATTGTTTGTCCTAACATATAAAATATATGGATTCAATATTGATTTCTTTATTGCAATAACATTTATATCAGCATTACTAATTATAATAGTAAGTGATATCAATTATTACATTATACCTGATGAAATACTAATTATAGCATTTGCCGTAATGACAATACTATTAATAATATCAAAAGGATTTACAGTATTCTTATCATCACTATTTAATGGTGCTATAGCATTTATTATAATGCTACTTATTAAATTAATGGGTGATTATCTCTTTAAAAAAGAATCGATGGGTGGGGGCGATATTAAGCTTCTATTCTTGTTTGGTTTCTCACTAGGGTGGGAGATGGCTTTATTAACTATTTTCTTAGGTTCATTAATAGGCTTACCAGTATCATTAATCATTCTTTATGTAAAGAAAACAAATATTATTCCTTTTGGTCCATTTTTAAGTATGGGCGCAATGATTATAATGCTTTCAGGATTTGATTTTAATAGACTATTAGATTTAATATCTTAATAGTCTTTTAATTTGACAAAATAAATTAATGTCCTTATAATAAGATTAATTTTAGGGAGGTTAATGTTATGATCGGGAATGAAAAAGAAATACAGGAGTTATCCGTAGTTAGTGGATATGGTGATTTAGAAGAATATATGGATTTGATAGATGCATATATTAAAACAAAAATGCAATTAGAAGACTACATTATTCAAACACAAAGAAAGATGATAGAAAATCAAAATGATAGATCTGTTTTAGAAACTTGTAAAGTTATGCTTTCAAGATATCGTAAACAAATAGAGTCAGTAAATAGAATGATTGAAAAACATAATCATAAATATTTATTCTATTTA
>JAEIGA010002672.1_pt1 | contig 28317 bp, 37 predicted proteins | sample 9270691 | NCBI WGS metagenome assembly JAEIGA01 (sample SAMN17057246, study PRJNA624740) | gut metagenome | biome: biome; isolation source: fecal sample | host: Bos grunniens | place: China: Xizang | collected 2019
ACAGGAGTATTGAGCTATGAAAACTTGGGAATAATTACGCGCACAGGCGTATCGTATTATGATTAATTGCGCGAACGTACACCGCGCCAAAAACGGATACATTTATTACACGATATGCGGAAAGCAATACAAGCGCAGCGACCTTTTGAAATTGGTTGCAGAGGTAGCGCAAAAAAGTTGCCACCTGTCAATGTTTAACTCTAAAAACATTTAACACTATGACGGATGATGTACAATGGTTTGATGACCGCAAGGCGGAAATCACCGAGCATTTGAAAGTAATCACAAACGGACTGATTGAATTGGCAAAGGCAGCAGGCATGACGCGATTTACGAAAAATCAGTTATTGATCGAATGCTACAATTTGAAAGACTGCGAGGTTAAAACTCTTGATGAATGGCACGCGCTCGGTTATTATGTGAAAAGAACTGAACACGCATATCTTTTTTGGGATAACAATGGCGAGCCGGTTATGAAATTTGCCGATTGGCAATTACAGGTGCAACAATTATCTTAATTCAATAACTTATAAAACACCAAAGAAATATGTTATACGCATTGACTACCATTGAAATTGATTTGCAAGATGCTTTCGAGGATTTATTCGATCACGAAAAATGCCAATTTATTGACGAAAACATTGGAAACGCAAGCAATAAAGAATTGATTTCGGAACTTAAAACGCGCGGCCTTGAAATTGAATGCGAGCGAAAGCCTGCGGTTGATTACGCGCAAAAAACTTTTTTCGTAGGCGGTATAACCGCACGCGATTTTTTAACCGACTGCTTAGGTATTCAACACACCGCAAGTATTGAGGAAATTTTTAGTCTTTTAGAGAAAATATTATAACAAATAACGTTTAACTTATAAAACAACAAACACAATGAAAAACGAATTTGATGAGATGTGTACAGCAATGGCACACCAACAAGAAATCGCAAGCAGCCGCGTGGGTTGTCTTGGCAGTAGTGATGCGGCAATGGTGCTGAAAGTAGCGCAAAAGGGTATTGATGCGTTGAGCAATACCGACATCAAACGCCTGCGTGTTATGTTAGGCATTGAAAAGCGCGAGGATTTTGGAGGTAACGTGTACACCAACGCGGGACACTTGTTTGAGGACTATGCCAAAAGCGCGTTGGACGAGCCAACAAAAGAGTATCGTTTAGAGGATGCGGAATTGAATGGCATTTTTAAGCATTTCAAAGTAATTGCTCACGCGGACTTTTTCGAGCTATCACGCGGCCGCGTATGCGAGTGTAAATTCGTGCAAAAGCCAACGGAAAAGGTATTGCAGCAATATCAAGCGCAGTTGCAATGGTACTATCTATTTCCCGAGGTCAAAGACGTGGCCTTATTGCACGGAACAGGCAACGTTGATCCATTTGAGGTGCATAGTTTCCAACCGGTGCGTATGGACTTGAACGAGGACATTTTTACATTACTGCATCAAGGATTGGCCGCAATTGATGCGTACTGCGAAACGTTGTTGAAAGATGCAGGCGAATGGCGCGATGAGGATTGGGGCGCTGAGATTTTGGATGCGCTTATGAAATATAGAGTGGCAAAATCAATAGCAGACATTCAAGCGAAAGATATGGAGAAGGCGCGCTTGCAAATTTTGGAGTATATGGAAAAGAACCATATTTCTTCAACCGGTTGCATAGGCGTAAAGGCTACGTATAAAAAGCCAACAATCCAAAGGCGTTTTGATGCTGCAAAGGCGCAAGAGTTGTTTCCTGAATTGTGTGCGGATGAGCGCGTATGGAAAACAAGCGAGATAAAAGCAAGTGTAACAATTAAATTAGATTAAGCAATGAAAGCAAAAACAATCAACGTGCAAATCGTAAAGAATTGCGGTAATTATGAGAGCATCCGTATTGGTGGCGAATGGGAACTAAACGGAGAGAGTGTAGAACAGGCAACACAGGCGGCATTGGCTGAACTGAACGCGGCCTGGGAGTTATGCAAGCGACCCGCGCCACAGGTCAAGACCGAACAGGAGGCCGAACAATCCAAGCCGGCCGCAGATGGCAGACAGGTTGTAGAATTTAGAAAGGACAATGAATTGCTGCAAAAGATTGTCAAACGCGTGCAAAAGACGGACGTAACAATGGCGCGATTGCTTGAGCTATATGCCTTTGATGAAGATGCGCAAAAGTGCGTAGAGGCGGCAATAAAACTGCGATGATGTGAGGGTGCGTGTATGGGTGCGAAACGTGCATTTGTACCCGCATTTTGCTACTTGGACTTTACAAAATTACAAAATCGGCCTGCAAAATATCATTTTTTAGTAGTAAAATTTGCACGTATCAAATAAAAGTAGTAATTTTGCATCGTCAATTTAATTAATAAACTTTTTAACACTTACAATTGTGAAAACGATTCAAGAATTAAAACAAATGAGTTTGATTGAGCTTGCAGCAAACGCAAATGAGTGGCAAGTAAAAACCTCCACCGCGATTGATAACTGCTTAAAATGTATCATATTTCGCAGCGCGATGAATGGCTTGCCCGAGCATATACGCACGTCCAATTACGTGCAATGGTATGCAGCAAAATTGTGGGTGTGGGTACGCGCACAAAAACGTTGCAAAGTGTGGGCAATGGCGAGCGGTATTGTAACCGGTTTTTCGTTGGCTGCAATAATTATGATGACCCGCGCGGGCGTGGACTTGATGGGTCAAATGTGGGCGGTAATCCTGTTTGCTATTGCGGGATTGGTTTTAACGATTTCGAGTTGCAAATTATGATACCTGCGCAATATATAGCAGAGGCCATCGAAATCGCGATCCAAGCGAATATATATGCGGAACTGACCATTGAAAAGGCGTGCAAGTATGCAGCAATGTTGCAACGTATGGACACAGGAGAGTTTGACCGCAATTTCGATGAATATAGAGATGAACAGGCACAAGGCCAATAACTGGTATTTATTAACACTTAAAACAAAACAATCGTATGAGACTAGATTTCATCAAAGGTTATTTTGACGTTCGAGAGTACAACGCCAAAAAGACACGCGCAGAGCGCACAATCAAAGGTAATGACACCACAATCACGTTTGACGTAACGTTTGCGGCTGACCAATTACCTGCAGAGCTAACGAAATACGCAAAGGCGTACGAAAAAGATGGTGTAACACGTTACGCAGTCAAATTCAAGATTTCGAGCAAAACGCAGTTCTTTGAAAAGCAGAATGGCCGCGTGGTCAAGATTGACCGACCCGACAATGCTGATTTGGATGGCACACGTTTTGAGGTATGTTTGGATTTCCGACAATTGGATGGCGACCCAACAAAGATGGAGGCGTGCGGCTATTGGGTAAATGGCATCGTAATCAAAGAGGACAATAATATGTTCGAGGATTTGAACGATGCAGACGCAGAGGAAACGGAAACCGGTGCGGAAAATGATGATAATTTGTTGTGGTAATTCGTAAACGTGCATATTTGCGCTTTAAGCGCACGAAATCGTAAAATGGTATAAATGTATTACTTTGCTGTTTAATGCGCTTAAAACGCAAAACGCGCTAAAAAAACAAAACAATGAAAAAGTTTATTTTAACAGACGAAACGATTGAGATGTTCGGAGTGACACTTCATCGTATTAAAGCAGTACGCTCATTTGGAACTGTCAAAGAGGGCGATTTTGGCGGATTTGTAGAGAAAGAGGAGAATATATCAGAATACTTTAAGGCATGGGTGTGGGGCAATGCCAAAGTGTGGGGCAATGCCGAAGTGTCGGGAGATGCCGAAGTGTGGGGCAATGCCAGAGTGTCGGGAGATGCCAAAGTGTGGGGCAATGCCAGAGTGTCGGGCGATGCCGAAGTGTGTGACAATGCCAAAGTGTGGGGCAATGCCAAAGTGTCGGGAGATGCCGAAGTGTGGGGCAATGCCAAAGTGTGGGGCAATGCCGAAGTGTCGGGAGATGCCGAAGTGTGTGACAATGCCAAAGTGTTGGGCGATGCCGAAGTGTGGGGCAATGCCAGAGTGTCGGGCGATGCCGAAGTGTGTGACAATGCCAAAGTGTGGGGCAATGCCAGAGTGTCGGGAGATGCCAAAGTGTGGGGCAATGCCGAAGTGTCGGGCAATGCCGAAGTGTCGGGAGATGCCGAAGTGTTGGGCGATGCCGAAGTGTGTGACAATGCCAAAGTGTGTGACAATGCCAAAGTGTGGGGCAATGCCAGAGTGTCGGGTGATGCCGAAGTGTCGGGCGATGCCAAAGTGTCGGGAGATGCCAAAGTGTCGGGAGATGCCGAAGTGTGGGGCAATGCCGAAGTGTCGGGAGATGCCGAAGTGTGGGGCAATGCCAGAGTGTCGGGCGATGCCAAAGTGTCGGGCAATGCTGACTACATAGTATTCAAGAACTGGTGGTCAAGCGGTCGCTACTTCACTTGGACACGCTCGAATAACATGTGGTCAGTAGGTTGTTCCTACGGCACAGGCGAAGAAATTATCAAGAAAGCATACGCAGACAGCGAGAAGAGCGGTCGTGAGTATGAGAGAGTTGTTAAGTTTGTACAATCAATATTGGAGGACGAGAAGAATGGCACAATTGTTTAATGGATATAAAGAGGTGGTCAATGCCACATTGAACGCGCTTGCAATCGTAAACATTGAGCGGTACGGCTCAATATCAATGGCCGAGGAGTTTTTAAAGATGGCAGATTGCAAGCAATGGAGTGAGCTTGACGTAAAAAAGCATTTGCACGTTTTGCGCACGATGGGCGTGCGCGTGAGCAAGCGAAAAGGCGTATGGTATTTGAACGGACGAAAGGTTGAGCTATGATGTACAAATGGCAATTGCGCAAAGGTAGCAAAAAAGACGTTTGCCCCGCGTGTGGACAAAGGCGTTTTGTGCCTTACGTGTTGGCGGCTGATGGCGTAACGTTGGTGGGTGCTGAATATGGCAGATGCGACCGCGAGCAATCGTGCGGATACCACCGATACCCAAATGGCGAAAAGATGGTGGCAGGCAAAATGCCAAAAGCAGAGCCAAAGGAGATGCTGCGATATACAGGCAAGTTGAATGACACACCACCGGCCGAATTTCATCTTTTCTTGGCCGAGTTTTTGACATTTACGGATGCGCTTGTGGCTATTAATGACTATCATGTTGACGGAATAGATGGCAACGTGATTTGGTGGCAGATTGACCGCGATGGTGTGGTGCGTACCGGCAAAGTTATGAGATACCTTGCAAACGGACACCGCGACAAAACGTATACGTTCCATGTTACGTGGGCGCATAAATATGCGAAACTAAAACGCGATTTCAAAGGCGAGGAGTTGCAGCAATGCCTATTCGGTGAGCATCTTTTGGCACGTTATCCCGACAAACCGGTGTGCGTGGTAGAGAGCGAAAAGACTGCGGTTGTTATGAGCCGCATTTATCCCGACCACGTTTGGATCGCGACAGGCGGTTCGCAAGGCATAAAGAGCGAGGAACGTTTAGTGCCTTTGCGCGGCCGAAAGGTTTTGCTTATACCCGACAATGGTCAGTATTGGAATTGGCTGCGAGTGGCCGAGAAATATGGATGGCTATGCTATGAGGGTTTGGAGAAAGATGCACCATTTGAGGGTGCAGATATTTTGGATGTTATCGAAAAAATAAATGACATTTTATTATGAAAAAGAACGTAAAAAATGCAATCGCAAAGGCGGTGATGATTATTTTCTCGCCGTTATTAATTTTGATTTTCGGAATTATTGGAACGATAATTACCCTGTTTGGAGAGGGAGATGATTATGAGGATTAATGATTTATGCAGAGGAAGCACCGCAGACCAACCGAGCGAATTGGTGGCGCGTTACCTATTGCACGAGAAAGCGGGTGGCACGTTATACGAATTTATTGGTCAGTTTGATTTCGCAAGCCGCGAGGAGATTGCGCTCGCAGTACGCGATTTGGCTTATGCGGTTGTCGGTGATAAGTACATAACGAACAAACGCACGCAAGAGGCGGATGTTTTTGCGCGCTGCGTATTTAGACGTTTCAATTCGATTTGTACCAATCCCGACAAGTTCGACAAATACCCAATCGCGGTTAGCGGTGAATTGTGGCACGGAGGATATAGCCGCAAGCGTATCCAACAGGCCACGCAAGAATTGTTTGATGCGTGGCAACCAACGCGTGAGCAATGGCAACAAACACGCAGCCGCATAATGGTGTTATACGGACTGACCGAGATGGATATGGACAAATTGCAGTTCTTTGTTGAACAATGCAAGGCGGGCGAATGGTTTCCAAATAGTTTGAGGCGTATGCTCTATATTTGGGGCAGCACCAAAATGACAGGTAAAACCACCACCGCGACAATGATTGTGTCGATTTTGAATGGCGAGCGCGATTACCGACAAATTGCAAAGTATTCCACCTCGCTCGCGTACGAGATGCAGATTAAGAGTTTTGCAGTACCCAAAATAAGCGAGTGCAATGCCTGTTTGATGGATGAGTGCTTTTATGCGGATATGGGCAAGACGTATGCTGATTTCAAACGTTTTATGACGTCAAGCGGTGGGCGTTCGCGCTTACCTTTTGGACAGGAATTTGCATGGGAGGGATACCCAAATTACGTGGCCACGAGCAACGATCCTTTGCGCAAGTTTATCAAGGATTGGGATGACCGCAGATATTTGAGCATTGAGTTTAAGACGCAGCCGGCCGAGCGGTTGGAGTTCGATACCATTTACCATCTTTGGCAAGTGTTTATCGTTGGCAGTACGCGTGAGCTATCGTGGTACGATTGGTCGGAACGCATCGCAATGACCGCGAACGAGGTAGGCGAACGCACCGAACGCGCGATGGAGTTTGAGATAGAGATGCAGCGCAATGAGTTCTTGGATTTCATAATCAGCAAACAGGTGGCAAGTGATAGCGCGATATGCAAAGACAATCGCGTTTCGCTAAAATTCTTTGTTGATTACTTTGCACAGGGCGGCCACGCGGGTGAGGTCATCAAGCGCAGAGATGAGATAGAGCAGGCGGTGCTGAAAGTGTTTGGCGCGCGTTATAGTACGCAGACGTATTGGCTTTTGAGCGACTTGCGCAAACGTGCGTACGAAATTAAATACCAACAAACAACCAATGCAAACGCAGAGGTTGAGGTTGAGGATAATGAAGAAAACGATTTACCATTTTAATTTATTGACTTATGGCAAAAGAGAGATTTTATCAAGTGAGCGCTGGTGGATTGCTTTTGACCCGTTGCCAAGATACCGGCTATTTGATAGGCGGTGGAGAGTGTGTAGAGTGCAAGCATTTTGAGGGTAAACAACGCAAATATCGTTACGTAAAATGCCGCAGAGTATGAGATTGCACGAGTATCAAAATAGGATTGTTGCATTCTTGCACCAAACACCAAAAGCCATCCTTTCGGTGGATATGGGTTTGGGCAAGACTGCTGCAACCTTGACGTATGTGGCACAGGCGCGGCCAAAAGACTTGCTTATCGTAGCACCCAAACGCGTGACCGAGAGTGTATGGCTACAAGAGGCCGAGAAATGGGGATATGATGACGTGGCAAGCAAGATGGTGATTGTAAAGGGTACACCCAAACAACGCGCAAAAGCACTTGCAGACCACGCGCATCCGTACAAGATTATTAGCCGCGACAATTTGAAAGACATTTACGGATGGCGCACCGACTTGCTGATTATTGATGAGCTGACAAGTTTTAAGAGTGTACAAAGCAAACGCACACAGGCCGCAATGAGCATTCGTGCCGCGCGCAAAATTGGACTGACAGGAACGTTCCTTGCCAATGGTGCGATTGATATTTATGGCCAATGCGCGGCGGTTGATTTGCGTTTTGGTGGTGGATTGAATTTCGACGCGTGGCGCGCAATGTATTTCCACGATGCGGTGGCAGGTGCGGGTTTGCAGTTCCAAAAATTGGTACTGAATAAGGATATAACCATCGAACGCCTTTTGCGCGATGTGCGAGGTTGTATCTTTACATTGACCGCAGCCGATTATTTGGAAATACCCGATGTGCAGCACCAATGGCACAGGATAGAATTGGCACAGGAAACGCGCAAGGCCTACGATGATTTGAACGCCTTTCTGGGTTTCAATCTTGGGGATGGCACTTTGACGTTTGATGAGAGTGCAAAGTTCGCAAAGTTGCAGACCTTGTGCAATGGTTTTGTGTACGATGAAAATGGCGTGGTAGTACGCGGCAAAGATAGTGCCAAATTGCAAGCGGTTGCAGATTTTGTGGCAGAGTGCGCAGAGAATGGTGAAAACGTGCTTTTATTTTACGCGTACCGCGAGGAGGCGGTATGGTTGAGTGAAATGCTCACCAAAAGAGGCATCGCGTTTGAGAGCGTAAAAAAAGCGGGTTTCGTGGAACGTTGGAACGCAGGCAAAACGCAATGCCTGTTAGCGCATCCCGCGAGCGCCGGACACGGATTGAATTTGCAAAAGGGTGGCCGCGTAATTGTGTGGAGTAGTTTGACGTATAATTATGAGCTATACGCACAGGCCAACGCACGATTGGCGCGACAAGGTCAAACGCGAAACGTGCAAATTCACTACTTTATGGCAGAGGACACGTGCGAATGGCAGATGTGGCACGCGCTGCAAAAAAAGGATAAAGAGCAAAACGAATTTTTAACACTTACAAAACAATGACAGAAAAACAATTAGCAGAGGGGCAAAGGCTCTTGAATAATATATACGAATTGCAAGAGGACAGAAACAAAATAGTTGCAGCGTTGAATAACGAGAGAAATGACGGTAGAGACGCTGAGCGTATATTTGAGGCTATACCATATAATCTCGATTACACACGAGTAAAAAACAATATGAAAAGTCTTGCGGAACTGATAGTCGCAAATTTGGATACTGAAATTATAAGTCTAAAGAAAAGATTTGAAGAATTATGGAACGAATTGAATTATTTAATGACCATTTCCAAAACTACAAGGTTTATGGAATACCACACGCGCAATTGATTATTGCCGATATACCTTACAACATAGGTGTGAACGCGTACGCGAGCAATCCCTCTTGGTATAAAGATGGCGACAATAAAAACGGAGAAAGCGAGTTAGCAGGCAAAGAATTTTTCGATACGGATAAGGATTTCCGACCTGCTGAATTTATGCACTTTTGCAGCCAAATGTTGGTAAAAGAGCCAAAGCAAGGTATTCGCGAAGATGATGAGCAAACGAATGAAAGCACCGAAAATAGGGATAGTCAAAAGAGAATTGGCAGTCGCAAGAAAAGCAATGCGCCATGTATGATTATTTTTTGCGCTTTCGAACAAATGCATTATTTGATAGAGCTTGGAAAACGTTATGGATTTAAACACTATATACCGCTCGTATTTCGCAAGAATTTCAGCGCGCAAGTGCTTAAAGCAAATATGAAAGTCGTAGGCAACTGCGAATATGGTTTGATACTTTACAAAGATAAATTGCCAAAATTCAATAATGATGGTCAAATGATTTTCAATTGTATGAATTGGGTGCGAGATGGCAAGGATATACCAAATATACACCCAACACAAAAACCGGTCGCGCTATTGGAACGTTTAATAGAGATTTTTACCGATCCAAATGACGTGGTAATTGACCCTTGCGCGGGTAGTGGTAGCACGTTGCGCGCTGCAATGAATTGCGGGCGTAGGGCGTATGGCTTTGAGATAAAAAAAGACTTCTTCAAAAAAGCCAATGAGAAAATGCTCCGAGTATATACACCAAAATTATTTTAATTTATGAAACAATTATCAACACAAGAAATAGACGCGCTTACCGGCTTAATGATTGTCCTTTTCCACGCGGGCGAACGTTGCTCGCAATTAATCGCGCAACAATATGAGTTGCAGTACAAACAAAGTCAAGATTATAAGGCCTTGTGCAAAAAGTATGGCAAGGCGCAAGCCGATTTGATAGTCAAAGAACAAACGCAAAGGATACTGACACAGGCCGACAAGATGCAGGTTAAACGCATATGCAAACAGGCGGAAGATTTGCATCGCAGCATTGAAAGAATGACCGTTTTTGCCATAGAGATAGGAGAGCAAGAGCAGTCATCTGACAATTTCGATGCCTTGCTCAATGATGCAAACAACGTGTGCAAATTGGCTGCGTACTATGCCAATATAATGACCGAGGATGATATGCTGAAAGCCGATAGTACGTTGAAAACACTTGCCAAAGGACAAAGGATAAGCGAAACGATAATGCAAGAATTCGAGATGTGATGAAACACGAGGAATTGCAATTGGAAAAACAATGCCGCTCGCACGCACGCGCGTGTGGGTGGACTTGTTGGAAAAATGAAAAGAATGGGTGCAAAGGCATTCCTGATGATAGTTTCCTTTCGCCCGATGGTACGCGCTTTTTGTTGGTGGAATTTAAGAAAGATGCGCGACAAAGACTGCGACCCGAACAGGAATTGTGGCTCAAACGATACCCCAATGTGGCTTTCCGCATTGACACGTTCGAGGCGTTCGAAAAAATGCTAAATCAAGGAAATGTGTAAAATTGTGCGTTTCACGGACTTGGCAGATGTGTTTCAATGCAAAATTTTATAAATTATATTATTTATTTTTTTTATTTGAGGAAAATCCTTGTATATGTGCGTGTGTGTGTGTATATGTGCGTAAAATGCATTTATAAATTTATATTTTTATAATATACATATATATTTGATAAAAAAGTGCGTTTGACGGACTTGGCAAATGGATTTTCGACAAAAATTTTACAAAAATGCAATTTTATAAAGGATATGAAAAAAAAATAATTTTGTAAAACTTGGGGATACTGACAAAAAGTGTCAGCATCCCGCGGGCGAGGGAACGCAAGGTGCGAGCAAGATTGATCGCTCGTTTCATTTTTTAAATACTGATGCGTGCGTTATGTGAAGACACGCGGTATATGATTTAGAGTATGGCAGTATGTATTGCTGCAAACATAAGGAATGCACGCGCGAGTATTATACGTGTAGTGATTGGAAACGAAACGCTTAAACGCATTTTCGTGTGTTTTAAGCGCATTTCTTTGCAAAATGGTATAAATGTATTATTTTGTATTTGGTGCGCTTAAAACGCAAATTTAGCTTAAAAAGTTTTTTCGCTACTTGTTTGCATATGTGCAAAAAAAGCAGTACCTTTGCAGCGAACTCAAAAACAAAAACGATATGGAGATAAAATTTGACAAACGAAATTATCGCAAGCATAGCGATAGCAACAAGCGCAAAATCAAAAAGAGCTTGCAAGAATGTGGCGCGGGTCGGTCAGTTTTGATTGATGCTGATGACACTTTGATTGCCGGAAATGGCGTTTTTGAGCAGGCGCAAGCAATGGGGATCCCAACGCGCGTGATTGAAACTGACGGAACGGAGTTGGTAGTGGTCAAACGTACCGACTTGCGCACGGATGATGAAAAGCGCAAAACACTTGCCGCAGCCGATAATATAACGAGCGATAATGTCGAATGGGATGTGGATATGATGGTGCAAGATTTCGATGAGGCGTTTTTTAAGGATTGGGATTTACGACTTAAAGGAATGGGCGGTGGCAACAATTATTCTCGCAAAATTGCCGCGCCTGTATATGAGCCAACAATGGATGTAGCGCCAATGATTAGTGATTGCGTAAATACCGACAAATATGACCAATTGATTGCGGAGATTGAACAGGCCGAAATTAGTGATGATGATAGGTGACTTTTGAAACTTGCAGCCGCACGCCATATCGTTTTTGATTACAAGAATATTGCGGAGAGATACGCACACGCGGATAAGTTGGTGCAACAATTGATGGAGAATAGCGCGCTCGTTATTATTGATTTCAACAAGGCCATCGAAAATGGTTTTATCAAGATGACAAAACGTTTACAGGAAACAATAAGCGAATAATATGTACCCACAAGATTTTATAGCATTGATTTTAACGCACGGACGTGCCGAAAATGTTGTAACGTACAAGGCATTGCGCTCGCACGGATATACAGGCCAGATTGCTTTGGTAGTGGACGATGAGGATGACCAATACGAAAAGTACGTGCAAATATATGGGGATGAGGTTGTGCAATTCCACAAGGCAGGCGTGGCGTGCGATACGTACGATAATAGGCCGGAAAGGCGCGTGATTTTGTTTGCTCGAAATGTTTCCTTTGACGTGGCGAAAAAACTCGGCTATCGTTACTTTATCGAGCTTGATGATGACTACACGTCATTCACCACGAGATTTGACCGCGAGGGCAATTTTAAGGAAAAAAAACAAACTGACCTTGATGCGGTATTTTGTGCGATGGTTGATTTCTTGAAAGATTGCAAAAACGTCAGCACGATTGCGATGGCACAGGGCGGGGATTATGTTGGCGGAGGAAACGCAAACAGGTCAAGCAAAATTCAAATGTGGCGCAAGGCAATGAACTCGTTTATTTGTGATACTGGAAGACGTTTTGATTTTCGTGGCCGAATAAATGAGGATGTAAACACATACACGTTGCTCGGCTCACAAGGTGCTTTATTCTTTACGCACAATTTGGTTTGTCTGCATCAAGCCGAAACGCAAAAGAACAAAGGCGGAATGACAGGTGCGTATGTGGATTGAGGAACGTATGTCAAATCGTTTTATTCGGTCATAGGTATGCCGAGTGCGGTAAAGGTCAGCGTGATGGGAAATAAGAATATGCGATTGCATCATCTTGTTGATTGGCGACATTGTGTACCAATGATAATGAGAGAGGAATTAAAGAAATAAGTTACAAACAAAATCAAATCAATATGGCAAAGTTTAATAAATACAATGAAACTTGCGCAGAGTATTTTGCGTGTAAAGAAAGAGTGAATTTTGGCAAGCGAATGAATGTTGAGCAATATGGACTATTGCGCGCCAACAAAAAGCATTGATTATGGCAAGAGGTACGAATTACAAAAGCGAGGCGCACCGAGAGAGTGAGCGCCGACATCAATTTGGTCAGCCCGAGGGCAACCGTAGAGGCGACCCGAACGCGGCCGCGCGTATGCGTGCGTTCTATGATTGGTGCGAAAACAAGGCAACCATCGCAGAGCTGAAAGAGTATGCAGCAGATGAAACAAAACCGGCAACACGCAGACGTTTCGTGCAGGCATTGATGAAATGCGAACGCGTGCAGGACTTTTTCGATTTGACCAATCAAACACACGGACAACCAAAACAAGTGATTGAGGTGCAAGATTTACCCGCGATAGATTGCAGCGTGTTTGGCGATGAGTAAACGTTATTTGATAGAGCAAGTAAATCCAAAATACGCAAGGTATTTGGCAGATAGGCGGAGGCGAGGGAAAACATCCTTTGCCTTTCGTGGTGGCAGACGTTCGGGCAAGACGTTTTTTATCGCTCAATTCTTGACCACACGCGCGTATCGTGGAGAGGTGATAAACGTGGCAAGTATGACACAATCGCAAGGCCGATTGGGTGCTTATAACGATTTCGTATCTATCATCAAAGACCATCCAACATTCAACGCAGCGTTTGATTGTTTGCAGTCGCCTTTGGAGATACGAAACAAGGCCAATGGTGGCAAAATCATTTTCAATTCCTATACAAAGGGAATGACCGCAAAGGGTATCGCGTGCGATTGGTTGTTTGTCAATGAGGCAAATGCGTTTGACCAATTACAGGTCGCAAACTTGCGTGCGAACGTGCGCAAAGGTTGGATAATTGACTACAATCCGGATGTGAAAGATTTTTGGGCGGAGGAGTTATTTACGGATGCAGATATTTGCAAAAGCACGTGGAAAGATAATCCGTTTATCACGCAGGCACAATTGGAGTGGTTTGAGGAATTGCGCCAACGCGGTACTGCTGACAATGCAAGCGCGATGGATAAATGGTTGTACCGAGTTTACTATTTGGGCGAATATAGCGAATTGGCTGGCAGTATCTTTACCGCAGACAATATCAAACGCGTCGACCAATTACCACCGCTTATGCAGTACGCGATTTTTTGCGACCCGAGCGACTTGCGTGGTGCTGACCATTTCGCCTGTGTGTTGGGTGGTATTTCGGCCGATGGTAAGATGTACGTTGTGGATGCGTTCTCGCCAAACGATGGACAGGATGCAATTATGATTGACCGCTTGCGTGCGTGGTGCAGCGCGTACAACGTGGAACGCATATGGATTGAAACCAATGGCTCAATAGGTATGCGCTTTTTTGAGCTTGTGACCAATGAGGGTATCGAATGCTCGCGATGGTATAGCAAAGGCGAAAAGTTTGAGCGCATCGTGGCCAATTACCAAGACTTGACAAACAGGGTTATTTTCGCCAATACCGAGAACGTGCGGGAGTTCTTGACACAGGTATACGCGTTCGACCGCAGATGTGCGCATGATGACAATATAGACGCGGTCAATAGTTTGTGGAATTACTACCGATTTGCTCGTTTAGTGTAAAAACGCAAATACGTGCGCTTAAAACGCACGAAATTCCAAAATTGTATAAATGTATATTTACGCGGAAAAATGCGCTTAAAACGAATTTTCTGCTTATAATTTAAAAAAAGTTCGCAAAATGTTTTGCACGTGTAAGAAAAAAGCAGTACATTTGCAACGTTATGAAAATTACGGACTACATACGCAATGCGTTTCGCAGGCAAAACCGCACAATCACCAATCAAATGTTGGTGCAAGGTTTTGGTGATTTTTACTGCACGCGTGAGCCATTCGCAGATTTGATATTTTACAACATCTGCGACCTTTTGACGGACATATGCAGCGCGGTTACGTTTACGCGTAAAAGCGGTGATATGCTTTTGTTCGCGGGTTTCAAAACGTTCTTTGATAAGTGGGGCAAGTTTGTGCTAAATCAGTTATTCAAAGAGGGTTTTGTTCCAATCGCAAAACGCAAACAGGATACGCGCTTTTTCATCTTGCCGCGCGATGCGTACAACGTGAATAGCAAAGATGGCAGATTGATTGTTGAGCCATATGACAAGGATTTGGATTTGTACGTGATGACAAGCCAAACGATGATGTTGGAGGGCAAGAGCGACAAGGATATGCTACGACCATTTTTGCGATACCTTGATAACGTGTTAAATGGTAGCAATACCGTCAGTGAACGATTGGGCGCGGCCGTAATTATGTCGCCACAACAGGCAAGTGGCTCGCCAATGCCAACCATCTTGACCCAAAAGGAAAAGGAGAATCTGGAAAAGGAGATTGGCGACAAATATGGATATTTACGCAATCAACGTTCCGTGATGATTTTGCCAAATGCAATGAACGTGCAAACCATTAATCTTGCCGGATTGGATAATAAGATGTTGGAACGCGTAAAAACTTCAATTCTTGCCATCTGCGACCGCGTGAAAGTGCCTGCAAATCAAGTTGGAATAATTGATGCGAATAGCAGTAAATCATTTGCCAATGGTAGCGAGCTGCGCGAGGGAGATATTATCAAATATCGCAATTTCCGCAGATTGCTGAATTTCACATTCTACCAAATGGCAGAGGATTTGGGTTTGCAAGTTGATTATATCATTGAGGATGAACCAAAACAAGATACATTATTATGAGCAGACAAAGGGCATATATTAAAGTAAACGGACAGGAATTTCCGTTGCTTTGCAATGCAGTAACGATTGGAGATTGGGAGGATGTCAAAGGCATACCAACAAGCCAATTGACCAAGCGCGATGAGGACACCGCTTTATTGGATGGCCTTATCATTCGCGGCTATGAGATGGAGTGGGGAAAAACGAACGAGAATGGCGAGCAATACGCCAAAGATGCGTTCGATAAATTCATCCAAGATTATTTCATTGAGCGCGGTTTCAATTTAGTGGTAGATGTAGAACACGCTGGATACGATCCGCAATGGCTTGCAGGCCGCGTGATTTATGCTGAAATCAATTCGCGCGGTATGTATTATATCGTGTACGTGCCACGTACATACGTGCATTTCGATATGGTGCGCAACCTGTTGCAAGAGGGTATCTTGCAAGGTTTCTCGAAAATGGGATATGCGACCGATTGGGAGTGTAAATGGACACCCGAAGGCGAGTTTGATTATGAGCTTATCAAGGAATTTAAGTTGCTCGCAATGTCTTTGGTCAGCACACCCGCGAACGGAATGCAGTTCGAAAAGTTGCAAGAGGTAAAGCGCAATGGATTGGTATTTCGTAACATTGAAACGGAACAAAAACAAAACAAGGTTTTAGACCTTGCGGATTTATAATTACTAACTTTTAATCAATTTTCAAACAATGAACAAAATTGTGAAAAATGCGCTTGACAAGGCGCGTGAGATTTTGAAATCAAACACATTGAGCGAAACCGCTCGCCAATTGTTTGATGAGTTTGTGGCAGCGGTTGATGCGTTGGCAAAGGATGCTGCGGAGCATAACGAAACGTCTATCAAAGACGAGTTCGAGAAAGTTGCTGCAAAGTATGCGACCACCGAGGAGGTTGCCGAGATGATTGCAAAGGTGCGTGAGAGCATCGCAAACGATGCACGCAAAAACGTTTCCGTTGCAGACAAATTCACACCACAAGTTAAGAACGCCATCGTACAGGCATTCGCAACAAGCCGCGATAAACGCGAGGTGATGAACAAACTTTCCGAGATTGCAAAGGAGAATGGCATCGAATTGAAAAAGCGAAAAAATGATGTTAGCGGCTTGACCTATCAAGGCATGGTAGATTATGCCATCCAAGTGCGTCAGGACGAGAGCGATGAGATTTACGATGCGCTCTACAAGACTCCTGTTTCAAAGATTTTCTTTGCTGAATTGGATGACACCAATCCCGAGGAGATTGCAAAGCAATGGGACAAGAACGCAGATGCAGGTGTAGTGAAAGACGTGCAAGCACTTGCGGCAGAGGGTAAGGAAATGACCACCGCAAACGTGTACAAGATGCAACGTATTGCCAACGAGGATTTGGATGATGCAGCAGAAGTAGGACAAGAGGGTGCTTTGATTGGCACTATCACCGCAGAATTGCGCAAATCAGTTAAGGCCGGCATCGTACGCGCCATTTTGATTGGCGACAATGTAAACCCCGAGGGAAAGAAAATCACCAAGTTCGAAAGTATTGGTACAAAGACTGAGACCGACTTATTTACAACCATCCTCAATCCCGAGCAAGCCGGCCAAGTGTCAATCATTGACCTTGCACGTGCATCAGAGGCAGTCAAGACCGAGCGCAAATGGTTGTTCCTCTCTCCTGAATTGGATTTGGCTTTGCGTGAGTACGTTTACGCAACCGGTGGCACACCAATGCTTATGAGCCGCGAGGAGTTGGCTGCAAAGATTGGCGTGGATCGCATCTTCAAGAAAGATTATATGGCAGGCGTTGATGGCTTGCACGCAATCATTCTTGACCCTGACCAATATTGGGTAAAAGAGAAAAAGGAAACTGACGTTGCATTCCCACAATACGAGCGCAACGCACGCGGTTTTTTGTACGAGTTGAATGCCGGTGGCGTTATCCGTGGCTTGAAATCTACCGCAGTTCTCAAGGAGGCGTAACAATGTATAAACGCGTTGGAAATAAAGTGTTGTATATCTCACCGCTTGCAGACCAATCGCAGGCGGTTGAGGTAACAACCGAAAAGAAAGTAAAAACTAAACGAAAAAAGAAATGACAAAACAGGAGTACCAAGACAAAGGATTTCGCCTTTCGTTGCAAGTTGAGCAAGCGGATATTGACCGCGCGGAACGCGTTGTGACTGATGCGTACGTTGCACCAATCACAAGTGATTTCACGAGCGAGCTTGCGCAGAACGCGGTTATGAATTTCGCTTTTCTTTGGCTACTGCAACATAGTTTGTATAGTACCCGAAGCGGTGCAAAAGCGGTCAATATCACGAGCGCAATTACACCGAGCAATGATGACGTTTTACGTCAATGCGCGTGGGACTGCAACGCGGCTTTGCAGGCGTTACGCGAGCAAGAGGGCAAAGATGATGTCAAGGTTTACGATGTTTGTCGCATCTATTTTCAATCTAACTATTTCGGTATATAATTATGGCATACACTAATTGCGTAGCCAATTTGGCTGCAAATATCGCGCAAGATTGTGCGCATCCAATCGTGGGTGGCTATACCGGTCGCGGTGTGCTTATTCCGCTTTCAGTACTGACACCAACGATTGTGCAAGATGGTGAAAATCCACGTCTTTTGACTACCCTTTCCGTTAGTAATACAGGCGTTGTAGTAGTGGACAATGTTTTTGCCGACCCATTTACAGGTAGCACCACCGCAGGCAATGCGGATAGCGGACGACCAATGTACACCAAGACAATTGCAGTTCGCATCCCAAAACGCGGTGCAGCGACCTCAAAAGATATCGTTGAGCCATTATTTGCGAGCGCGCAAGGTTTCATCGGTGTGTTTGAGAAAAAGGACAAGGTCGGTGATGGCTCTTATGAGGTTATCGGATTGCTGCAACCAATGAAAGGTGATATCGCAAGTTTGACCCGCGATGAGAGTGCAAATGGCGGTGATTGGTCAGGAAATCTCGTATCGGTTGAGCCATACGCAGAGGTCACCCTTGTAGGCGAGGAAAAGACATACACAAGTGCAAAAGCGGCTTTCGAGGCCTTGATTGCACAAGCGGTTTAATGTTGAACAGGGCGGGTAGCAATGCTCGCCCTTTCATTTTTCGTTACAATGGCAAAGACAATAAAAATTCCGGTATCGCAAGCGGTTACGATATTTTTGACCATCATATCGGTTGGCCTGTTTGTTGGTGGTTTTTTTACACCACCGATTGGACAAATTGATGGCTCGGTTTTGACTGCTGCTGGTATCCTGTTTGCGTTTGCGGCTTTGTGGGTAATTGCACACGCAGTTATTGAGGAAAACAAAGGCGCGAAACTGACACACGGAAACACGGAAATCGAAATTACTGACCACGATGATGACGCGTGAAAAAGTTATAGCAGAATTGCGCAAATATTTCGATATTGCGGAATTGGTATGCGATCACACCTTTCAACGTTTTGGCGAACAGGCGTGGCAATTCCTTGATACTGACACTTTGCGCGTTTTGTTGGTAGTGCGTGAGCAGATTTTGAAAGTGCCTTTGATATGCAACGCGGGCGCAAGCCATCAACGCGGCTTGCGGTGCAACCTGTGTGCAAAAGTGCGAAATCAAAATCGAAACTACCTATCCGCGCACGTGCATGGCAAAGGTTTTGACCTTATCTGCAAGGAATATAGTGCAGCACAAATGCGCAAGATGATTGCGGAAAAGCAAGACCTTTTGCCTGTGCCTGTGCGTATGGAAAGTGGTGTAACGTGGCTACATATTGACACATATGACCCATCGAATGGAAAAAACAAAATCACATTTTTTTGAGTGAGCTATGAGCGAAAAAGGTTATATGATTTTGCAAAGCATTTTGGTGGCACTTGCGGTTGCAATGTTTTTGGTTGTTTTTGGTTGCAGTCCAAAGGTGCTGCAACCTTTGCAAACGTCAAATGATAGCACACGCGTACACATTGAAAAGCAATACGATAGTATTTGGGTTGATAGGTGGCACGTTATCAAAGCCAAAGGCGACACTATTTGGTTGCACGATAGCATATATATTGAGAAATGGCGCGAAAAGCACACACGCGATACTATATGCGTGCGCGATAGTGTGCCATATGAGGTGCGCGTGGTGCAAGAGGTGCGCAAGCGCAATGGCTATGACAAATTCACCGCGCGCGGCTTTTGGATTATGATTGCTTTTCTAGTGTGTTATATTGCAGCACGCATTTACGTGCGATTTAAGCGGTTTTAATTGCGGGGTGGTATAAATTACCACCTTGCGATTTTTATGCGCTTAAACGCAAAAAGTGCGCCAAAATTTTGGGTATATCAAAGAAAAGTAGTAACTTTGCAAGCGAAATGATAAAACACATAATTTTATGAGTGAGGAATTGAAACAAATAGAACAGGAGCAACCTTGTATTGATTGCGAGCAAATGGCAGAGGAATTGACCGCAGAGGAAATGGCGTTGGCAGAGGCACAAGCGCGCGAGGATGAGATTGCTTTCTTGCGTGAGGTGGCCTGTATGCAACCGCGCCAAATAACAAATCAAATACGCATCCGCGTGAAAGGTATTGCGGCAGAGTATGGTGTTGAGCTGCCAAAAAACTTGCAATGCAGTTCGTGTTGGATTGATTTGTCGGTGCGCACATACAAGGAAATAAAGCGCAGATTTCCCGACCCAATCGTGGCAAACGATTACAAGTTACGCGATGGCGTGGATGTGCTTTGGAATGGTGTGCGCGTAAACGCACAAACGATGACTGATGAATTGGCGCGCGAATGGATCGCGGGCGGTTTCCCTGTGCAATACTTTGAGAAATGGAAATAAATCTGAGCGAAAAATATGGATTGTACGCGGACATTCTGCCATTCGTAACTGATGAGAGCCGCAAGGAATTGCTGCAAAAGGTTGCCGAAATACGCAATCCGTACACATTGACTTTGTCCGAGTTATTTGCGTGCGCACAGGGCGATTTTTCGTGCGTGGTAAAGGATGCAGAACACCCAACAACAGGTGAGGTGCTTTGGTGCGAGAATTTTGTTTCCTTTGTTGAGGAATTTAGCAAGGTATTACAACGTTTAACCATCCCGCAGAGCGCAGAGCAAAAGCAAGCCGCGAAAGGTTGTTTGTCGGTTGAGTGGCAAGAGGGTATGCTTATTTTTGCGCGCAAGTATTTCGGTTTGCATAACTTTACGCAAGCCGAGCAAATCACGATTGGCGACTTTTTGATTGCCAAAAAAGATGATTTCAACACTACCATTTTCGAACGCAATTTGCATAAGATACAAACACAAAAAATGAAATTAAAATGACAATAATCGAGAAAATCAAAAGTTCGGTAGAGGCGGCAACCGGTTTGCCTTTCCTTTATCACGCGGCAGGCGAAATAAACGAGCTTATCGCACGCGCTGGTAAGTTGCCTGTGGCATTCGCTTTTTTGTTAGACAATGGCACAATTGAGGATGTCAATGGGATGTACCACGAACGCGTAACTTTTGCGGTTATGTTTGCAGACAAAACGGAGTTTGATTTTAACGCTTTGGAGAACGAGCAAATTATTGACCGAATGAAAATAAAGGCGTATCGTTGGCTGCAATCATTGCGCACGTCAAATGAGCTAAATGTTATTACGATAAATAGCACACAAAGATTATATGATGCCACAACCGATATTTTGACAGGTTATGCGGTCAATATAACAATCGAAGAGGTGTCCGGTGTTGGTGCGTGCGACTTTTTAGAATAAAATTTCGTTTTAAGCGCACGAAATTGTAAAATGGTATAAATGTATATCTCGGCAGAGAAAACCGATTAAAACGCACAAAAAATGGCTGATACAAGATTTACGCAAACAATCGCACAAATACTTTTGCAGGCGCGTGAGCAGATACGCGCCAATATGCGTGATAAAGGTATCAACGCAAGTGGCCGCACGTCTGCGAGTTTGCAGGTAGTGCAGCGCGGCAACAAAATACAATTGATAAAAGCGCAAGGCGAAAACGCGCCATTTGGAACGTTGCAATATGGACGTGCAGATGGTCGCGTTCCGCGTGGCTTTTATGATATACTGAAACAATGGTCGCGCGATAAAGGGTTGAGCTTTGCAAGCGAACGCGAGCGCGGAACGTTTGCGTATTTCCTTGCCAAGAAAATCGCGCGCGAGGGTACGGACAGACACGCGCGCCCACGTACTGACATATACAATCAGCCATTGGCGAAAGCGGTGGTGGATATTCGCCACACCGCGCGCCAATTTGTCCTATCCCAAATAAAGGCGGCTTTATCAAGTGATTATGCGCCAAATTTATAAATTTGTAAGGTTTTATAAATTTCTGTAAAGAATTTTGTAAAGGATAACAAATTGAAAATCAAAAATTTATATATGATTTTACAAAATTATAAAAATATAAATTAAAAATCATACACATACACACGCACACACGCACATAAGGACAAAAAGCAAAATATAAAAAATAAATAAAATAATTTGTAAAATTTTGCATTGAAAATGCCTTGCTAACGCGCTGAAACGCATTTTTTTAATAAATCTTGAAATATGGCAGAAGAACAAGTAATTATCTCGGTTGATTTGGATGCAGGCAACATTGAGGGTCGGCTCAATGATATCGTGAAACAGGTTGCGGATTTGAAAACGCAGCAAAGAGAACTCAATCAATTGCACAAAGAGGGCGCGATTGATGAGGAAATGTATATACGTAGGTCAAAGGATTTGTCTTTGCAATTAGGTACTTTGACACGTCAGCAAACGAACTTGACGGCCGCAATTCAAACGTCAAACAAAACAACAAAAGACTACGGAGATAGTCTTGACGGAATGCGTGCACAATTGAATGATATGCAAAAATCTTATGCAACATTGACAAAGGCGCAGCGCGAGAGTGCAGAGGGACAGGAGTTTTTGCGTGCCATTAAGGCGCAGAGTGATGCGGTTAAAGGATTAGAGGCGGCAATGGGAGATAATCGCAGGAACGTGGGCAATTACGCGGATGCGATTTTGGATGCGAGTGGAAAGATGGGAGGTTTTGGCAAGGCAACACAAAACCTAATACAACCAATCAAAGGTGCTACTTTGGGACTGAAAGCAATGTCGGCCACGCCAATCATAGCAATCTTGAACGTGCTAATCACCATCATCGTGAAATTGGCCGATAAATTCAAAGAGAATGGCGCGGCAATGGAGAGTTTGACACGCACGTTTGGATTGTTTCAAGGCGTGGGCGTTATTGTCAATAAGATTATTGATGGCATCGCAAAGGGCGTTGTTTGGTTGAGTGATAAGTTGTACGAACTTGCAGACCGCTTTGGGTTAGTATCTGCTGAAATGAAAGAGAGCCAACGCATCAGCAAAGAGGAATTGGACATCCAAAAAGCGCAAGTGGAATTGACACGCAAACAGGCCGACCGCGAGTTGCAGATTGCAGAGCTACGAGCAAAGGCCGCGCAGAAAAACAAATACACCGCACAGGAGAGATTGGAGTTTATCAAACAGGCGGCCGATATTGAGAAAGCACGCGCAAAAGATGAGGAGGATTTGGCGCGCAGACGTTACGAGTTACAAGTGGCTAAAAACGCGCAGAGCGAAAGTAGTGTTGAGGACTTGCAACAAGAGGCAACCCTTTATGCAGAGATGGTGCGCAAGCAGACGGATTATAACAACAAGGTGCGCGAGTTAAACGCGCAGATGGTATTGGAGGAAAACCAAATCAAGCGCGAGGCGGATGCTATCAATAACACCCTCGCGGGTGCGCTTGCGTATTTGGACGAGATAGACCAAAACCGCGCAGAGCAATTGAAAAAAGACCAAGAGGAGTTAGAACGTTTGCGCAAGATTGCCGAGGAGTTTGTAGATGAGGAGGAAACGGATGAAGTTCCAAGTATAGATGAGGTAGTGCGTGCAAAATTCGGTTTAGATGATGAGGCAATCAAATACTATAACGAACTCCTTGAAAGCGGAATGAGCGCACAGGAACGTTTTGCAGCAATGAGCGAGTGGAGTGCCAAACGCTCTGCAAAGAGTTTCGCGGATGCAGCCGGATCAATGGCAGGTGCTTTCAACGATATGGCCAACGCGCTGAATGAGTATGGCAAAGAGAACAGGAAAGCGCAAGCGGCTGCAAAGGCATTTGCGCTCGCGGGTATTCTTGCAAGCCAAGCGCAATCAATAGCAGAGGGCGCGCTTGCTATTTCTTCCGGTATTGCACAATCGCAGTCCGTTCCGTTTCCTGCCAACCTTGCTGCAATTGCTACCACAACCGCGACCATTTTGGGATTGATTACTTCAACCGCAAGCAGTTTTGCACAGGCGAAACAATTGCTCTCGAATGATGCGGGCGCGTTCGAACAGGGCGGTATTATTGGCGGTACAAGTTATTCGGGGGATAGGCTGACCGCGCGCGTGAATAGCCGAGAGATGGTGCTAACACAGGAGCAACAGGCCAATCTTTTTCGTATGGCCAACAATCCAACCGCGATGGGTTTTGATTATGAGGCATTGGCATCGGCTATGGCCGCACAACCTGCACCGGTTATGGATTATACCGAATTTAAGCAATTTGAACAAAAAGTGAGCAATTACAACGAAATAACAAAGATATGATTTGGACAAACGAAAGCGCGGGCAATTTGTCCGTTGATTACAATTTTGGCGCGGGTGCGTGGGCGCAAGAGCGCGCACTTTTGCGCGTACAGGTAGCGAACGCGACATCCCCACAGGTGGTTGAAATTGAGTGGGAAGAGGTGGCAAGTTATTTGACCGACCGCAATGGTGCAATGTTGGTTGATGTTTCGTATATCATACGAGGCGAATACGCGATTGGCAACACAAACGGATTAATGACCATTTCTTGTGAGGGTGATATTATAGATTTAGCATTCGTGATAAATGGCCTTATCAGTCCCGAAAATATGCTTATCCCACCAACACACGCACACGTACTGATTGAGCCATATTGCTCGGTACTACCACCGGCAAGATGGATTGAGCCATTATTCGGTTTGAGTGATATGGTAGAGATTTACGCGACAAGTGAACTGCCAACAAATTCGCTTTTATTTCAGTACACGAGTGGCTTTAGCATCAATGATATACCTTTGCAAGCGGGATTGAATAACGTTGCAGTCCCAACGGATGCAGAGAGCATTGCGGTTGTTTTCCGCTACATGAGTGGCGCGTTGCCATTGACAGGCCGACAATGGTACAAGCGTGCGGAACGTGTGTGCGACCGCACATATGCGAGTGTGGAGTGGCAAGGGCGTTCGGGTGCTACAAAACGCCACACGTGGGAGATGGTCAAGGTTACTGACAACGTGAACGGAGCGACTGAGTTTTTGACCGCAGATAATTCGTACCACGTTACGAAAGGACAGGAACAAGAATTGATTTTGCGTTTGGATGGTTTAAGCCGATATGATTATTGGTATTATAGCGACATCGTAACAAGCAATGACGTGCGCGTGGCAATACACGAACAAGATGCCGATTTTGGAGATGAAACACGCGTAGCAGTCAGCACAAGCAGCATTGAGCAACCGGACAACATGGATTTTTACACATTGGAAATAACAATCAAATATCGCAGATATGATGAGATTTAACGTAGGCGGGTGGTTTTTGGAGCTACCCGCGAATTTCAATTTGCAATTGAAAAAAAGCAATATCCTTTTTGCGTTTGACAATATCGCGTTGGAGCGAACAACAAGTTTTTCTGTACCCGCTACACCGCACAACACAGGCATTTTTGGATGGTCAAATGATTTTCACTATTATGGCGAGAAAGGCCGCAAGCGAATGCAAGCGCAATTGCAGATGGATGGCGTAACAAGATACGGATATTTATATATCACCAAATATACGCCCGATGCGTTCGAATGCGTGTTTGTTACAGGCGAGTTATTAGGCCTTTCAGATATTAAGGCGTTAGGTGATTGGTCGCAATTCATACTGCCATCAAACGGAGTGGCATTGGACGCAAACGTTCGTATTGCGAGTAGCGGAAATGACTATTCGGCTGCTCGTGTTGAATACAAGACGGATGGATACGTTATGCCATCGTGGAAATTGGCATCGTATGCAGAAATGGCTTTGAATGGTGCAGGTGTTTTGGCTGATTGGGGTGATGTGTTGGACAAGATTGAGAGCCATCGTATAGTGATAGGCAAGGCCAAAGGTGTAACGGAAACACCTTGCACATTCACGCGCGGATATTTGGCAGAGCAAACAAGTGCAACGCCTTATCATGTTCTGAATAGCACATTGATGGATGATGCAGGCGAGTTGGTGGGAGTGATTACCAACGCGCAAAGTGATTACCCTATTTTCAAAGTAAAGACTGCCGATGCGGTGCAATACTATGGCTACGTGCAACAATGGATCGCGCGCCAAGATTTGACCTTGAGTTTTGCAGATGACACACCGGACACGTTGTTTTTGGCAAGCGCGCAGATGAATGGCACTTTTGCGTTTTTGGGTGGCTATGAGTTTGCGGTAGATGGCACGATAACAGGTGAGCCATTGAAAGGCCGCGAAATAGAACTGCAAACAGGGCAAACGTTTTTGTTGATTTCGCAAAATGACTATTTGCGCGCAGGCGTTGGTGAGTTTGAGGGATGGACAATTGCGAACGAAACACTAACCGCGAACGTGGTGGTAAAGGGCGCAGATGAGCAGCCAAATAACGCGTATATACGCGTAAAGGATAACGTTCCCGAAATGACCATCGTTGAATTGCTGAAAACATGTGCAGCATTGAGCGGCACTATTTTGAGCTATCGCGCGGGTGAGGTGGTCTTTGTTGAGGATATTGCAGGAGGTGCTTTCCGTGAGTTGGATAAGCCATTGAAATGGGAGAGTTTAACGCGCGGTGTGGCTGATTACGCGCAAAGGAACACGATTGCGTTTAAGAGCGCGGAAAGTGTTTTGAGTACAGAAAAGATTGTGGCCACGTATGCCATTGACAACGTCAATATCGCAGAGGCGAAAGAGTTGTTTGTTTTGCCTTTCAGCGAGGGACAGTATAGCGCGGGTATGTTGTATATCGGTAGCGCGTTTGATGGTTACACGATTGGCACGTGGAACGCGGAGAAATCGAATATCTATTTAACACGCGTTGAATTGCCTTTGAACGCAAGTTTGCAAAGTGTTTTGCAGCAAGGAACAAGCATCGTGGCAGAGGTCAAGATGACGGAGCAAAAATTCGACACTTTGAAAAACGATATGGTGCTTTTCTTTGAGAATGCCGCGTGGGTGTGGACGGATGGCGTATGGAGTAACGGAGTAGCACGTTTAAGTTTAAATAAAGTTTCGGTCGAAAGTGTCAAACCATTGCCACCACTTATCCCATTGGATTATCAAGAGGTGGAATTTATTGAGGGTCTTGGTTCAAAAAAAACTATAAAAGGTTCTTTTTTGACTGATTTGCCTACTATTTACGGAACGTACAAGTTTGTCGGCAGCGTTGGTTGTAAGTATATGAATGAATTCACAGAGATTTGCGGTTTTAGCGGTATATATAACAGAGATCGTATTGGATGGCAGTTTCGTTGGTCTCCGAGTCGTCCCGATATTCGAGGACTTGATATTTTTCCATCGCATAATAGTCAAGTTAATTTTGACCCTATTGTTGGTCAGAATTATACGTATATATATGAACAAAATGAAACAAATGCAAAACTATCGGCATATGACTTAAACGGCGAACTTATTGCTAACGCCAAGTTAGATGCTAATTATACAAATAGAATAGGTACTAATTTTTGTTTGATGTCAAGATTTCTTACAGGTGGGGATTATTACATGAGATGGCGAGGTAGTTTTTCCTATTTTTCGATAACGAATAGGGATGGCATTTTGTACGCTGAATTTATTCCGTGCTATAAAAAAGACACCCTTGCGGTTGGTATATATGACAGAGTAAACAATGTTTTCTATGAATGCACAAATACGGCTGCAGGAGACGATGTAATTTATGACAGGCCGTGGGAATAGTGGAAACGCATTTTCGTGCGTTTTAAGAGGTTTTCTTTTCGAAATGGTATAAATGTATTATTTTGCGACTTGATGCGCTTAAAACGCAAATTTGAATTAAAAAGCGGGTATTTTTGCCCGCTTTTATATTTATATATAAAACACCCACCGCGCAATCACTGCGAGATGGGTTGTAACAATTTAACACTATAAATAGCAAGAGCAATAGAGAAAAACTTACAAATCTCCAAAGCCGGTGTAAAGGTACTGCTTTTTGTTGGACTGACAAAAAAAAGTAGTGAAAAGGGTGATTTTGCTACTTGGACTTTACAAAATTACAAAAAACGCAGTTATTTTGCATTTTTTACTATTAAAATTTGCACATATAAAATAAAAGTAGTAATTTTGCATCGTCAAACAAAAACAATGACTTTTTAACACTTACAATTATGGCAAGGACAAAACAACAAATCAACACCTATTCAGTTAGCGAAATTAATCGTAACTTTAAGATTAAGGTTTTCGGCATCGTGAATGGCAGAAAGGTAAATACCCTCGTAGGCGTTAGCGGTTTGATTAATATACTTAACAAAGATGAGCGCAAGGCAATGGCAATGGTGACACGAGCATTCAATAGCGGTTTTGATCGCACCGATTGCAAGATTTATGGTGGCGCAAAGGTTTCATTTTACGTATTCTAAACAGGAGTATTGAGCTATGAAAACTTGGGAATAATTACGCGCACAGGCGTATCGTATTATGATTAATTGCGCGAACGTACACCGCGCCAAAAACGGATACATTTATTACACGATATGCGGAAAGCAATACAAGCGCAGCGA
>JAEIGA010002673.1_pt1 | contig 28313 bp, 26 predicted proteins | sample 9270691 | NCBI WGS metagenome assembly JAEIGA01 (sample SAMN17057246, study PRJNA624740) | gut metagenome | biome: biome; isolation source: fecal sample | host: Bos grunniens | place: China: Xizang | collected 2019
GATGCTTGGCCTATGAGCTATGATTGGGAGATGATGCTATATCAATGTTATGATGAGGATAAATTGTATAAGAATCACGGTGGCTTTGTAGCTGAATTTTATATGGACCTCACTCGTGTTATAATTCAGGACAATCGTATCGTATATTGTGATTGTTGGATCTGGTAAATAGCTTTCTATATTGTTCTCTGTCTATTCACATAGGTAGATCCTCACGTCGCTATGCTCCTCGGGATGACATATTGACTATTGAAGCGCAGCAGATGCGCCCCGACGGTTTCGAGGAATTTCTTGTCAGAAGGGGCCAGATGCAACGCTCGGCAAAAAAAATGCGGATAGGTTGTACTTAATTTCTTGTCAGAGTGGTGCATTGCAAACATAGATTAGCACCACGACCCAATTTGTTGTCAGAAGTCGTGAGATGTGGTGCATCACAAAAGAAATCACCCAAGGATAGTACTAAATCGTACAGCCTTGGGTGATTTACTTTTAGTGATGTGCCGCAGATTGCGGCTTATCACAACAAATTACTGGCAGACTGCGCTCAAATCAGCAAAAAGAGCAGCATAGCTCTCTACCATATCACGACGCAATGCTGCGTAGTGCTTCTTAACGAGTGAGCGGTTCTTAGGCTCAGCAGGGTTGTTAGCCTTGAAGTAAAGCGCGTTGCGGAGCTCGAGGCTCTTCTGCATAAGCTCTACAATCTGATCCTCCTTATTAGGCTGCACGAAAGCCGCCATCTCACAATCGAAAACGAACTCCTCCAAACGGTAGTCAATCTCCTTCTTCAATACTCGTAGATTTGCCATAGTTATATTAGTTTTAGAATTTGCTATTATGCAAAGATAGGAAATATATTCTAAATATCCAAATTTTTATCCAATATTATAAACTTTATCTACTCACCCCACTCACGATGCTCAGTATCAACGCCAATCATCTCAAGGGCGCGATGCGAGATGGTGAGACACAACTCCTCGATAGTGGTCGGATTGAAGTAGAATGATGGCGAAGCAGGCATAATAACGGCTCCTGCCTCGGTAAGCGTAGTCATATTGCGCATGTGTATAAGCGAATAGGGGCTCTCGCGCACCACGAAAACCACCCTGCGACGCTCCTTAAGCATAACATCTGCCGCACGCTCTATGAGTGTTCGTGAGATACCCGATGCCACACGAGCCACGGTACCCATCGATGCGGGCACAACAAGCATAGCATCCCAGCGAGCCGAGCCACTCGCCACCGATGCCCACATATCATCATTATCGAAACGCTCTATACGCTCCGACACGGGCAACTCAACGCCCTCGGCACGCATGACATCCTCAGCATTATCGCTCAGAATAAGCGCAACACGCTCTACCGCAGGGTGCGAAGCAAGCACCTCGAGGCATTGGCGTGCATAGATTGAGCCACTCGCACCAGTTATCGCTACTATTACCTTCATCTTTTACAACTCCAATATTTTACATTCTAAGCCCTTTTCGCGCGCCACACGAAGCAGTGCCGGCAGAACATAACTCGTATTACGGAACGACTTTGCGCTGTCGTGCAACGAGATGATGTCGCCACCCTTCAAGCCTCTGATAGTACCGCGCAGACACTTCTTGGGCGAGAGGTTGCGGTTGTAGTCGCGCGAAAGGACATTCCACATCACAATACGATAGCGCTTGGCAACCTCAATCACCTGTGAGCGCTTGATGCGCGCATAGGGCGGACGAAAGAGCTCGCTATGCACAAGGTCTGCCGCGAGATCCACATCCTCCATATAACGCTCCGTGGACATGGCAAGACCCTTCTGGTGTGAGTAGGTATGGTTGCCCACCTTATGTCCGCGCTCAAGAATCATGTTGTACAGATCGGGGTACAACTCCACATTCTTGCCGAGCACGAAAAACGTAGCCTTGGCATCATAGCGATCAAGCGTCTGGAGTATCCACTCCGTAACTCCGGGCGTGGGACCATCATCAAAGGTCAGGTAGATGCCCGACGGATCGTCCATCTGCCACACCACGTCTGGGAACATCCATTTCAGTATATTGCCTGGGTTTACGCGCATAATCTACACTTTCTACTGTTCATCACTGTTTCGACTCGCAAAAGTAACTCTTTTTTTTCGTAAATAGAAAATTATAACTACCTTTGTATCTATTAATATATAATGTAATCGCCACTCGCGCCACTCGGCACAAAGTGTGCATATAACGAATGAACTATGAAAAAAATTGCAACAATCATTACAACTATTGCTATGCTGGCAACCCTGACCAGTTGCCGAGTAGAGTCAGCACCCGATGCAAAGACAACCGTGGGCAAGGACTATCAGGTGGTAGTAATCTGCGACGATGAGGCGTGGAAGGGCGACCTCTCGATGGCTGTGTGCGACCTACTGGAGGAGGATATCGCCGGTCTTGTACGACCACAGGGACACTTCGACATCGTGAAGCAGGTCTCATTGGACAAGGCTACGGATGCCGACCGTCGCTATGGCATCACCCTCGTAATAAAGCTCGCACCCACAACCGAGGAGCCATCATACAAGGTTACATCGGACATCTACGCACGCCCACAGATTATCGTAACGCTTACCGCTGCAAACACCGAGCAGGCCATCGACTACATCAAGAGCCACACTGCGGAGTTGCGTGAGGTGATGACGGCAAGCGAGCGCGAGGAGGCAATAAAGGCGGCAAAGGGTAAATCGGCAAAGCAGCTCATGGAGGACTTCAAAAACAGCACCGGCTACTCTATGGTCATCCCCCACAGCTTCTCAAAGGCAAATCCCGCAGACGAGAGCATAACATGGTACATACGCGACTACAAGAACAAGGCTCAGTATATCTTTGCCTTCGCAACGGAGTATAACCCCGAGAGCGACATCGCAACCGAGAGCAAGGCTATTGTAGATGCCATCAACGCCAAGTTCAACACCATAGCAAGTAAGGATGTGACAGGCTCATATATGCAGATAGATATGTATCGCCCTGTTGTTGCGGATGTTGTAAACGTAAACAACCGAAAGATGTTGGAGTTGCGCGGTTGCTGGGAGGTAGCACGCGACTATATGGGTGGTTCATTTACGGCATACACCGTCTTCGAGCCCGAGACAGGCACAGCAACGGTTATCATCTTTGCACTCTACGCCCCCGAGGAGGCACAGCGCAACCTTATGCGTGAGTTGGAGGCACTGATTTACACGCTCGAATAAGATACCAACATAGAATAATTAAGGGGTTATCCGTAAAAGATAACCCCTTAATGTTTATCGGATAATCACAGCATTGATAAGCTGCAGGCCAGCACGCTGATTAATAAGTTGCGCGAGTTGGTCACGCCTGTAAAACAGGTCGTTACGCACAACACTCGAGCTGACACTCACATAGAGAATACCTCGCTCGAGGCGCACATCATTAGTGAGATTTGCAACATGCTCACCAACAATCTCACGCCAGAACTCCGGCAACTTGCCCTCAGCAATCTTACGTGCTACGTATGGTCGTTTGAAGAACTCCTCAAGTATATCACCGATTAATCGTGTTTGTGTACGTCTCATAGCGTTGCCTTACCATTATTTATATTAAAGAGTCGGTACTCCACACCCGCATCGCTCAACGTGCGTTGCAGGCGATGTTTATTGCAATCCGTAATCAATATCTGACCGAAGTCATCACCTCCCGTAAGCTTCAGAAGCTGAGCAACACGACGCATATCGAGCTTGTCGAAGAGATCGTCAAGCAGGAGTATAGGCTTGCACTCAGCATGGCGCGCCAACAGTCTGTATTCAGCGAGCTTAAGCGCAACAAGGAAGGACTTCTGCTGTCCCTGCGAACCGAACTTGCGCAGTGGGTGCTCACCGATGTTGAATACCACATCGTCCCTGTGTATGCCCGATGTGGTATGCTCGTTCACGAAGTCCTTTTGACGATTGGCAAGCAACAAATCGGCAAGCGATGCCGTCTGCAACTCCGAACGATACTCCAGTGTCGTCACCTCGCGCTGCTCCGAGAGTGCAGCATAAAACTCTGCAACCAAAGGAATTAGTGCCTCGATAGTCTCGCTGCGCTTCTTGAATATCACCTCTGCCGACGCTGTCAGCATTGCATCGTATATAAGGAGTATATCCTCCGTGGGGGATGTCTTGAGCAATTTGTTACGCTCCTGAAGAGCAGCATTATAGCGCATGAGTGCCGCAAGGTAGGTGCGATCAATCTGCGAGATGAAGCGATTGAGATACTTGCGACGCTCCTCTGCCGAGTCGCTGATGAGTGCCGTATCTGCGGGCGAAACAACAACGATGGGAATATTGCCTACATGCTCCGAGAGCCTGTCATACTCCTTGCCGTTGCGCTTGAGGGTCTTGCCTCCACGACGGGTAAAGCCACACACAACCTGCTCGGGACGGCCATCATCTCGCGTAAAGCGGCCATCGACAACAAAGCCATCCTCTTCGTGGCGTACGCACTGCGCATCGGTTATCGTATGCATCGACTTTGCCATAGAGAGATAGTGCACCGCGTCGAGGATATTGGTCTTGCCAGCACCATTATCTCCAACGAAGCAGTTGATACCCTCCGAGAGCGATATATCCTCGCTTTCGATGTTCTTGAAGTTTATTATCGAGAGTCTGTCCAGTCTCATGGTAGTGTACTTTTCGACAAAGATATAAAAAAATATCGATTTTTTATGATTAACACTATGAAATTAAAACTTTTTGTGTACTTTTGTAGATTGAATTGCGAAATTATAAATTCTAAAAAATAAAAACTACTTATGACAAAGAAAGTACAGACACCCGAGACCGACATTTTGATCGAGAGCAAGGGTAAGGTAGAGTCGTTCTTCGACAAGTATGGTAACAAGCTCATGTGGGGTCTTGTAGCAGTAACCGTTGTTGCTATGGGTATCTTCATCTGGAACAACGTTGCACAGAAGAAGGCTATGGCACTCGCTGAGGAGGCACAGATCAAGTTCTTCGAGGTGCTCAACAACTCTGGCGCTGCAAGCGCATCTGCTGACAGCTTCAGCGTAGATTACGCTACAACAGCTGAGTCTTACATGGCTATCGCAAAGCAGTACTCTGAGACTGCAGTGGGTAACACAAGCTACTTCATGGCTGCTTCTGCATACCTCAACGCAGGTGACTTCGCTAACGCAAAGACTGCAATCGAGAAGTTCGAGGAGATTGAGGGCGACTTCGGCAAGCACATGAACGCTATGGCACTCACTCTCAAGGGTGACATCGCAGTGGAGGAGAAGGACTACCAGACAGCAGCAGCTAACTTCGAGAAGGCTCTCGCAGCAAGCGCAAACGCTGACATCCACGGTCAGAACGCACTCAAGCTCGGTCTTGTATATGAGGCTATGGGTGACAATGCTAAGGCTCAGAAGATCTACAAGGATGCTGTTACCAAGTATCCTGAGCTCGCTATCTCATTGGGTCGATACATCCTGGAGTAATCAATACCGACACCCACAAAGATGCAATCTATGCCTGCACGTAGCATGAAATTTGGAATATTGGTGGCAAATGAGTTTGCCGAGTTTGCCGATGCCAATCTCCCATTGTTGGTAGATGAACTATCGCGCCTGGGATGCCTTCCCGAGAACATAGTTATTAAGAATGTGCCAACGATGCATGACCTACTGATAGGCACACAGTTCTATGCAGAGTTAACAGATGTTGACGGTGTGATACTACTCGCACCAAACAACCGTGTGAACAGCCACCTGGCTCTGATGAACGGCATCGTGCAATTGCAAATTCAGTGGGGTATGGTTGTCGAGATTGGTGGCGCGGAGTGCGCAGGACATATCGTAGATATGATCACGTTGCAAAACGAGATGGAGTCCAACGCTGTGGAGATCAACCCCCGCCGCAACTTCAGCTAACACCATTTAGGTATGGTGCTTCAAGCACACACAAAAATGAATAACCTCACGGAAAATCCGTGGGGTTATTTCTTTATATTGCGTCGCTACAACGCCACAATTCAACACCTACATCGCTTTAGCGTTGCCATATCAACACCTCATCGGAAGGATGCAAGCGATTAATTAATTTTAGGAGTGTAAAGTTTTTTGTTTCGACTTTTTTTTGCTACCTTTGTGGGTCATGGATGCGCGATTTACATACAACAACATAGAGTTAGCCTACACCATTGAGGGTGAGGGCGATACTGTCGTATTGCTGCATGGTTGGGGTTGTGACCACACCATCTGGCAGGCGACAACAGATATGCTTAAACAACACTATCGAGTCATAGCCGTAGATTTTGCAGGCTTCGGCAATAGCAACGAGCCACACGAAGTGTGGGGTGTCGAGGAGTACACACGCTCTATCGAGGCACTACTCGCATCACTCGGTGTGGTGCGCCCAACTCTTTGCGGTCACTCGTTCGGTGGTCGTGTGTCGATACTCTACGCTTCGCGCAACGAGGTAGCGCGCGTGGTGCTCACCGATGCTGCGGGTGTGAAGCCAAAGCGCTCACTCAACTACTACCGCAAGGTCTATACCTTCAAGTTCATGAAGCACGCTCTGCCAATACTTATAGGCAAGCAGAAGGCACAAATGCTAATTGAGCAGCGTCGCTCGAAGGCTGGCTCTTCGGACTACAACCGCGCAACGCCCATGATGCGTGCCATACTCTCGAAGTGTGTGAATGAGGACCTATGCAAATATATGCCCAAGGTCGTTGCCCCCGTACTCCTCTTCTGGGGAGACAAGGACACTGCAACACCCATATCGGATGCGCACAAAATGGAACGTCTTATGCCCAACGCGGGATTAGTAGTTGCCGAGGGTGCAGGCCACTTCGCCATGTTGGAGCAACCAGCACTATGGATGGCATCGCTAAAATCATTCCTTAATATCGAGTAACAGACTATGGTAGCAACACACATATTCTCGGCCATCTGGCTTGTTTTTCTTTGTGCCACCATGCGCTATTCGGTGCAGATGTTCCAACAAAACTCATACCGTGTGGAGCGCTACAACCGTTGGCTACGCTCTACGGGCGAGTGGTTCTCGCGTGCCAACATGGTAGCACTATTGGGTGGCGTAGCCCTCACGCTGCTACCCCACTGGGGCATGATGCTCCTTCTCGGAGCGTGGATGCTCACCATCGCCATAGCGGAGTTCTCAATACGCTACAAGATACCCATCGTCTATACCATGCGCGTCAAGCGCCTCATAGCAACACGCCTTGTGATGACCTTCGCCATCGTAGCCCTTGTGCACATCTTTGCCCCTCGCTACACACTTTTGGCGATGATGCTCCTTGCGTTAGACTACTGGACAATACTCGCCAACGCTATAAACAAGCCTATGGAGGCAGCTATTACACGCTGGTACTACAACGATGCCAAGCGCATATTGCGCTCTATGCCCCACCTTACAATCATCGGCATCACGGGTAGCTTCGGCAAAACCTCGACAAAGCACTTCCTTCACCGCATATTGTCAGAGAAGTACAACGTGCTTATGACACCGGGCAACTTCAACACCACACTCGGCGTTGTGCGCACCGTGCGCGAGCACCTCAAGCCCCACCACGAGGTATTCATCGTAGAGATGGGTGCCAAGCAGTGTGGCGACATCAAAGAGATATGCGACCTCGTATGCCCCGACATGGGTATCGTAACCTCGGTAGGCGAGATGCACCTCGAGACCTTCGGTTCGGTGGAGAACGTAGCACGCACAAAGTTTGAGCTTATAGATGCACTTCCTGAGGGTGGCTTCGGCATCGTGAACATCGACTCTGAGGCGGCACTAAACCACATAAAGGCCAACGGCATCAAGGTAAAGACCTATGCCATAGATAATTGCGAGGCTGACTACCGCGCAACGGACATTATCTACTCATCGCAGCGCACAACATTTGCGGTTGAGCATGGCGCGGCGAAGGATACGGAATATGCAACACAACTTCTTGGTCGTGGCAATATCCTCAACATCACCGCAGCACTCGCTGTGGCGGAGAGGTTGGGCGTAAGCGTGGAGGCTCGTCGTCGTGGCGTAAAGCAGATTGAGCAGGTGGAGCACCGCCTGAGCATGCGACGCAATGGTGGCATCACAATACTCGATGATGCCTACAACTCAAACCCTACGGGTGCACGCATGGCACTCGAGGTGTTGAGTGGCTTCGAGACCGAGGGTGCGCGATATGTTGTAACACCGGGCTTCGTGGAGATGGGTGCGAAGCAGTATGACAACAACCGTTGCTTTGGTCGTGACATCGCAGCATCGAATGTCGATGCAGTCTATGTGGTGAACGAAGTAAACCGCGAGGCTATAACCGCGGGACTCGAGGCTGCGGGATACGACATGGCGCGTGTGGCAACCGTGGCATCGTTCAAGGAGGCAATGGCGGAGCTTCAGCCACGCCTGAAGGCGGGAGACGTGGTGTTGTATGAGAACGACCTGCCCGACTCATTCAAATAGAGTAATAACTAAAAACGATATAAGACAATGAAAATCAATGTAGGTGTAATATTTGGTGGTCGCTCTGTGGAGAACGAGATCTCGGTTATCACAGCAGCGCAGACTATGGCAGCGATGAACACAGAGAAGTATAACATCGTGCCTATCTACATCTCAAAGGAGGGTCACTGGTACACTGGTGACAAGCTTAAGACTACGGACAACTACCGCGACATGAAGGCGTTGCTCGCATCTGTCGAGGAGGTTTACTTCCGCCCCATATATGGCGACAACAACCTCTACAAGGTGCGTAAGCCAATGTTCGGCAGCGACGTGGTGACAACAATAGACGTTATCCTCCCCTGCTTGCACGGCACATCGGGTGAGGATGGCTCGTTCCAGGGTCTCATCGAGATGACGGGCATACCCTACGCCTGCCCAAACCCCTTGGCATCGGCAAATGGCATGGACAAGATTACCATGAAGATGATACTCAAGGAGAGTGGCATCCCCGTTATCGACTACATGTGGTTCTCGGACAAGGAGTGGCTCTCGGAGCAGGAGGCGTGTGTGGCGCGTGCTGAGGCGTTGAACTACCCTCTTATCGTCAAGCCCGCGAACCTCGGTTCATCGGTGGGCATCAAGGCGGTGCACAACCGCGAGGAGCTCGTGGAGGCTGTAGATAACGCCATCAAGTACTCGAAGCGCATCATCGTCGAGTGCCTCGTGGAGAAACTCAAGGAGATTAACTGCTCGGTGTTGGGCGACTACTACGACTGCGTGCCCTCGGTATGTGAGGCTCCCGTGCGCAGTGGCGAGATCCTCAGCTATGAGGATAAGTACTTAGGTGGCGGCAAGAACAAGCCATCCGAAGGCATGCACTCTACCGTGCGTGAGATACCTGCAAACTTGCCCGAGGATGTAACGGCATTCATACGCAAGACTGCGTGCCAGACCTTCCGCGTATTGGCGTGCGACGGCGTTTCGCGCATCGACTTTATGATTGACGAGGCCAACGGCAACATCTACGTAAACGAGATTAACACCATCCCTGGCTCATTGTCGTTCTACTTGTGGGAGGCTACGGGCGTGAAGTTTGATGAGCTTGTTGACCGTCTTATCGCCGTGGCATTCAAGCGCAAGCGCGACTCGGAGTTCAAGACCACAAGCTACTCGGAGAACATCTTTGCCTATCAGGCTAAGCATGGCGCTAAGCTCGGTGGCGCCAAAGGCACTAAAAACTAGGCCCAAGGAGAACCTATAACCTACTAATAGTATAAAAATATGACTTCACTATACGACAACATAATCTTTGGTCCTGTGCGCTCACGCCGCTTAGGCATATCGTTGGGTGTCAACCTATTGCCTATCGAGTCTAAGTTGTGCAGCTTCGACTGCATATACTGCGAGTGTGGCTGGAACGCTGACCACCCCGGCAAGCGCCGCTTCAACGCACGCGAGGATGTATATAGCATGCTCGACGAGACCCTCGGTAAGATGGTGGCAGAGGGTACGCCCCCAGATGTTATCACGTTTGCGGGTAATGGCGAACCTACGATGCACCCCGACTTCGAGGCGATAATCGAGGATACCATCGCCTTGCGCGACAAGCACTGCCCCAATGCCAAGGTGTCGGTGCTCTCGAACGCTACGCAGATACACCGCGAGGATGTGCGCCGTGCGCTAAAGCGTGTAGATAACAACATCCTCAAGCTCGACTCGGCATTTGACGCCACCGTGCAGCTGATGAACAAGCCACAGGGCAACTACACCGTAGCGGGCACCGTGGAGCAGCTCAAGATGTTCGAGGGCGACTTCATCCTGCAGACCATGTTCTTGCGTGGCGAGTATCTCGGTAACGCCGTGGACAACACCACCGAGGAGGAGGTTGCAGCATGGCTCAAGATTGTTGAGGAGCTTAAACCCAAGCAGGTTATGGTATATTCGCTCGACCGCGACACCCCATGTCTGACAATTACGAAGGTTGAGAAGGATGACTTGCGCGCTATTGCCGAGCGTGTGGAGGCATTGGGCATACCATGCTCGGTGGCATAACCCACGAGCGCACCCACTTACAACGAGATATAACAAACAAAAAATAGTCTAAAATAGTCTAAAAAAATGGATTTTGAAGGTAAAGTATTGGAGATTCTCCCTGCGGTGACTGGTCAGTCGGCACGCGGCACATGGGAGCGTCAGACAGTAGTATTTGAGCAGCCTAACAAGCAGTATGGCAAGGAGATAGCGGTAACATTCATGAACAAGGGCCAGGAGGTGGCAAACCTCCGCGTGGGCGAGACATACACCGTGTCGTTCGACATCGAGAGCCGTAACTATCAGGGTAAGTGGTACACCGACGTTCGCGCATGGCGTGTTCAGCCCGTTCAGGCGGCAGGTGCTGCACCCGTAGGCAACATGCCCCCATTCATGGAGGAGCCACAGCCATCATACGCTGCAGGCGCGGGCGTGGTGGATGACATGCCGTTCTAAGGAATTGGTCGTTGACAGCATCAACAAAAACGGAGGCTACCTTGCGGGGTAGCCTCCATTATTTTACTCTATATGCTCAATATGTAGGAATGTCTCCGAGCCGAGTTCCAGCGTTGGTCGCTCCTTAAAGAGTCCAAAGACCGCAGAGCCTGAACCCGACATGGCAGCATACACAGCGCCCGCATCCAACATCGACTGCTTCAACGCCTTAATCACGGGATGCGCCTCAAAGATATGCGGCTCAAAGTCGTTCAACACGCTACCCTGCCACTCGCCTATATCCCTCCCAAGCAACTCTGTGAGGCTCTCCGCAGGCATCTTAGGCTTGATACCCGAGTAGGCCTCCTTCGTAGATACACCCTCATTCAGGGGCTTCGCAACCGCCAGCCACAAGCCTCGCAAATCGACCTCCACGGGCGACATAATCTCACCACGTCCCGTGCACAACTGCGGCGTGTTATAGACGAAGAATGGCGTGTCGCTACCCAACTCCGCAGCCAACGATGCCAACGTAGGCTTATCGAGACCGAGGCTAAACACATCGTTCACGGCAACGATAACTGCCGTAGCATCTGACGAGCCACCGCCAAGGCCTGCACCAAAGGGCACGCGCTTATCCAACTTAATGCTTACACCACCCACGCCATAGCGCTCCTGCATCAAGCGGGCGGCACGCACACACAAGTTCTTATCCGCAGGGCAGTCAACCTCGATGCCCGAACCCTCGAACTGCACACCCTCAACCGCCATGCGCTCGACCTCCACAACATCGTAGAGTCCGCGCACGGGGAGCATAACAGTCTCAAGTTCGTGGTAGCCATCATCGCGCTTACGCGTAACGAAGAGTCCAAGATTTATCTTGCAATTAGCCCTGATAATCATATGCAAAAGTGGATATTCTATCTCTCGGCGCAGATGAGATAGTCTCTCTGCAACTGCTCCTTGAGGTCACTGATTGATGAGAAACGCTTCTCGTCGCGCAATTTCTCCTCCAGCGTAACACGCAACGTGCGTCCATACAAGTCGCCAGAGAAGCCGATAACATGGGTCTCGAGCAACAACTCCTTGCCACCCACCGAGGGTCTTACACCCACGTTTGACATGGCACGATAACGCGTGCCATTAATCTCAACACTCGAGCGATATACTCCGCGCTCAACATCGGGATACGCCTCAAGGCTCATATTTGCCGTAGGAAAGCCCAGCGCGCGGCCAATCTTACGGCCATGAACCACAACCGCCACAATATCAATCATATCAATCTATTTGGTCATTTGGTTAGTTAGCTTGCGCACAATGCTGTACTCCGACAGGAACTCGCGCGCAAAGACTCGCAGAATGGTGTAGAGCGGTATGGCCAAAAGCATACCCCACACGCCACCAATATATCCTGCAATAAGAATAACAAGAAACACCTCCAAGGGGTGCGCCTGAATACGCTCCGAGTAGAGCGTGGGCTGGATGATGAAGTCGTCGATAACCTTAACGACAACTATCGTAGAGAACACCACTGCCATGGTGTATAGTATAGCGCCATCAATGGGCGTAAGCGTGGACATGGCCACAGAGATAAGGCCTCCGATAAATGGACCTGCATAGGGCACAACATTCATAACGCCCATAATCAAGCCAATGACGAGCGAGTCGCTGAGGTTCATGCCGAAGAGCGCCAACACGACAGAGATAACCGTAGTGAGGATAAGGCTCTCGCCCAAGAGACCACCGAAGTAGCGCTTCAACAACTGCGTGATGGAGTCCAAAGCACGAAAGACATTCTCGTGGTAGCGCTCAGGAAAAAAGAGCGCAACGCCCCTATAGAAGAGTCCATCCTCGCGCATAAAGAAGAATGTAATGAACGAGATAGAGAAGAAGGCGATAGCTGCATTGACCAGATAGCCCGCAACACCCGTAAACAGGTCGGGGCTGAAGAGGCCGAAGAACTTATCTCTAAGTATCACGTCGATGCTCGACATGTCGATGGGCAGGCGGTTCTCGAGCAACGCCTTAACATCGACAATCATGCGACGCACAATCTGCGTGATCTGCTCCCAATCGAGCGTCGAGAGTTCGTAGAGCTTATTATATACTAAAGGTATGAACAGCGCAAGCAGACCGCCAACGATAATCCAGATGATAACAAGCGTAATGGCGGCAGCGACACTGCGCGGCACATTGCGACCGAAGAGCTTGAAGCGCGAGATGGTGCGCACAAAGGGACGGCCAAGGATGGCAAAGACGGCGGCAGCAGTGATATAGACCACGATATGCCACAAATAGCCAACCACAGCAAAGACTGCGGCGATGATGATGACCGTAGCAAGGCCCTTGAATATCTTATCCGTAGTTGCGCTCATACCCTACTTTTACAGGTTACTTATTCTTGCGGCTAAGGCGTGCAATGGGGGTCTGCGAGCCGATTACGGGGTCGCCAATCTCCACGAACAACTCCGAGTCCTTGGGCAACAGCAAATCGACACGCGAGCCGAACTTGATGAAGCCCATGACGCTATTCTGATCAACCATCTTGCCAGCCTTCATGTAGTTGACAATGCGACGTGCAACAAAGCCCGCAATCTGACGCATCAGCACCTTGCGGCCATCCTTGAGGCGCACAACAGTCGTAGTACGCTCATTCTCGGTAGAGGACTTGGGATGCCATGCCACGAGGAAACGACCATGGTGGTGCTTGGTGTACTCCACCTCGCCACCCACGGGCAACCAGTTCATGTGGACATTCGTAACGGACATAAAGATAGAGACCTGAAGCATCTCCTCCGTAAGATACTCGTCATCCTTGACAAGCTCCGTAACCACAACGCGGCCATCACAGGGCGAGAATATCAACTCGTCATCGTGAATCTGCACACGGCGTGGCTGACGGAAGAAGGCAGCAACAAAGGCCCAAAAAACAACCAGCAACGCTGCAAGAATCCACAGATACGACGACAACGCATCGATAAAAAAGTATGCAAGGAACCATGCACCGATACAGATAAGGCCTGTAACGGATATGATGATATAACCCTCCTTATTAATCTTCATAGGTATTTAGTTTTAGGTTAGTAGACGTAGTTTTCGATTACGAAAGATGCGCCGATGAGATAGACAAAGGCGAAGGGCGACGAGATGAGCAGTGCATCGAAACGGTCGAGCACGCCGCCATGACCAGGCATGATGCGTCCCGAATCCTTGATGTCTGCCTCGCGCTTGAACATCGACTCAACAAGGTCGCCAAAGACACTCGTGATGGCCACAACAAGCGCAAGACCAAGCCACATGCCAAGGCCGCCACCAACGACATAGGAGCCGATAGCACCCATGGCCAACGCACCCACGATGCCACCAACAAAGCCCTCCCACGACTTCTTGGGCGAGATGCGCGGACACATCTTATGCTTGCCGATGCTCACACCCGTAAGGTAGGCAAAGACATCGTTACCCCACACAATAAAGAGGTAGAAGAGGAATGCCTCAGGAGCCCACTCACCCGTGATGAGCAGCGGAATGAAGAGCATCATCGACATTGGATAGGCAACGTAGAATATGCCCATGAGCGTGGTTGCCACATTGCGCAAGGGTGTCTCCGAGTCGTTGAACAACTCCATGATAAAGCATAGCGGTATGAGTGCCGAGAAATAGAGCACACCGCCAATAAGCATATCGACGCTGTAGAACGATGTCGCAGAGTCAACATAGCCGCTAAACATGAAGAAACTGGTGACAAAGAGCACGACACCCGAGGCGAGACCGAGCGTGCGGCGTGGGGTTGCTCCCGTAAGCGCAGCGATGTTGTAGAACTCCCACATACCGACAACGACAATAAGCAACAGAAAGACTCCATAGGCATACATGCCGCCATAGGCCGCAGCAAGCACAATGCCCAACAATACCGCGCCACTCAACGTGCGCACAACGAGATTTCGCATCTTATCACTCATAGTTTCATCCGTTTACTCGCCCTTGGCAGCGTCATCCTCCGCCGCAGGCTCAATTACATACTTAATATCGGTGCCATCAGCACTTGTAACCGTAGCACCATCACCCTCTGTCTGCTCCTCAGCCTTGGGCTGTGCTGCCTCCTCGGCATCCTTGGCAATCTGCTGGGCACTCCTACCCAATACCGCCTCGATGTCCTCCGAGAAGATGGTCTCCTTCTCCAACAACACATCGGCAATGCGCTCGATATTCTCGCGCTCGGCATTGATAATCTCGCGCGTCATGGCAACAACCTCATCAACAATGCGGCGCACCTCCTCGTCAATCATCTGTGCCGTCTGCTCCGAGAAGGGCTTGGTGAAGGTGTCGCGGCTGCCCGTAGCGTCGTAGTAACTGATGTTACCCACCTTTGGACTCATGCCGTAGTAGGCAACCATGGCATATGCCGTCTTTGACGTGCGCTCAAGGTCGCTGATAGCACCCGTAGAGGTTACACCCATAAGCTCCTGCTCCGCGATGCGACCACCAAGCAAGCCCGCCATCTTGTGCATGAAGTGCTCGACATTGTGGTTCACGCGCTCCTCGGGCAGATACCACGTTGCACCAAGCGAGCGACCACGAGGGATGATAGTTACCTTCAAGACGGGGTCGCAGTTCTTCAAGCGCCACATAACCGTAGCGTGGCCAACCTCGTGGATAGCCGTAGAGCGACGCTCCGCAGGGGTCATAGGCATGTTTCTGCGCTCCAAGCCGCCCACGATGCGGTCGATAGCCGCGAGGAAGTCCTCCTGCATGACATATTTGTGGTTGTTACGCGCAGCGATAAGCGCCGCCTCGTTACATACGTTAGCGATATCCGCACCTGCGAAACCTGGGGTCTGCTTAGCCAAGAACTCACGGTCAAGTTTGTCGTCGAGCTTCAACTTTTTGAGGTGCACATCGAATATCTCCTTGCGCTCCTTCACGTCGGGGAGTCCCACCTCAATCTGACGGTCGAAACGTCCAGCACGCATAAGCGCCTTATCCAAAATATCTACGCGGTTCGTAGCCGCCAACACGATAACGCCAGCATTGGTCTGGAAGCCATCCATCTCCGTAAGCAACTGGTTGAGCGTGTTCTCACGCTCGTCGTTGCCCGAGAAGCCCGAGTTCTTGCCGCGAGCACGTCCAATGGCGTCAATCTCGTCGATGAAGACGATACATGGAGCCACCTTCTTCGCCTGCTCGAACAGGTCGCGGACACGCGATGCACCCACACCCACGAACATCTCAACGAAGTCGGAACCCGAAATCGAGAGGAACGGAACATTAGCCTCGCCCGCAACAGCCTTAGCCAAGAGGGTCTTACCAGTTCCTGGAGGGCCCGCGAGAAGTGCTCCGCGGGGAATCTTCGCTCCGAGTTCTTTGTATTTGTTGGCGTTTCGGAGGAAATCGACAATCTCCATAATCTCAATCTTGGCCTCCTCCAAGCCCGCAACATCCTTGAATGTTACGCGCTCCTTGCTGTTCTTGTCCGACATCTGCGCGCGTGCCTTGCCCACATTCATGATGCCGCCACCTGCACCGCCGCCGCCACCACGGCTCATAGAGCGCATGATGAATATCCAAACGACAATTATCAAGAGCCATGGGAGGAAATCAACCACGTAGCTGAAAAAGCCCTTTTCGGTGCGGTTATAGACCACCTTGACGCTCTGCACATCGGGGTTTTCGGCCTTGGCAACAGCCTCGGCAGCCTCAATCTTGCTCTCGAAGAGTTGTGCATCGCCGTGCGACGTGAAGGTTATCTGCGCGCCTGCACGGGGCATATCCTTAAACTCCTTATTATGCTCGGCCAACGAGTCGACATGCTCCTTGTTAAGGAAGACACTCACCGACTCATGGTCTCTGACCTCAATTCGCTCCACCGAGCCACCCTCAATGAGTCGTTCAACCATATCCCAGTCACCACGGACAGGCATACGACCCGAATCATTGACCATTGCATAGACAATAATGCCTATCGCAACCACAGCCCAAAACCACATGAAGTTGAAGCGTGGCTTGGGCGCTGGTCGATTATTTATACTCGCCATTTTCTATACTTCTCTCCTTTCTTTCTCTAAATCATACAACACCCTCATGCACATTACTCGCCAAACTCGTAGCGCTTCATGGGAGCATCGGCCCACAACTCCTCCAGGCGATAGTAGTCGCGCAACTCGGTCTGGAAGATGTGCACAATAACATCGTTATAGTCCATCGCAACCCAAAAGGCATTCTGGCGACCCTCAACGCGCATAGGCCACTCGCCCATAACCTCGAACACCTTATCCTCGATACCGGCAGAGATGGCATCGACCTGTGTTGTAGAGTCGGCATGGCAAACGACGAAATTAGAACAAATAGCACCATCGAAACCCGACAAATCGAGCGACACAATACCCTTACCCTTCTTATCATCGATAGCCTCAACAATCGTATCAATAAGTTTCTGCAAATTCTCCATAAGATTTTTATTATTTTGTTTTACAATTATTTACACTTCATTTTCTCTATCGTTGCGCACGTATGCGTACATACTTATAACGCACGCACGCGATAAATCCTTGCAAATATAGGCAAAAAAAGTGAAATATCAAAGATATTGCATTGGGAAATGTCACACTTTATCGCTCAAAGTTTTGTTGTTAGAAGTCGTGAGATACAACGCTCGGCAAATTTCGAGGCGATGGGTTGTACTATGGCGTACTACCCATTGCTGAGATAATTTGTTAGCGGCAGTAGATTGCGGCTTGTCACAACAAAATCACACACAGTCACACACCCCCACCCCCTGTGACACTGTGACATTGTGACACTGTGACTTTTGGAGTGGATAGGTCGGCTCACTAACAATGTCATCCTGAGTGTAACGAAGGATCTCAAGGCTTATACTACCGCCCGCAGCCACGCAACTATGAGGTTATATGGCAATCGCTAAATAACCATATAACTATTAATAGTGGAGTATGTAGTGCCGTTGCTACACTACGCTTACTACACGCAATTATCACACTATATAATCATGTCTATATAGTGATATATAGCGTGTTATATATATTACTTAATATAACACTTTACATTGATATTGGTGTGGCACGAGCCCTTAACATGGCTACTGACACATAGAGACAAAAGAATATAAATATACTCTTGTATGTCTCGCTATGTGCGTCATACTTTGTCATTCTGCGAGTAGCATAATGATGCCGCACTCTGTCATTCTGAACGCTATACGCTGTCATTCTGAACGTAGTGAAGAATCTCCTCAAAGCCGACAAGCGACAACCCACGTTGATAGCGCATAACCAGCGAGGAGATCCTTCGTTACACTCAGGATGACATTATTAGCAACATTGCGCTCCGAGTGTCATTGCACCGAACCGCCCTCTCACCCCTAAATCTCCTTGTCACATTGTCACAATGTCACAGTGTCACAAGGGGTGGGGGTAGTGTGACAAGTGTGACAAAGTGTGACAAAGTGATGGGGTGTGCCAGCCATCTCCCAAAAGTCACAAAGTCACAGAGTCACACAGTCACAGGGGTGTGGAGGTGTGTGAATTGTGTGACTTTTTCAATTAGCGATGTGAAATTAGCAATTAGTAATGGTATTGGCTTGGACAACTGCTGATAGTGTCGTCTCTTCCGCCCCTCTGACCCCAACTAATTCAATCAAAAATTTTGAAATTTCATTTTTTATTCCTATCTTTGTGCGTTTTATTCAGCGACCTTTATATTGAAAATATAAACAAAGACTATTATATGAGCACCGAACAGGAAAAAGTAATGAAACACGAGGAGGAGTATTCAGCATCGAATATCCAAGTCCTCGAGGGTCTGGAGGCTGTGCGTAAGCGCCCCGCAATGTACATCGGCGACATCGGCGAAAAGGGTCTCCACCACCTTGTATATGAGGTTGTGGACAACTCTATCGACGAGGCGTTGGCAGGTTACTGTACCGACATCTATGTGACTATCAACGAGGACAACTCTATCTCGGTTCGCGACAACGGTCGTGGTATCCCCACCGACTGGCACGAGAAGGAGGGTAAATCAGCCCTCGAGGTTGTGCTCACCGTGCTCCACGCCGGTGGTAAGTTCGACAAGGGTAGTTATAAGGTATCTGGTGGTCTCCATGGCGTGGGTGTATCGTGCGTTAACGCCCTCTCTACACTCCTTATCGCCGAGATTCACCGTGGCGGCAAGATCTACAAGCAGACCTACTCTAAGGGTGCTCCAACATCGAAGGTTGAGATTGTCGGCGACTGCGAGGACCGCGGTACCACAATCACCTTTAAGCCCGATGCCGAGATATTCTCGCTCACACAGGAGTATAAATACGCCATTCTTGCCAACCGTCTCCGCGAGCTTGCGTTCCTTAACAAGGGTATTCACCTTACGCTCACCGACCACCGCGTGAAGGACGAGGAGGGCAACTCGCTCTCTGACCACTTCTACTCGGAGCATGGTCTCTCGGAGTTCGTCGAGTACCTCGACGCTACACGCGGACAGAAGATCATCGAGCACATCATCTACCTCGACACCGAGGAGAGTGGCGTGCCCGTGGAGGTGGCTATGCAGTACAACGACTCATACTCTGAGAACGTACACTCATACGTAAACAACATCAACACAATAGAGGGTGGTACCCACCTTACAGGTTTCCGTTCGGCTCTTACACGCACGCTCAAGAAGTACGCCGAGGAGAGTGGCATGCTCGCGAAGTTGAAGTTCGACATCAATGGTGACGACTTCCGCGAGGGTCTCACAGCCGTAGTTTCTGTAAAGGTTGCAGAGCCTCAGTTCGAGGGTCAGACAAAGACCAAGCTCGGTAACGACGATGTTGCAGGTGCTGTGAACCGCGCTATGTCGGCGGCGCTGAGCAACTACCTCGAGGAGAACCCCAAGGATGCCAAGGCAATCGTTCAGAAGGTTATCCTCGCGGCACAGGCACGCCATGCAGCACGCAACGCCCGTGAGGCCGTGCAGCGCAAGACCGTATTGTCGGGCGCAGGACTCCCTGGCAAGTTGGCAGACTGCTCAAGCCGCGACCGCTCTATCGCCGAGATCTTCTTCGTCGAGGGTGACTCTGCGGGTGGTACTGCAAAGCAGGGCCGTGACCGTAACTTCCAGGCCATCATGCCATTGCGTGGTAAGATTTTGAACGTCGAGAAGGCACAGGAGCACCGTATGTGGGAGAACGAGGAGATCAAAAATATGTTTACCGCATTGGGCGTGTCTATCGGTACTGCCGAGGATAGCAAGGCGTTGAACCTCGAGAAGTTGCGCTACGACAAGATTATCATCATGACCGATGCCGATGTCGATGGTTCGCACATCGCAACCCTCATGCTTACATTCTTCTTCCGCAAGATGAAGGCGCTCATCGAGAATGGTCACATCTATATTGCCACCCCTCCTCTCTACCTCGTTAAGAAGGGTAAGCAGGAGCGTTACTGCTGGACGGATAAGGAGCGTGACGAGATCACGGCGGAGTTTGGCGCTAAGGGTACACACATCCAGCGCTACAAAGGTCTTGGTGAGATGAACGCACAGCAGTTGTGGGATACGACCATGAACCCCGAGACACGTATCTTGCGTCAGGTGACTGTGGAGAATGCCGCCGAGGCCGACCACATCTTCTCAATGCTCATGGGTGACGAGGTACCTCCCCGTCGTGAGTTCATCGAGAAGAATGCGCACTACGCGAACATTGACGCTTAAGCAGGAAGCCGTCTAACAAGGCTACTTCTTAATAATATTGAATGAATGGGGTTGCGCTACATGGTGTGACCCCTTGTTATAAACAACCCATACCATGAAAGTTACAGTTATTGGCGTTGCTGGTGGCACAGGCTCAGGCAAGTCAACCCTCGTGAAACGCCTTCAGGAGGCATTCCGCGATGATGATGTAGCAACGCTATGCCACGATTTCTACTATAAGGCACACCCCGAACTAACATACGAGGAGCGCACAAAGCTCAACTACGACCACCCCGCGGCATTCGACACCGACATGCTCGTGGAGCATATCCGCACGCTCAAGTCGAACGTGCCCATCGAGCACCCCGTCTATTCATTCGTGGACCACAACCGCACCGACGAGCGCGTCTTGGTAAAGCCCTCGCGCGTAATCATCGTTGATGGCATCCTCATCTTCGAGAACAAGGAGTTGCGCGACCTTATGGACATCAAGGTATTCGTGGATACCGATGCCGACCTACGCCTTGCACGCCGCATCTTGCGCGATGTGTGTGAGCGTGGCCGCACCATGCAGTCGGTCATCGAGCAATATACGACGACGGTTAAGCCCATGCACGAGGAGTTCGTCGAGCCTTCAAAGAAGCATGCCGATGTCATCATCCCCGAGGGTGGTTTCAACTCTGTTGCCGTGGGCATGCTTATTGAGAACATTCGCTCGCTTATAAGCAAGGAGTAGCACGGCTTTTCAACAAGGAGTAGCACGGTGCCCAACGCTCTGTCATTCTGAGTGTAACGAAGAATCTCCTCAAAGCCGACAAGAGACAACCCGCGTTGATAGTGTGTAGCAAGCGAGGAGATGCTTCGACTTCGCTCAGCATGACATAACAACCAACAACTTGATTACATGGATTTTAGGTTAGTTGCAGGATACAAGCCTACGGGAGACCAGCCCGAGGCTATTAAGCAGATGGTGAAGTCGGTTACCGAAGGTGGTAGTCGCGGCACCACCCTCCTTGGTGTGACTGGCTCGGGAAAGACATTCACCGTAGCCAATGTCATCGAGCAACTTAACCGCCCCACGCTGGTCATCAGCCACAACAAGACCCTCGCGGCACAGCTATATCAGGAGTTCAAGAACTTCTTTCCCGAGAATGCCGTGGAGTACTTCGTGTCGTACTACGACTACTTCCAGCCCGAGGCATACATACCCTCCACAGACACCTACATCGAAAAGGACCTCGCCATAAACGACGAGATTGAGCAGATGCGCCTCAAGACCGTGGCCACGCTGCTCTCGGGCCGCAGGGATGTCATTGTCGTTTCGAGCGTATCGTGCATCTATGGCTGTGGTAACCCCGAGGCCTTCCACGCTGCCGCCATCGAGCTTAAGGTTGGCGACAGGCACAACCGCAACGACCTGCTCATACGCCTTGTTGATGCGCTATATACGCGCACGGAGCTGGCATTGCAGCCCTCGACGTTCCGTGTCACGGGCGAGACAATAGATATCATGGCGTCGTTTGGCGAGTTCGGCAATCAGTGCTTCCGCATCATGTTCTTCGACCGCGAGATCGAGGCCATCTACAGCATCGACCCCGAAACGGGTCAGAAACTATCGTCACTGGACTGCGTGACCATATACCCCGCCAACCTCTTCGTCACCACGCGCGAGAGCATAAACCGTGTAGTGGAAGAGATACGCGCCGACCTTGCCAAGCAAGTCGCCTTCTTCGAGCGCGAGGGCCGAGAACTCGAGGCACAGCGCATCAAGCAGCGCGTGGAGTACGACATCGAGATGATTAACGAACTCGGCTACTGCTCGGGCATCGAGAACTACTCGCGCTACATGGACGGCAGAGCACCTGGCTCGCGCCCCTTCTGCCTTATCGACTACTTCCCCAAGGACTTCATCACCGTCATCGACGAGAGCCACGTCACCGTGCCACAGGTACGCGGCATGTTTGGTGGCGACCGTTCGCGCAAGGAGAACCTCGTTGAGTATGGCTTCCGCCTCCCCGCCGCGCTGGACAACCGACCCTTGAAGTTCGACGAGTTTGAGCGCCTTGTTCCGCAGTCTATATATGTAAGTGCCACGCCTGCCGACTATGAGATTGCCGACAGCGAAGGCGAGATTGTGGAGCAGCTTATCCGCCCCACGCACATCGTCGATCCACCACTGCGTCTGCGCCCCTCGGAGCACCAGATAGACGACCTCCTCGATGATATCAACCGCGTAGTGCGCCGTGGCGAGAAGGTCATCGTCACGACCATATCGAAACGCTCGGCAGAGGATATGTCGGGCTACCTCGACCGTATAGGCATACGCAACAGCTACATCCACTCCGACATCGAGACCCTGAACCGCATACAGATACTCGAGGATATGCGCGAGGACCGCATCGATGTTATTGTGGGCGTAAACCTTCTGCGTGAGGGTATCGACCTCCCTGAAGTGAGCCTCGTTGCCATTATTGATGCCGACAAGGAGGGATTTCTGCGCAACGTGAGGGCAATTACGCAGATTGCTGGCCGCGCAGCACGACACCCCAACGGACAGGTAAACCTCTATGGCGACCGACTTACGGGCACGCTACGCACATCTATAATCGAGAGCAACCGCCGCCGCGCGAAACAGATTGCCTATAACGTTGAACATGGCGTCTTGCCACGTCGCGCACAAAAAAGCGGCACGGGCAGCGCACTTCTCTCGGAGCGAGCAACAACCGAGGATGATATACAACCAATACTCTACAACACTCCTCACATCACTTCTGAGGAGATAGCAGAGCCCATGGAGACGTACACCACAACGCCCGCGGCAAATGCACTACAAGGCTCGATAGAGACCCTTATCGACGAGGCACGCACAGCGATGGAGGAGGCAGCCAAGAGTCTCGATTTCGTTGCTGCAGCGAAGCATCGTGATCGCATGCGCGAACTTCAAAAGCTCGCCGAGGAGAGCAAAAAGTAGCAGGACAATCACACGACATATAGAGATAATACATCTATTAAAGCGTAATTCATTCGCATTTCTTTATTAATATTTATTCACATAATTTGCATATTATGCACATAAAGCGAATACTTTATCTGGCACAAGCCAACGACTACCACACAAGCCACAGACAACACCACGAGATATAAATCGACATCTACACTACATTGTATAGGGTATATTATATAGGGCAGTAGCAGGAGATCAGCCCACAACGTAAAGCAAATAGAGAGGGTGCAGACATTATTGTCTGCACCCTTCATTGTATTTGTCATCTTAACATCGGTGGACTAAGCACCAGCACACCAGAAGGCTAAAATTCCGTGAAGCTCTCGAAGGTGCGATCCGCATACAGGACAATCACGCGCGACACCTTTTTACCCGAACTTTTTGGAGTTGAAAAAATGGGAGCAAAATCATTTTCTTCGATTTTTTTAGGCTCCGAGATTTCGATATTCTGAGAAGCATCAAAGGGCAATGAGGGCGAGAGAGCATCAGCATTTACATACTCCTCACGCGAACTGATAGTGGGAGCGACGTCGGCACGGAAGATCTGCTCACTGTCCAACAACAGCCAATCAGGATTAAGTTCTGGAAATACCTTGAGGATTTTGACCACTAAATCGAAGCTCGGCTTGTTCCTTCCCGACAAAATATGAGAGAGTCCAGAGGGCTGTATTTCGAGTAAGCGCGCAAGCGATGTAGCATTAAGCCCCTTATTTTTTAGCAGAAATTCCAATTTAGCCTTCATAATCTGTAATTTTTACAAAGGTACAAAAATTATTCTTGTAATGCAAATTTTGCTTACAAAAGTAAACAATTACAAATTGTTAATAACTTTCACATTTGTAATTTTCGCAATTATGTAAATATTCGAAATTAGACTCAGCAACAATCGGCATTATATAAAACATAATAAAAGGCGTTATTACAACACGTTACACCTAATACACACTATAAAACCGAGATATGCGTTACAAAAGTGCATTTAATGGGCAAAATACTCAATCAAGTTCTATATAAAACGCATATATGACTGATTTTATGATAGTTGAAAATTATAATCAAGTATTTTAACACGACGCAAACAGGTCAAATAGACAGGTTAAATAAAGTTCAATAATATTTGACAGATGTAATGAAATAGAGTTATTAACACAACTACTTAGTGTTACTTTTGTAAATATATAAGTTGTATTACAACTTTAATTGTTTTACATTTGTAATTACATTTGTAAAGATTGGAGAAAATTACAGCCGTAAAGTGCGAATTAAGCGCGAAAATCAGGGAGTGTTAACAAAGGGGATAGATTATGTTAAATAAAAATATAGGGTACTGTGTTGATAACACAATACCCTATTCAATTACAATAACTTACAAGTTATTAACAATGTTGATTTACTGCAAAGACTTAGCTATTTCTACAAACTCTTCTGTTGATAACTTAAGCTTCTCAGCACCGAAATCGACATCTTTTTCGGTATTCATAGGCACCAAATGGATGTGTGCATGGGGTACTTCGAGGCCCAAAACCACTGTTGCGACCTTCTTACACTGTGTAGTTGCCTGGATTTTCTTCGCAATCTGCTTTGCGAAAACGATCATCTCAGCAAGCTCATCATCCTCGAGGTCGTAGAAATAGTCAACCTCGCGCTTGGGAATAACCAATGTGTGTCCCTTTGCTAAGGGAGCGATGTCGAGGAACGCGTAGAAACGCTCGTTCTCTGCAACCTTGTAACTGGGGATTTCACCCGCTACAATTCGTGAAAAAATTGTTGCCATAATTTAGTATGAAATTTAGTATAAAATTGTTTTATTTTCTAATTTCTATTTTCTTCCAAATCGTGACCTCATCAACGTGCTTAACATCGACCATCAACCACCACTACCTCTTCGCGCAACATAGCGTTTGATCATAGCACACGGTCCTGGGTTTCCCGATGACCAACATCATATTTAAGTAGCGTAGCACCACCCTATGCTGCCCTCATCGGAACACAACATGGTCTATTCGCTGAGCAGTCGCTTTACCCTATCGACACCCTTAATGCGACGAATGTTATCCAAGAGCGCATTGAGGCTAACTATATCCCTTACATACAGACTTATCGTTCCCTCGAAGATGCCGTCATGTGAGTGAATATTTATAGTGCGCATATTTATGCTAAAGTCCGTTGTAATCAAACGCGTAATATCGAGGATTATTCCAGGGCGGTCTATTCCGCACAACTCCACCGTAGCAAGATACGACACCGCCTTATGCTGCGACCACTTGATATCCTCCTTTACGATGTTGTCGCCCGACTGCGCAGCGAGACGTATGAGTCGATCGCACGTCGATTTGTGCACGGTAATCACACCTGACTGCGGATCACGATAACCAACAACATTATCTCCCGGAATCGGCTCACAGCACTCCGCCATTACGAACTTGGGCGCAGCACTACCGCCGCCATCAGCAACCATATCGTCGAGCGATGCAGGCTCATCATCGAGTGTCACATCGTCGATATCGTCATCTTCAGTGTCGCTATCCACACCCGAAATAAGGAGCTTCCAGAACTTCAAAATCTTGCGCGTTGAGTTCTCGCGCAACAACTTTTCAAGGTTGTCAAGGTTGATAATGCCCGCGCCAATCTTGCTGTACAACTCATCCTTATTGCGACACTCATACGCTGGCATCAGCTTGCGCAGCACACGGCCACTAAGCGTTACGTTATACTCCTCGAGACGTGTGCGCAGAAGCTCCATACCATAGTTGATATTGTCCTCACGCTCGCGCTTCATGTAGTCCTGAATTGACTGTCGCGCCTTGCTTGTCATTACGCTATCGAGCCACTCCGCCTTGGGGTGTGCATTCTCTGCTGTAATGACCTCCACCTGGTCGCCACTATTCAGGGGCGTCGTCACAGGCATAATCTTGTGATTTATCTTGGCTCCGATGGCGTGATCACCAATCTTGGTGTGTATCTCGTAGGCAAAGTCGAGAACCGTAGAGCCATAAGGCAACGACTGAGGCTCGCCCTTAGGCGTAAAGACGACGATATCGCTCTTATAGAGCGAGAGTTTGAAGTTATCGAGAAACTCCAGCGCATTCTCCGCAGGGCTATTGAGCGCATCACGCACCTTCTTGAGCCAGCGGTCGAGTCCATCCTCCTCCTGCGTAATCGAGGCGTGCTTATACTTCCAATGTGCCGCAAAGCCACGCTCGGCGATGTCGTTCATTCTCTCAGTACGCACCTGCACCTCCACCCAAGTGCCCTCGGGGCCCATAACCGTGGAGTGCAGGGCCTCGTAACCATTCGACTTGGGAATACTAATCCAGTCGCGCAGACGGTCGGGCTTGGGCGTGTAGATATCCGTAACGCAAGAGTATATCTGCCAGCACTGAGTCTTCTCCGAGGGGAAGGGCAACGCCTTAAACACGATGCGTATAGCAAAGAGGTCATAGACCTCCTCAAAGGAGATATCCTTGCGGCGCATCTTGTTCCAAATGGAGTATATGCTCTTGACACGCGCCGAGATCTCATACTGGAACTTGTTACGGTCCAGCACCTCACGAATGGGGGCTATAAAGCGTTCGATATACTCCTCGCGCTTTGTCTTGGTCTTATCAATCTTCTTGCGTATCTCCTCATACTCCTCCGGAAAACGATACTTCATACACAAGTCCTCCAGCTCACTCTTTATGGCGTGCAGACCGAGACGATATGCCAGCGGCACGAAGAGATAGATGGTCTCGCTCGTAATCTTGATCTGCTTATTACGAGGCATAGCGCCAAGCGTACGCATATTGTGCAGTCGGTCAGCAATCTTGATGATGATGACGCGCACATCGTCCGAGAGCGTGAGGAGCACCTTACGGAAGTACTCAGCCTGCTCCGTGGTATCGTTCTTATAGACACCCGCCATCTTCGTCAGTCCATCAACCATCGAGGCAATCTTGGGCGTGAAGATGCGCGATATATCCTCTACGGTGTACTCCGTATCTTCGACCACATCGTGCAGCAATGCCGCAACAACCGACTTCTTGCCGAGGCCAATCTCGCGGACACAAATTATCGCAACCTCTATTGGGTGAATTATGTACGGCTCACCCGAACGGCGACGCACACCCTTGTGTGCCTCCTTTGCCAGCATGAAGGCGCGCTTGACAAAGAGCCAGTCATCCTCCCTGCGGCACACCTTAGCCTTGCGGCACTCATCCTGCAACTCCTGCCACTTCTCCTCTATGAGTATTTCATCTTCGGGTGTGTACTTCATACCTTATTGTTTTATATATACGCCAAAGCACGACTACCCTGCTGGTAGCCGTGTTTGGGTTACATTTCACTATTTTTTTTACGCTCCTATCTGTGCGACGCCTCGCTCATAGCCTCGCGAACGCGCATCTCAATCTCCTCCATAAGGAGTGGATCGTTCTTGAGAGCCTCCTTCACCGAATCGCGGCCCTGGCCAATCTTCTTGTCGCCATACGAGAACCACGAGCCCGACTTCTTGATAATCTCATAATCCACGCCAAGGTCGATAATCTCGCCCATCTTTGAGATACCCTCGCCAAACATAATGTCGAACTCGGCCTTCTTGAATGGAGGCGCAACCTTGTTCTTCACGACCTTAACCTTGGTGCGTGTACCGAGCTGCTCCTCGCCATCCTTGATGACCGATGCACGGCGGATGTCAATACGCACGCTGGCGTAGAACTTCAGCGCATTACCACCTGTTGTAGTCTCGGGATTACCATATAC
>JAEIGA010002674.1_pt1 | contig 28302 bp, 15 predicted proteins | sample 9270691 | NCBI WGS metagenome assembly JAEIGA01 (sample SAMN17057246, study PRJNA624740) | gut metagenome | biome: biome; isolation source: fecal sample | host: Bos grunniens | place: China: Xizang | collected 2019
ATTAATTTTAAAACAACAAAATTTATAGAAAATGAAGAAATGTACATTGGTTGGACGATTGGGCAAGGATGCTCGTCTCGTCGATAGTAAGAATGGTTCACAATTTGTATCTTTTACAATGGCGGTAAATAGTTACATGAACGGACAAGAGAAAACCACATGGTTTGACGTAATTTCGTTTAATTTTAGTGAAAAAATGGTACCACACCTAACAAAGGGAAGTGCAGTAGAGGTATTTGGTGATTTTGATACACGTTTGGAGATGGGTAACGACGGTAAACCTTATTTGCGTAATGATGTAAGAGCAGATTGGTTTGATTTTGCTCGTGGAACCTCACAAAGTGGTGGAAGTCGAACTGAAACAACTGTTGTTGCAGAACCACAAGATTCAGGTACAAAACAAAATGTAAATGATGACGAAATCACTGTAATGCCTAAACGTGGTACAAAAACAGTAGCACCTGTTGAGGTTAATGACGACGATACAGACTTGCCATTCTAATTTAAAAAGTGATATTTTAAAAAAAACCTGCGATGAAAACCGCAGGTTTTTTTACATACTTGTTCCCATTTTATAAAATGAACAATCTAAATATTTTAATATAACTTGATTATATTGATAAGTTGAACTTGTTGTTGGTTTATTTAATATCCTTAATTGTCCTGTTGAATTTCCATATGTTTGTATCATATTCAAAACATTACAATTAGTATTAGTTGTCACTTCTCTTATAATGTTCAAATTAGAATCATATACGTATGTTATAAAACCATTATACTCATTACCAAAAGAACGTATCATTAAATTACCCGTTTCATTTCTTGATATTGGAGGAAACATTCCTATGATAGTTGTACTATATGAAGCGATAATATAACTCATTAAAGTACTTTTTTGTGTGACACCTACTACTGCTGTAGAAATAATATTAGAACCATATGCTATTGTTGTACCTGATAAACGTCTTAAATTAGTTAAACTTGACATACTTACATAAGCACAATAACTTACAGTAGTAGTGGTTCCTGTTACTTTACCATACCATCCATATTTACTAGTATATGAAGAATTTAATGAACCACTCGTGTATGCACCATATGATGAGGATGTTAGAATTGGAGTAGTGCTTCCTTTATCGACTGCAGATTTTGAACTAATATTAAAAACTGAACCTGCATTTCTAAAAACAGGATCTGTATTTCCTGGGTCACTCGTAAGATATAAAATATCTGTAACATCTTTCAATACTGTTATAACAATCACATCCTTTGTACTAACGTCATATAATGGATAATTAATACTTATTTTTAAAAGTGTTCCGGAAGCATTAAATGGGGCATAATAATATTTTTCATATATTCTACATTTTCCATATAATACATTATTTTTAATATAATAATTATTTACTTTACAGCAGTCTTCGTTTTCAAATGGATATACTGTTAAATCGTCAGAACTATCAACATATCTGATATTAATACTAAAATAATCATAGAAATATCGTGTATATTCATATTTTGTTTTATATAATGATGGTGGTATTGAAATTTTAAAACTTAAATCTAAATAAAATAAACCATTATTAATATCAAAACGCATAAATCCGCCACAATCAAAAAAATAATCATTACTACCTTTTTTACAAACAGTATCAACGGTTGGAACCATTTTATCGGGTGTATCGAGTATTCCCAAAGTATAATTTAATTCTGACAAACCAAAATCGTCGCTTTGTGTAATATTTCCAAGTGAGGTTGTTAAACAACTAGTTAAAATAGGCGTATAATAAAGTAATATGTCATTACCATCTATAACTGCAGGATGTGAATATTTATAAACATTCGTAGTTCTAACACGTTGTAACATACTTACTAGTAGTTCTTTAACACTAGCAATTACCCCATCACAATAATATTCACGTACTGTAATAGCAGTTAATGGTTGTATTTCCGATTCTAAACTTGTACTTTCCCACCAAGTTTTATACGTGTTATAACTACTACCTAAATTAGCTATATAAACAGAAGTATCATCATTATGATAAAAATTGCTAATTACAATACCAGATATATAAGTAATAACAGTTGTTGTTGCACTGTTATATGTTGGATATTTCATAAATCTAATATTATGATTATATTCATAAAGCACATATGATGATACTTTAACACTTCTAACAACAGAACATTTATCATATATTTCACTATCTAAATCAAATAAAGCAGCATGCACTTCATTGGATATATCATTTTTTCCATATGTATAATATAATCCACAAGATGCACTTGGACTGTCATTAGACACCTTTAATTGTAATTGTGGTTGATTATAAGCACATAATTTATCTATTACATCTTCAACTGTTGCCATTTTATTTGCGTATGGTTCTAATTCATAACCAAGATAATTTTTTAATGGTACACCGTATGCTAATTGTGTACCATAGTTGGTAATATCAGACTGTTGTAATATTCTTGCAGCAGAGCCTGATGGTGCTGAACTATCAATTATCATAGAAGAATTTTTTGCACTACCAAATGAATTAATATCAACATTTGTTATAGTATGCGTTATTTTATCTATTAAAGATTTCGAAAATTTTCTTGCACCAACAAATAAATTAAATGTTAAATTATCTTTATCCGAAGGTAAAAATACCATAGTACCTGTTAAAAAATATTTACTATTTAATATAGCATATGGTATGCCATCTATAACAACACCATCATCTGTTTGAATAGTAAACATCTCTTTTTGCATAGATTCATTAGTGAAAAATCTACCAACAAATGCACCACCCAAAGATTTATCAGAATATCCATTACTTATTAATTGAAGTCTTGTCGTCCCATAAGGGGTATAATATATCTTATTAAAATCATTTTGTTCTAAACTAGTATTTAACTCAAGTCTAAAACCCATTTTCCCTTGTATTTCTTCGACATATTTACCAAAATATATCCTTAATGAATAGTTAAGATTAATATCTAACAATGGCGTTGGTACAAATGGCATATTATACCCTGTTTTTGCTTTATAATTTTTTCCTAAATTACAATAAGATTCATCTTCATCATATAAAAAAACATTAATTGTTTGTGTATTAGCAGTTGTTGTATCATATATATGACTTTTGGTAAAAGTTAATGTAGTATTTTGTTCATCAATAGATAAGTTACTGTCTATACCACCATTATTAACTTTTAATGAAGCAGAAGATAAACCTATCATTTGATTAACTATGTCAGAAACTGAATCAGTATCTTTGTGTGCATATGTCCACATATTATAATTTGAACAATCGTTCCTTGAATTACAACATAATGGTATTATTTTGTATGGTACAGTTTCTGTTGTGCCATAATACGTGAAAAAAACGCTGTAAGTATTGATTCCAAAACTAGCACTAGAAGGTGAGTGTTCTGACATTTTAAGCATGGTCATTCTATTCAAAAATGCCATTAAAGAATTAACGCCAAATAAATCTCTATCATTATAATTACCAGAATAAATTCCAGAATATTTTTCAATATAATGATATAAAGAAGTAAAATCGTGTATAACCAAAAATCTTGCTCCTGTATATGTCGAATTTAATGTTTTGACGTTTTTATTAATAGTTAATGATGCTCTTTTACCTGTAATATTAACTGTTGCTTTACGTAATATTCCTGAATTATACGTTTGGCCAATGTCAAACCCAACATCTACAAATAAATTATAACTTTGATTATTTTTAATATAACCAATACGTTCTTCAGTTCCTCTATAATAACCATATAAACGTCCGCCAACAGAAAAACCTTCTATGTATATTGTATTAAATTTTTGAAAATTAGTTAATGCGTTACTTCCATATTGTTGTACACATTTATTCCATACTGCTTTATTAATATTAGCCATTGATAAATCACCAGTAACATAAATGCTACCTAAACTAATACCTGTACCTGATACAATAAAAGCATAAAAAGAATAAAAACCTTCATCAGGTCTAAAATCAATAACAGTTTCTTCTACATCACCACTAGCGACAAGAACAAACCCTGCTTGTCCACCATATTGAAATATTTCTTCTCCATCATAATCACTTGGATTTAATGGAAAAGAAAAATTATTACTCCCCGTCCCTATTAATGTGCTATTAAGACTAACGCTGTCAATACCACATAAAAATGTATCATTTAAAACTGTTGCCATTATTAATAATGTATTTTCTTATAAATACCTTTAAAATAATAAAAAAAAGTATATATTTACACTGATAAATTAAATTAAACAATAAATTAAAATATTCTATTTATGACAGATAATAAAGATTATTATTCAATTTTAGGTTTAAATAAAAACGCTTCAGAAAACGATATTAAAAAAGCATATCGTAAAATGGCAGCAAAATATCATCCTGATAAATTTGCTACAAAATCTGAACAAGAAAAAAAAGATGCTGAAGAAAAATTTAAAGAAATTAACGAAGCTAATTCAGTACTATCAGACCCTGAAAAGAAAAGAAATTATGATCAATTTGGAGACCCAAATGGTCCTTCTATGAATGGTTTTGACCCATTTGAAGGCATGGATCCATTTGGTATGGGAGGATTTGGTTTTGGACGTCAAAAAATGGTAAAAAAGGGTGAAGATTTACAAGTAATAGTTAACATTACTCTTGAAGAAGTATTAAATGGTGGTACAAGAGAAGTGACATTCCAAAGAAAAACAAAATGTACACATTGTAATGGAACAGGTAACTCTTCAGGAAAGTTAGATACGTGCCCACATTGTGGAGGTTCTGGTAGAATTAGAACTAAGACTCAACAGGGATATATGACTATGATCAATGAAACAATGTGTCAACATTGTATGGGTAGTGGTAAGATTTCAAATGGTCCAAAATGTACACATTGTAATGGAACAGGTTATGATTTAATAACAAAAAAGATAGAAATTTCAATTCCAAAAGGTGTAGAAACAGGAATGGCGATAAACTATCCACAAGAAGGACATGAATCTTTTGACGGTGGTATTAATGGCGATTTACATGTTGTATTCGGTGTTTTTGAACATGATAAATTTAAACGAAAAGGAAATGATTTATATATAGATTTACCTTTAACACTTGAAGAAGCATGGTGTGGTTGTGAAAAAGAAATTGTATGTTTAGATGGGAAAACTGTTAGATTTACAATATCAGAATTAACACCTGATGGTAAGATTTTTAGACTTAAGGACAAGGGTGTACCAAATATTAAAAGAACCTACTATAATAATGAAGTTAATGGTAGTTTATATGTAAAAGTAGTATATATTGTACCAAAAACAATTTCTAAAAAACAAAAAGAAATATTAAAAGAATTTTATAAAAATTAATATATGAAGAAAATGACAAAGAATATTGCTTGTAATACAAGTTTAGGAGATGACTATCAAACAGTTACAACTTCACAATATATTGAACCATATATTATGGAGGAACGAAAAAGTAATGTCACACAATTATCTGTGTTTAGTCGTTTGTTTATGGACAGAATTTTGTTCCTTGGCACAGAAATTAATAGTGATGTTGCAAATATCTTAGTTTCACAATTATTATTTTTAGAAAGTGATAATCCAAACAAACCCGTAACAATTTATATCAATAGTCCTGGTGGTAGTGTATATGATGGTATGGCAATTGTTGATGTTATGAATAAAATTAAATGTCCTGTTTATACTACGTGTGTTGGCACTGCGGCTTCTATGGCAGCAGTTATCTTGTCAGCAGGAGAACGAGGACATCGTTGTGCACTTCCACATAGTCAAATTATGCTTCACGCACCAAGTGGTGGTACAGGTCGTGTAACATCACCTGATTTCAAAATTGCAGCAAAAGAAATGGAAAAATGTGAAGAAATGCTTTATTCAGTATTATCTGAAAATTTAGAAAAAAATTATGACGCTATTAAACAAATGTGTGATAGAGACTTTTGGATGACTTCAAAAGAGGCAATGGAACATGGGGTAATTGATACAATTTTGTAAAAATATTTAACGATAATAATACAAGTATTATTATTACTATAAAAAAACTCGCTATTTTAGTGAGTTTTTTTTGTTTTGTAAGTATATATCTATAATAACAAATATTTATTTATAAACATAAAAATATATGGTAGATAATACTAGGAAATATTTAAAACTACCCATAATTGGCAAAATATTTGAAAACAAGGAGATAGCATATACCCAAGTTTTATCATATATAGAACGTAATGTAATACACTTCCATGATGGAGAAACAATTACAATACGTTTTAAAAATGTTTATGGGGAAATTGTTTCTTCTTTGGTTGTTATCAATATAAATTCTAATAACGAAATTACTTTATCTTTTAGTTTAAGTGATAGTGAAACAGTTAAAATTGTTGAAACGAATGAGGAACCTACAGATACAAATACTCTATGGTTATCAGAAGATGAAGAAGAAACTGAACAAGAAGTTATAACAGGTTTACAAGATAGAATTAGAAGTTTAGAATCTACTATAAATAAATTAACTGCGTTAATAGACAAACACGAATACGCATTAACTCACACTATTTCAGGTGGTGATTTTTTAACTAATAGTGTTAAATATGATTTAGAGAATAGTACTAAAACTGAAAAACCCGCAGCAGCACGTTATGGTGAAACTTATGATGTGATAAATACGGGCGTAACCAATTTTGATTTATATATTGGTGAATCAAGTTTGCATGATTTTTTAAAATCTAATTTATATACACAAACATATTATTATCTAAAACCTAAATTTTACAATTCAGAAGAAAAACTTATTAATCCAACAAAAGTTAATTATTCACTTGAAACGAGCGATGCTAATGTTGTTGAAACGCGTTTTATAGAAGCGTCTCAACGTTGGTATCTTTATGGGTTAAAAAAGGGTAATGCAATTATCACTTGTAAGGTAGTAAATGAAGATGAAACTGAAATTGTTGACGATTTTATTTTAAATTTTAAAGAGGAATCAGAAGCAAATAAATATGAACCAAACGTTAAACACGTTTTGATTAAAACAGCAGAAACTTTTGATATTTTAAGTGCAAATACGAAATATCTTTTATTAAATGAATTTGTATGGTGTAAAGATAATAACACACTATATTTCAAAGGTGAATCTTCTGATGGTTCAATAAATTTATTCCAAATAAATGGAACGGGTGGTGGTTCTGAACCAATTGTACCTGATGTACCAATAGATCCAGAAGAACCTGACATACCTGATACGCCTGATAATCCTGATACGCCAAATACGGGTACAACGGGAACAACAAATATTACAATTAATAATGGTATATTAGAAGTTAGTGATAGTCGAGAAAATAAGGCAATATTTGTTGACGAAAATGGTGAATTAATCATATCAAAAGATATTGCATATGTTGATGATGAGGGCATTTTACGTTTCGGAAGTAGTAGTAATAGTGGTAAAAACATTATAATAGTTAATAATAATGATACTATCGAAATGACGGATGAGTCTAGTGATAAAACATTATATGTTAACGATAAAAATGAGTTAATATTACCAAGTGATGTTGCTAATATTGATGAAAATGGTATATTAAACATTAATAACAAAATTATCACTAATGTAAGTCAAAATATTATAGTATCAAACAATAATGGTACTATTGAAATTACTGACGATTCTAACATTAAAACATTATATGTTAATAATGATGGTGAATTAGTATTACCAAACGACGTTGCTAATGTTGATGAAAATGATATATTAAATATAAAAAATAAAATTAGCAATGGAGTTAATATATTTATTGAAACAGAACAAGACGTATTACAATTAACTGATATTGCTAATGAAAAAACAATGTTTGTTAACACTAATGACGAATTAATTCTTCCAACAGATATAGCAGAAATTCAAGACGATATTTTAAATATTCATGATATGAAACCAAAAGAAGGCGAAGAAGTGAATATTAAAATAAATAATGAAAATTCAATTTTAGAAATTTCTGATGGTTATAATTATGCGGTTGTTAATGATATTTTAACACTTGTTGGTAGTATAAACGAAACAGGGGAATTAATATTAAATGATACTGTAGAAAAACCTTCAGCAAATATAACAGAAGGATTTATCGAAATGAGTAATATGACATTAGAAAACGGATATTTAACATTAACTAATGTTCAAATAGACGAAGAAGGATACATAATAATAACATAAAAAAATAATTAATTAAACTATGAGTAATTCAACAATCAAAGGGTTTAAAATCAATGGAGAAAAATATGGTTTAAACCTAACACAAATCGGTAGCTATCTTGATAGCGGTGCAACAGAAGTTGAAATTGTAAGTTACATTGATTCTAAAATTGCTGAAGAAATTAGCAATCTTCCTGAACAAGATAACGGTGGTACATCTGACGCTCCTAATCAAGATAACAACGTAGTTGCTGCAATTGGCACTTTATTATCTTCTGACGGAAGCGAATTTGAATTAAAGGTTGGAAATGATAGCGAATTATTTGCAGAAAAAAAATTAAACATCGCTAAGTTAGTAAAACCAAGTAATGCGAAAGTTACATCTTTAAACACCTCATACGATAAGTTATATATCAACTCATTCTATTGTGGTGGTTTAAATTCAGATGTGCATACATTAAATTATTGTACACACAACTTTGTCGAATTGTCTAACTTAACTTCACAAGATATTAACTTAGAAGGTTTATCTTTGCAATATCTTAAAGCAGGTGGTTCTTGGGCAGATATCTTGCCTCTAAAAGGAATTATTAAAGCAGGTAGTACTTTTTTAATTCGTGGTGCACAATGTTCTAACATTGATGGTGCTAAAATTAAAGTAGAAAAGTATGATATGGAATGGAGAAATAATCAAAATGAATTAATTAAATTCTCTGACAAAGATTCTCCTTCATTCTTCTTATGTTTTGGCGTTGACGCTTGTTCAACTGTTAATCCAGGTTGGCAAAGTAAATGGGATACTGCAGGTGTAGATTCACGTTTCATTGATTTAGTTGGTGTAGATTTACAATCAAATACAAGTACTGCATATTGTAAAGTTGCTTATCCTTATAAAAAAGAAACAACCACAACTGCACTATTTAAAAAATACTATGCTATGGACCCTGTATCACAAGCAAATAAAGCATTAAGTGGTAGAAGTAACGACTCAGATTGGACATTTGTTGACTTAACAAAAGACGACAAAGAACTAATACCTTCAATTGGAAATAATACACCAAAGGCACGTAGAGAAGGTAAAAACATGTATTATGATAAATCTAAACTTTTGGAAGATAAACCTTCAATCCTTACATGTTCATTTGGTATTCAAGCAACCGATAATGGCGAAGGTGCAACACGTTGTTTTAACTGGGTTTCTAAAGGACGTCATAATGAGTTTATTTGGATTCGTCGAAAAGGTGAAGAAACATGGGGCGTTGCTAACGAATCATTCAAAAACGAAACAGGCGTAAGAAAATACTACAATCGTATTAATATTGAATATGGTGACGGTGTTGTATTTACTGTTCATAAATTTATTAAAAAAGGTTTAACCGCAGGACAATATGAATATATTGCTGGACGTGCTAATCGCGATAAAACACCTATTTTAGATAAATGTACTGAAATAAGAACTTTCACCGTAAGAACTAATACAGAAGTAGAAGGTGGTTTCAAATTTATTCAAACAAGTGACCAACAAGGTTTCAATTGGGATGAATATCGTATTTGGGAAGGTGCTAATTACGCTATTGCAAATGAAACATTGAGTAATGATGTACATTTTATGATTAATACAGGTGATATGACACAAAATGGTAGCCGTATGAATGAATGGTTAGATTACTTCAATGGTAAAGATGACTTTATGAATAGTCTTGAGGAAATGGCAACTGTTGGTAATAATGACTTATCTCCAAAAGAAACATATAAAATTCCTGATGGAAAAGATAACTCTAAGGTATCATTAGAAAACTTTAGATATTTTTATACTTATGAAATAGACGAGGAAAATCCTCCTATATTCTCAGTTAACTCAATAGAATACTACATCCCTTCATTATATTCATTTAACTATGGTAATACACACTTTATGTGCGTAGTTTCTGAAATTAAACAAGCAGCAGAAACTGAAGTATATGGTTTTGAAGGTTATGGACATTTCTATCCATTGATTAAAGAATGGTGTGTTAAAGACTTAGCAACAAATAAAGACTTTACTTGGAACGTTGCATTCTGCCATGAAATGCCATTTACAATTTTGACACAAGCAGTTACTGATACTTCAAAAGATGCTGTTAATGGTATTATGCCTGACGAAACAATTAATGATAAATCAGGTCGTGGTGGTGCAAGTGTAAACATTAATAACCCAGAAGGTGGTAACTATTGGTTCAGTGAATTTTGCCAAAACAATAATATACGTTTAGTTATGGGTGGACACAAACATACTCAATCTACTTCATGGCCAATGTTAGAAAACGTTAAATATGAAGGCGATACCAGAACAGTTTATAGTTTTAGACCAATTATTGTATTGTCTGACGATCCTGAAGAATTCCAAGCAGAATTAGCATATTTTAGTAATATGGTAAGTGCAGAAATTCCTGCGGAAGGCGCTACACTTGTAACATTAGCAGACGGACGTGTATATCCAAGCACATGGGTAGAAAATGGCGAAGTTATCGCAGCAGCAAAAACATATGCTCCTTTGTGTGAATTTATACAAAAAACAAGTGAAATCAAACCTGTAACATACGCTATGTCTCAGGCAACAAGTTATAAACATACTTCAAATAAAGAATTACCTTCTAATAAAATACCTTGGTTAAGATATTATTATCCTAATAATAATGGTAAAGCAAATGCTGGACAAACATTCCCATTCTATACAGTATGGAATGTAGGAGACGAAAACATACAAGGTCATGTACGTAAGGTAGTTGGAGCATTTGGTGGAACAGCTGGTTCTTCAAGTGGTAAATTTGATATTAATAAACATGGTGATTATGTTTTAAATCACTTATGTGCAACTGATGGTGAACATAATAAACCAATTTATTCAATCAATGGTCTTGGCAATGGTATTGCTGCTGATGCAGATACCCATATAATCATTACAAAATAAAATAAAAAACAATGCCAAAAGTTTTAAAAAAGTATAATCCTGTAACCAAAAAATGGGAATCATTAACTGAGTCAGTTATTAATATTGAAGACATTCAAATTAATAATCTTCCTATAACTGATAATCATATTGATATTACAAACCCATTTTACACAAATAATGACGGTGCATCAACATTAAATGATGCACTGTCATCTATTGGTTCAGATATTGCTAAATTACAACGCAACGTTTCATGGCTCGCCGAACACGGAGGTGGAGGTGGCAATGGTGGCGGAGGAGGAAGCGACAGTGGCGGTTCCTCAGTTAGTTATGGTATATATGTAACTTATCCTACACTAGAAAATAATACTGTATATGTAAGCGATAGTAAACTTGTAATTAAATTTATGATTACAGGTGGAACTGACGACGAAGTTTGTCAATATCGTTATGTTTATGATGACACATATACTTCACAATCAGTTGGTTGTAAAGTAAACGAAATTACAACAATTACCATAGAAGATATTAATATGGTAACAAACTCAACAACACACAATATAACCATTAATGCAACAAATAGTGCGGGGAAAACTATTCCACCTGTTAGTTTTAAAATTTATGAAAGTTCATTAAAAATTGAATTAAATACAACTAATGGGCGCAACGAAATTTCCAACAACGAGTTGCTTATGGCGAGAAATAATAAGAATGGTCTTGTTTATTTTGACCTTAAGAATGCATTAATGGGTTCAACAACTGTTATAAAATATTCTTGTAATAGTGTTGAAGTTACCATGCCTGGTTATATAAATGAACGTGTTACTGAAACTATACCTATTAATATATGGGACGTAATCGGAAATAACGTTAATGTTGACGACCTTTATACTGTGTCTATATCAGTTCAAGCAACATTAGGTAATATTTTAAATAAAACACCTGAATTAAAGTTCAACGTTCGTATTACAGACCCTAATGAGTTTACAATTTATTTTGATGGTATTACATATGCAGAAGATGTTGAAGAAGGTACAACTGAACCAACTGAAATAGAACAATCTGATTTATTGAAGTTTACGTTTAAACCAAATCTTCCAAAAACTATCACAAATTTAAATATTTATTACGCAATTCGTATTATATCAGATGATGAAACGTTTTCGACATATTTAGCAGGTAATTCAATGGATGACACTATTGATTCAATACGTAAACAAATACCTGGTACTGCAAATAAAAATATAACAGCACCACAATTCCCTTTAAATAATTTAGTCGAAAATAAGATATATATCATTGAAGTTAAGGCATGGTCTTACGACGGTGGTCTCAAAGCATATAGAAGAGGTGCTATTATGGTATTGGCAGCAAACAATACTGTTTATCCAAGACAACATAATAAGCGTTTTACCACAATCTCAACACATTTAAGTGCTGATACATGTTTATATGCGTGGGGTTATACTTCACCAATGGCAAATGAAAGATGGACTTCTTCTCAAAAATATGTTAATATTTCTGATAATGATGAAGTAACAGTTGTTGGTAGTGTCATTCCTTATAATACTAATGGTGAAGATTCAGGTTTTATTTCAAGTGCTGAGATACCATATTTACGTTTACAAAATGAGGCGTATGCTATTGCTGATGTTAGTGATCAAAAGAATGAACTTATTTATATGGTAAGTGATATTTCTGAAGGTTTCACAATTTCATTAACATTTATGTGTGATGAATATGCTGATACTGATAAAACAGTATGCTTATTTGGTGAAAATACAGCAAATATGGATCTTGCCCGTGGTATTAAAGTGACCTTGGAAACCGTTTATTGGCATTTAAGTTCTGGTGGTAAAACTTATATTTTAAAGGCATATATTCGTCAAAATGTAAAGAATACAATTGACTTTGTATATCAACCTACAACAAAAAAGAGTGTCGACATAAATGGTTATGAAACAACCGTTCCTGATGGTTTTGCCTATATTTATGTTAATGGTATTGTTAATGCTGTATATAATGTAGGTGTTATTGACCCATCTTCTACTTTTGATGATTTTGTTTATTTTGGTTGCGACCACTATAATGGTACATTATCTAAATTTGCTGACGTAAATATTTACGAATTTGCAATTTACACAAAAGCATTAAATCCGCTTCAAATTGTTGTTAATAAAAAGAATGCACAATTAAAAGGGCGTTCTAGTGATGCAAAAGTACTAGAAGATTATCAAAATTGGAAGCGTACAAACTTAATATATAATGAAGAATATAATAAAAACAAAGCGTTATCATATTTAATCGACTCTTATGATGGTTCGTTTAAATATCAAAGTTATAATGAATTGCGTGCAAATTCACCTATACCTATTATACGTATTGACGCTAACCAAGCAAAAGATTTTACTGAATCTTATTTCCATGCTGATTATTCAAATGATAAAGCAGTTACAGGACGTACACATGCTTGTACAATGTACTATTACGATCCTGTAGTACGTAAAGAGGTTGAATTTAGTGCTTTGATAGCGCTACAAGGTACTTCAACATTAGGTTACTATGTTAAAAACTTAGAAATCTATGTTAATAAAGTATGTTCATATGATTCTTCAAAAACTCAATTATTCCAACCGCGTGCTGATTGGTTCCCTGAAAAACAATTTACATTAAAAGCGGATATTGTCGACTCTTCACACGCAAATAACGCAACTATCGGTTATTGGATTAACAATATAGCAGGATTAATGGAAAATAATCCAGCAATGATGGCAATGACCGATGAATATCGTCCAAAAGATAAGATTGTTATTAATGGAAATGAAAAAAAATATACTCATATTAGTTCAAGGGATAATAAGACGGAAATTGACTTTGACGAAAATGTAACAATTAAACATAACCTTGAAGGTTTCCCTGTTTTATTACTTATTAAATTTAGTGATAAAAACGATTACGATTTAGTTGGTATGTATTCGTTTAACTTAGGTCGTTATTCATATTATAATATGGGTATGAGTTTCTTAAAAGCGTTCTCTCGTAGAGACTTCTCTGAAAATAATGCAGAAGTATCATGCCCTGCATTAATTGATTATTATGAAGAATATACACGTAATGAACGTTTTGGTGGTGATAATGGTGTATTACCTAATGAAATATTCTCTTATGAATTTGGAGCGAGTGCTGACGATAATACTAAGGAACATCAAACGTGGACACAATCAGACATAACTATCTTACAACACTATGGTGATTTCAATTTTAATGGTTTACAAATTGGTGAAGAAGTTCCTGATTCAACATGGGAAGCACTTTCTTCATTATTCAATATAACCGCTTCTATGTCAGGTAAAGATTTAAAATCTTGGAATTTAACTAACAAATATAAATATCGTTATGAGAATGGTGAGTTCATCAGATTAAATCAACGTTATCCTGAAGATGAGGCAAACTTAGCATCATTTAATGATTATATTTCAGTAAATAATGCTGCTGCATATTTTGTTATTGCAACAGCGTTTGGTATGATTGACTCACTTGGTAAAAACTTAACATTAAGAACTTGGGACGGTGGTAAAAAATGGTGGACATGTTTCTATGATATGGATACCGCATTAGGTTTATCAAACGAAGGTGCTGAAAATATCCCTGAAGACGTATTCGTTGACTCTTTTGAGAATGTTACAGAATCAGGTAAAGAAACTATCTTAAAAATAAACTATCATACTAAAAAAGAAAGTGGTTATAACGCATATTACTCTAAGTTATGGGCAATATTACGTGATAATGACTTCATATATAACTATACAGGTAATAGAGAAAATAAACTGTATGAAGGTAAATGGGTTTCTTTAAGAAAAAATGGTGGTCCATTTGATACTCATATGAATTTCGTAAACTTAATGAGTGAACATATTGGTTCTTGTGGTGAATTGATATATAACTATGACTATAATGCAAAATATATCATAAACTCAAGTAATATTAGTATGTTGCATGGTTTACGTATTGAGTATGTTAGAAACTGGTTAAAAAACAGATTTTATTTCCTTGATGGTGTTTTTGAAAATAACTATGAAAGTGCAACTTATTTAGATAGTCCGTTCTATACAAACGCATTTAACGTAACAAACGACGGACATTCTATATCACAGATTGGTTATATTCCATATACATTTACGTCTACTGCTCCTATATTTATGCGTATAAATACAGGTAACGTTGGTCAGACTTCATTTGAAACACAAGGTAAGTACTTATTACCTAAAATGATACCAACAACAATTCATGCCCCTGAACATACTTCAAGAAAACAAACTAACTTTACAAGTAGTTCTGTATTAACTCAATTTGAAGGATTGACGGGTATTGATGTTGTTAACATGAATACTAACAATAGTGCTAAATTCAATGTATTACCTGCTATTACTAATTTTAATATCGCTGGTAGTACTAAACTTGACGAATCACCTATTGATTTCCAAAAGGTATTCATGTATAAAGACGAAACAACTTCTGACCCTAATGGTAAAATTATAGGTCCTTCATGTCTTGAAACTTTAAATTTATCAGGTACAAAGGTTGCTGATAACAAAGAATATAATATTGATTTAGCGAAATTCACTAAAATTAAAAGTATTGATATTTCATTGTCAAATGTAACTTCAATTGCTTTACCAAATAGTATATTACATGAATTATTACTATATGGTTCTTCATTACGTAATTTCACTATGTCAAATCAACCATTATTAAAAACGATTGACTTTAATGAATGTGCAAGTTTAAATGCAATTACTTTAACTAATTGTGAAGGTATTGAAAACTTAGATTTATATAATTTACAAGTTTTATCTAAACTTACAATACACGGTTGTAAGTCATTAACTAGTATTATAATAGAAGATTGTGCTTCATTAACTGACGTTGAATTATCAGACTGTCCTTCATTAGAAAATGTAATTATTAATTCATGTAGAAACCAAAATTTAAAGATAACATTACCTTTAGATGCACTTAAAAGTTTGAAAATATCAAATCTTGATAGTGAAAAACCATTAACGTTAACTTATGATAATTTAAATGCTTTTACACAATTAGAAACATTGAATATTAATTCTTGGGTAAATTTACCTTATATTGAATACAAAACAGGTATTGCAGTAGATGAATTAGAAATGTATAACGATTGTGTTGTTTGGGACTTCTCAAGATTTACTTCATTGAATGGTAAAACTATGGTCCTAAGTAAACTTAATAAGTTAGAATATATACGTGTTCCTTCAAGTGAAGACAAGTATTTCGAATTAACAACAAATACTTTCTCTTCATCTAAGAATCTAAAACGTGTATTTGGTTCTATCGAATTAACAAGTTCTGGAATTTTTAATGGTAAAACAATGTTTTCTTTAAATAGTGAAGGTTCATATAGCGATATTAACTTGGATTTAGAAACATCTGAAATAGAGTATGTGGATACAATTAAAAACCCATATTTTACAAATGTTAAAGTAAATACTAAGAGTTTAACAAATACATTTAATGAAACTTCTGTTAATATAGAAGACGCTATTTACATTTTAAAACAATGTTCTAATGTAACAAACTTAGAAAGTGCATTTGCAACAACTAATGTGGTTGCTACGGTTGAAAAACCTTTACCTAAAAATTTATTTAAATATTGTACAAAAGTAACATTAATAGACGGTCTTTTTAACGGATGTTTAATAATGGGATACTTAGACGCTGAAATTTTAACTCCTTTATTAAACATAGAATCATTCGTTGACGTATTTGGTGAAGGAATGGTTATTGATGAAGAAAATGGTGAAGTAGGAACGAGATATGGAATTGGATATCGTACATCATTCTTCCCTGTTGGAAATAAAATAAAAATTATTGGTGGATTCAATCCAATACCTATATATAATGAAGATGAAGAGTCAATAAAAGACCCTATAAACTTTATTGGATATGGTGATGACACAATGATGTTCTTCCAAAATAGTTTATTAAGGAATTTAGACAATTTGACAACAATACATAATTCTTTTAATAGATGTTATATTAACTTTACTAAAAATGGAGCATTATTATCGCATACACCTAAATTAAGTAAAATTATTAGTTCATTCTCTTCATTAAAAGGATATACAGGTAGTAATTATGGTTTAAATTCAAATGATGAACCATACATATCTGATTTGTTTGGTGCACAAGACGAATTATCAGTAATTTCAAATAGTTTTAATTTTATTAGAACTTCTGATAGAGAAGAAGAAAACTTTAGTATATACATAGGTGATTCTTTCTTTAATAATGTATATAAAAACCTAACTTATATTGGTTCAGGTTATAATGTATTATCTGAAACTATCATACCTAATTCAACAAGTTCTGCTTCGTTCTTAACAGGCGATTTGAACAAATATATTTATACAAAAGATTGTGCTGATGGAGTATTTCCTTACAAAATATTAGAAAAATGCACAAAATTAACAGAAATAACAAACTTTTTAAGTGGTTTATCTGGTGATACTGAAATAATATATCAATTACCATGTGATATGTTTAAAACTGTAACAGGTTTAACAAATATATGTGGTTTCTTCTCAAATATGAAATTAAGGTATAATCTTACAAGTGAATCGTTTATCAATAATAAAATTGCTATTTTTGATTCGGTATTTAAAGATTATCCTTCAATGGAATTAGGTAAAGAAGGTGCTATACCTTATCGTTTGTTCTATCAAAAAGGTGGTAATTATATAACGAATATGAAAGGTGCATTGAGTTCTTCATTAAATTATAATATTCAACATTATACATGTTCAAAAGAAACATTTGAAGCATTCTCATCATATACTGAAAATAATATGGTAATTATTAACCCATATATTTATGATGGTACTGTTGAATTTTATGATAACTTTATAAAAGACGGTGTAATTGAAGATATTTACAACTTGTATAAATATATTGAAAATGGAGAAGAAGTTCCTTCTGAATTAAATAAATATATAGGTGAAAATGGTTTACCATTATATGAAAAACTTCATACATGTTACATACATGCAATTGAAGAAGTTGAATGGTATAGAACAGTTAAATACAAGATATTAAAAGAAGCATATCAAGGAAACGACTTGTTATGGAACGAGGCATCTAAATTTAATTACTTCTGTCCACCTGATATATTCAATTATTGTACAAAAACACAATTATTACAAGTAGACGGTATTTTTGAAGGAAGTTTATTACAAAATACTCAAACAACATTCTTTGGGTATAGAGGTAGAATTCCTGAGCATATATTTGATAATCTTAAAACAATTACAAAATTATCAGGTATCTTTGCTTATTTACCAAACTTAACTCCACATAAAAATGGATATTCAGAAAATACTATAAATGAAGAAGGTGCTATACAAACAACATACTACCCTGGTATTATGTATCCACCTAATTTGTTTGATAAATGTGAAAATCTTACATCATTACAAGGTATGTTCGCATATCATACTATTTATGGTTTATGTGTAATTAAGTCTGATATGTTTGGTTCTATTGCTAAAAATATTATTGATGTTAATAGTTTGTTTACTTATACAACATTCATTAACTTAACAAATAGTGTACAACAAATTGAAACAGGATTCTTTAATAGTATGCCATTCTTGAGAAATATTAGTAATGTATTCTCATTATCGTTGAATTTACCTGCGACACAAGACATATTCAGTTATCTTGTACATCAATATATCAACGATGTTTCGTATGCATTCTATTTCTCTTCATTTGTCAATCAGATTAATGTTCCTGAATTTTGGAATTGGCCTTCTGTTAGTAAAGGTACCGCTTGTTATGGTTCTATAACACCGCCACCTTTAAATTTAAAGTCAATACCAGTATCATTCTTGGATTTAGAAGAATTGTAATAAAAAAAAATACGGTGCCAATTTTGGTTCCGTATTTTTTTGGTCAATTATAATTCTAATGTATAATTCAATGTTGTTGTATTTTCTTTCGGACCTTCCCATATGATAGAATATCCTTCTTCGGTATCAGGACCAACCCAATATGGGTCTTCAACACCTAATTCCAATAAACGTTTATGTATTGGATAGTCATACTTGCGTTTTAAAAGAACCCCTAAACGTCTGATTTCATTAAAACGTTTTGATTGAGTTGTCTCTCCTGCTCTTCTGTCACCATGGTCTTCACCCTCGTGTTGTATATAAAGAACTTTTGGAATTTTACACATTTTACCGTAAATAAATGTTCTCATTAAAATATCTAAATCATCTAATACTGATAATTCCGTATTATGACCACCTATTTTATGATAAAAATCTTTTTTCCAACATCTTACATGATTAGGTGCTGCAACAATATGTCGTATAGATAATGCATTAACATCTGCTGTTATAGGCAAATTATGTATGACACCATTTACTTCGTGTTCTTCGTATTTTCCTAATCCAAGCGCAAAATAATCACCATACCATACTGAACGTCCGCCTATTTCTTCTAATGCATATGAATAAACAAAATCACAATCTTCATATGTATCAAATGCACGTTTCATTAACTCCAAACAATCAGGTGTTAATTCATCATCATGGTCAACTTCCACTAAATAATCACCGTCAGCAATCATAGCAATTAAATGTTTATTAAAACCGATATTACCATGTTCTGTTATATTTTTAATAATATGTATTCTTGGGTCTTTGATACGTTCAAAATAATTAACTTTATTTTTTGAACTATCATCAATAATCCACCAATTCCAATTTTTATATGTTTGGTTGCATAATGATTCATATAAACGTTTAACATATTCCTGTGGTGTATTATAAGCACATGTAAAAATAGAAAAAACCTCTGAATTTTTATTTGTTCTATTAATGTTACCCATAAAAACATTAATAATTAAATGTGTTATTACATCACTATTAAAATCATTCATATGAACCCATTTTTTTCTGAATTCGAATGATAAATCATTAAGTGGTCTAAAATCTAAATTATCACTGATAGTAATAATACAATCAAATCCTCTATGCTCATGTAAAACATCTAAAATGTTATTAGTATTTTTTACTACTTTAAGCATAATACTTTCGTCAACTAATTCGCTTTCGTCAAAAAAATTAGTTTTTATTTGACTATAATCATGTTGGTCCTTTAATGGATCAAAAATTATAACTGATATACGTTTATTCATATTTTTTATAAAAATGATAATAATTATTATAATCGTAATATTTCAAGTATATATTTACGTCTTCTATATCTTGTGAATAATATACAATATCGGAAGTAAATACACTTTTCTTTTCTTGCATAATTAACGGATAACTATACGAGTATGAATTATCCATCCAAAATGTAGGATGATCAGGTGATTGAAATAGTCTTTCTTGTTCTTCGCAATATTTTCTCATTCCTTCTCTTGAATAAATCAATGCAGAAGTACACCATAGTCTAAATCCTTCTTCTGAAGAAATCCATCTTGCTTCCTCAATATTTGGCGTTAGAAGCGTTGTATATCGTTCTTGGTCTTCTTCATTACCTGGCCAATAAAAACCTTCCAGATGCAAAATATTGAAGTCGTCGGGCGCGTTTTCCAATGCTTTAAGTATATATTTGAATTCTTTTAAGAAACATACGTCATCTTCTAAAATCAATATTCTTTCTAAATTATGAATATAACTACGTTTAATAATTCTATAGTGTTCAGAAGCACACATGAACTGTCCAACTTCTTGTTTCTCGCTGCTATATCTAAAACTAATATCACCACTTGTCGCCATTGCATCTAACGCGTTTTGAGTGATAGGTAATCTTACTGTTTCTACAACTTCGAATTTACCACTATTAATTAAATCATTATATATACCAATTGTTTGAAATTGTTTAATAATACTTTCTTTCCTATCTTGTCTATTAGCTAGGGTTATTAAATATATTTTATCAAAATAATCTAAAAATTTTTTTGTATTAATAGTTTTCATTAATTAACCGTTATTATATAATAAGTTTGTTCATTATTTTTATGATGTTTTAAATATGTATTCCATACATGTGTATGTGTTGGGCAATATACTATTCTATTTCCCGTATGAAACGCACATTCTAAAAGAATACCAAAAAGAATATTATCAATATGTTTATCCGTTAATATAAATGTATGGTCAGTAGTTGCCTTCATACATGCAACAAGTGTTATTATTAACGAATATATTAAATAAGAATCATTCCTAAATTCAATAACTGAATATTTAGATAATATTTCATTATAAAACTCAGAATGTTTAGTTATGTCATTATAAAAATCACTATTTGAACCAAATGCGCAATAGATAAACTTATCAAAATCAAATGTTTCTTTTTTGTTGTAACCAAAAAAAGTTGCTGTATTTAATGAAACTGTACCATCAGGCCAACCTCGACTACTTTTTGTTATCCACTCGTCAAAAGACTTAGTGTAATAATGTTTCAAATAACCATATTTATAGCACAAGGGATAACGGCAATGTAAATGAGATTCTTCTTCTGGTAATAATTTATTATAACCACCTAAATTATATATGTTTTTATGTTTATTTGTTTCATCAAAATAAGGAATGTGTGAACCATTAAAGTTAGACCCTTTCCAATAGTCACCACCTCTTACAATACTCTTAAGAAAACAGTTTTCTTTAAAATACAATATAGGGGAAATCGGTTTTGGAAAACGTTCTTTTAATGGTTTGTTGTTATAATGTACTTCACCATTTGAACCGAAATTAATCCATTGAAATAGTACCGCATTTTCTTCTATTTCGTTTAAGAAAGTTTTAATGTCTAAATAAGCATTTATTTCTAAAAATTCATCAGCATCAAAATAAGCACACCATTTATAAACACCTAAGTTAGCAAATGCTGAATATAATTGTACTTGAAAAGAAGATATACCCCTGAAATCAAGTACTTGTACTTTATTTTCTTTAATGTATTTATCTAAAACAGTTAAAATGGTTGGTTCGTCATTATTATCAGCAATAATAATTTTATCAAAACCCAAATTAAGATAGTGTTCAACAAATTCAATTAAATAATTATCTTCTTTTTTTGCACATGTTAATACAAGATATCTATCTTTATCATTTTCGTCCATTTCAAATGTCATTATACCACTTGAAGTCGGTGTGTTTAAAATATACATTTATTATTCTTCTATTAATTCTATTATTTCCTTATATAATTCTTCTTGTTTTTTCAATATTTCAATATTATACTCAACAATATCAATATTAAACGATAATGTCATATATCCACTACAAAAACGGTATCTATAACAATAAAATAATAAGTTGTTTAATAATACGTCATAACGACAATGTTTACTTGCTATTTGTTGTAAAAAATTTAAATAACGTTGTGTATTAATTACAAAAACATTATCTACGATAGAAAATGAGCGACTATCTCCGTTCCATTGATCATCTATATCAAAATCTCCTTCAATAAATGGCACTGACACAAATAATGGTTTATTGGTAACTGTAATAAATTCATTACCATTAAAACATATCCATGTATATAAGTAAGTTATATACTTTATAAGACCGTTTGGGTAATCAAGATATACTGAATCGAAATTCATAAAATTATTCATGAAAAAGATTAAATTACCTTGATTTTTAATGACATCAGATAAAAGATAATAACGTTGTCTAAAATTAGTATTGTCCTGAAATACGTCAAAACTTATTTTAATATCATCATGTACGAAAGCATTAAATAACTTTTTCTGAGTTTCTAATATTAATGTTTGATTGTTTATATCGTCTACAATCACATTAATATGTGCTTCATTAAATACTTTTTTATACCATTTAATACATTTTAAATGTTGTTTATTAAAAACACTATCTAAACTATCTTCTGTTGTATAAAAATCTAAAATTATTTTTGTTTTCATTTCCAATAAGAATATAAACCTTTCGTTACTTCATAATTCTCCCATTTATAACGTCCTCTTTCTGGTTGTTTCTTAGCCCATTCCCACATTTTAGTTAATCCTTCTTTAAGTTCAGTCTTTTCTGTGTAATTTAATACTTTAACAGATTTTTCAAATGATGGGACACACCATTTTACTTCATGTCTTGGTTCTAAATGTTCAATTTTATCATAACCTGTTATTTCACATAAAATATTTGCTGCTTCATTAATTGTATGCCCTGCTATACCACCAACATTAATTATTTGTTTAGAAGCAGATTCTAAAATAGCAGCATTCCAAAATGGTTCAAGGCAATCTTCTATATATGAAAACGCTCTTGTTTGTTCACCGTCGCCATAAATGCTAATTGGTAAATTATTTAATATTTGATACATCCATATACCTAATACGTTACGATATTTATCCCATATATTTTGACCGATACCGTATACATTATGAGGACGTATAATACACCAATCCAATCCATGTTGTTCTCCTGCTACTTGAATGTCCATTTCACAAGCATATTTAGAAATAGCATAAGGGTCAATTGGTTTTGGTTGATCTTCCTCTGTAAAACGTTCATATTCTTTAATACCCCAACCATAAACTGACATTGAAGAAGTGTAAATTAAACGTTTTACATTATGAGTAATGCATTCATTAACTATTTCCATTGTAGATAATACATTATTAGAATAATTGAATTTTCTCATAAATGGTGATAGTCCTTCAGCAGCATATGCAGCAAAATGGAAAACGTATTCAAAATTATATTTTTCAAATATATCATCTACTTTATCTACCGCCAAATCTCTTTGGTAGAATTCTACTTTATCATTAATATTATCAATATATCCACCAAATAATGAATCTATACCGACAATATTATATTCCGGTTTGTTTTCAGCAATCCAATCTGCCATTCTAGCACCAATTAAACCTGCTACGCCTGTAATTAAAATGTACTTTTTTGATTCTGTCATCATTCATTCTCTTTATAAAAATTATTAAAATCTTCGGTAAAATAACCTAAATTATCACATACTTCTTTAATGTCAATATCTATATCAAATATATTGTCATAATTTAAATAATAAGCCGAATTATTAACAGTAGTTAATATACCTTTATGTTTTTGTAAATATACAAAAAAATCAATAATAAAATACTTGTTGTATTGTTCAGGTAGCGGATTTTCTTCTGAAAATTTAATAATATTATATATTGCTTTAGAATTTAACCAAAAATGATTATCGCAATAATAATATAATGTAGGTTCTGTATATTCATTACCTAATAAACATGGAGAATAAAATACCGCATTGTGACGTTTAAATGATAATTCTTTTTGAACTTCATTAAAACATTCTAAATTATAATAATAGTTTAAAGAAATCCATTTCTTTAACATAACTTTGTCTGCAATAAATGAATCTGGTACTAAATTAGTTGTAAAATATACATAATCATATTCATGTATTTTATCAATGTATTCTATTTTAAAGAAATTAGTTAAACCATTACCTTTATTATGTTTAAATGGTAATATACTTAATTCATTTTGTAAACCGCCAAAAATTTCAAATACGATATTAACAGCATGATTATATAATTCCATATCATTAATATCATCCATTGCTATTGCAAATTTAATTTTATTGAAGTCTTTTTTAAATCGTGTTAGAAACTTTATATGTAAATTGGTTAATTCATCATAAATGGTTTCTTTATTCACATAAAAATAAAATATTAACCCTTTACCCATTGTTTAGAATTTTTTTATAAAATTTAATATACCCTTTATTATTTTTTCTTATATTTTTTAATACACCATAACAATCATGATATAATTTAAAACACATATCATTATCTGTTAAAATAGTATTATTAGTTGAATATCCTTCATCTGTTATGTTACCGATAAAATTTTCAGAATAGTACCTATCAACAGGCAATGGAATGTTAATGCGATTTCTTGTGATATAATTGTGTATTTTTTTACCATTAAACCATATATATGTACCACAATAACATGTACTAAAAACCGATTCTGTTTGAAAATTGTCCTTTGTATTATAAAGTAAATAATTACTAAATGTCATTGATTGACCATTATCACCAATTTCATTTTCGATTAATTGTATGTCATTTAATGTATAATAATACATAGATAAGAACCAATGAATTATAGACTGTTCATCTTTACCCGTCTGTGTTCCTTTTCCATGTGCATAATATACTAAATCATATTCGTTTAATTTAGAAGATAATTCGTTATAAAAGAATAATGCTTCACAAAAACGTATATCATTTTTGTATACATAAAATGTTATCTTAATCGGTTTTTGAGAAAAAATATCAAAAACACGTAGTTGTATATCTTTTATTTTAGACGTATCATTTATATCGTCAATCGAAATACAAAATTTTACTTCATCAAAAACATTTGCATAATATTTAAGAACTTTAAAATGTAAATTAGTTAAATGACTATCAGATACATAATGAAAGTACACCAATGTTTTTCTCATAAATTATTAAGTATTAAATTAATATGTTTATTATTTGAAGTGAATATTAAAACGTCTGTAATGTTCAAATAATTATATAAAAAAGAAAAATTAAAATTATATAAATAATTATCAATATTAATTACTTCATCGTAATGTCTCATTAAAAACGGTAAAAATGGTGTAATAGAACCATCTGATATTACTAAAAGAATTTTACTTGTTTTTAAATCAGGTACAATACTTTTCATAATTCTACATGGCATTGACGAAAATTTAAATTGTTTATAAAAATTAATTGAAAAATTATTATAATCAGTATTAATAGATAAATCTTTCGAATTAATTAATTCTTCCATTTTAGAATCAAATAAATAAGGAGCATTAACAAGAAAATAACGTCCTTCGTTATTGAAAATTATCTTTGGAACAATAAAATGATATTTCATATCATATTTTGGTACTAAAATATCTTCACTATATTTGATACGAATATAATATTCTTCATCATAATCGATTTTTAATGTTTCACATAATTGTCTTAAAACATTTGAATAATACCAATCATTTGTGAAATATATTTCATTATTTACAGAATAATAAATCTCATTCTCCGATATGTTACTTATTAAGTGATATTCTTTTGTGTTTTCTAAAACTTTTAAAGATTCTTTAATATCTTCATAATTTACAGAATTAGAATAATATGATTTAGGTGTATCTATAACAAATGTTTTAGCATTTGACATTACATATTCTTTATCAATTTGATAATACCAAGTATAACCATTAAATAATTTTTTCAATGGTTCATCAAATAAAAATACTGTATTACGAAGATTTAATTTAAATTCATAAATAGGAGTATTTGTGTTATGTCTCATAAGACATGAACTTTTATTAAAAATTACATCATAAGAAAGTGGTAATACTTTAATACCCCTAAAATAATTGTTAATTACATAAGTGAAAAAAATTTGATCACACCTAAAATAAGAATCATACCCATATTCATTCTTAAAATAATTTAACTCAGCAAATTGTCTTGCATTTATTAAACGATTTAAATCATTTTTTCGTTGAAGTAATAACCCTAAACAACAAATACTATTTGTTAATACATTTTTTACTAAACTGTTATTATCTGCAAATTCAAGAAAATTATTTATAATGTTTTTAGGTAAACCTCGTATATATTCCCAATCCTCTAATTCGTGAATAATATTACTACATCTTGGACTCATGATAAAAGAAATATCATAATTATCGTCATTAAATGTTTTTACTAATTCTTCATAATAATCACCTCTAAATTTTATTGAACCATCAAGACGTAAACATATATCACTATTACAATAGTCTAATACACGTGAACGAAATTCAACCACTTTATCAAATGGTTCTTTAATTTTGTCATATCTTTTATCATATATAACTGTCCATGTATTAGAAGTTATTGTTTCGTCATCCGTTACATATATATACTCAACATCAGATAACGGATTTGATATTTCTCTTATTAATTCATAGTTACCAAAATTACATGTTATAATACTATAACGAAAATTACTCATTCTAACAAATACTTTTATATAAAAATACAAAAAAAAACCCATAAATCAATGTTTATGGGCTTTTTATTTAAATTTATAAATTAAGTTTTCTTTTTATTTTATCTATTTCAAACCTTAATTTATAATTTTCTTCATTTAGTTTATCAATAGCAACCAAAGCAATTATTGAAAGTCTTGCATAGTCAACTGACATATAACCATTTTCATCAATATTAACTAATTCAGGATATAATTTCAATAATTCTTGTGCAGAAGTACCAATTTGTTTTCCTACATTAAAGGTATCATCTTTCCATGTATAATATTTTTTAGGTAATTTAGATAGGTTTTCTAAATTAATTTCAATATCTTCTGTGAAATTTTTTAAATTTTCATCTGATGTTTGATAAAAACCATTTGGTGTATAAATAGCACCTGTTTTAACATATACATTTTTTGCACGATACCATTGATTTGCAGCAAAACTGACACTTGATGAACTTCCATCCGTATGGCATACAAGATATGCTTGTGTTGTAGAACCAGTACCTAATATTCCAATATTAACAATTTCACCGGATGCTCCAAGTGAACCTGTAACACCATTAGCACCTATTGCACCTGCAGGTCCTTGTGTACCTCTCGGACCTTGTACACCTGTTGCACCTTGTGTACCTTTTGGACCTTGTGTACCTGTAACACCTTGTGTACCCGCAGGACCTTGTGTACCTCTTGCTCCTTGTGTACCTGGTTTTACAGTACCTGAATAACCTTGTGTACCCTTAGCACCTTGTACACCTGTTGCACCTTGTGTACCTTTTGGACCTTGTGTACCTTTAACACCTTGTACACCCGCAGGACCTTGTGTACCTCTTGCTCCTTGTGTACCTGGTCTTACAGTACCTGAATAACCTTGTGTACCCTTAGCACCTTGTGAACCTGTTGCACCTTGTGTACCTCTTGGACCTTGTGTACCTGTAACACCTTGTGTACCTGCAGGACCTTGTGTACCTTGATTACCAAGTGTACCTGGTCTTACAGTACCTGAATGACCTTGTGTACCATTAGCACCTTGTGCACCTGTAGCACCTTGTGTGCCTAC